>Ga0255782_10002650_pt1 | contig 14131 bp, 15 predicted proteins | sample 101ome_26_FD_179980 | JGI IMG/M metagenome (GOLD analysis project Ga0255782, IMG submission 179980) | Coastal salt marsh microbial communities from the Groves Creek Marsh, Skidaway Island, Georgia - 101408AT metaG (version 2) | ecosystem: Environmental > Aquatic > Marine > Intertidal zone >...
CTTCACTCATCGGTCACCCAACTGACCGTCACTTAAGTGATCTGTCCCTTTGGTGACACCGGCACGTAAGGATGAATACACCTATTCACGGCCGTAGTCTAAGAAGCATACACACGGCATCCATTCGTCGCATGCCTCGTTGGGTCGGAGTGGCCTGTTTCCTTTATCGTCACACGTACCCACGTACATGGACACAGCATGCGGAGTGGCCTGGTCCCACGATGGTTTCCACGCACATCCCAAGTACATGGACACAGCATGCGACGCCAGTCACGCACCGATCGGTCGGCCGACAGCCTGCACCATCACCCACGTCACACGTCCTACGGTCCTACGGCACGTACACACACCCCACACACACACTCGCACGGCCGCTGCCATCGACCGACCCGTCTCGTTAGGTTCCACCGTACACGTTCCATCCAACCATTCACTCAACACCACCAAAGACACCCACACAATCACAGACAAACACACAATCAAACACACGCATCATGTTGAACGCACTTGGATATGTCTCGAAGGCCGAACTGGATACCACGGAACGCCGACAGCGACTGGCACTTAATAAAGTGCTCAAGGCCAACGAAGGGCTGGACAAACGGATCGACACGCTCGAAGAAACCCTCCAAAAAAAGACCCAGCAACTCAGCCAATCACAGGCCGAGCTCAAAGAAACCAAGAAGGCGTACGAAGCCCTGCAAAAAGACCATGAGGCACTGGTCCAACACCTCGAGGAACACACGACCAAGCATACACGGCTGCAACACTCGTACAACCTCATTACGAGCGCGACCGAACAGACCGAACAGGAGTTCAACGATCGCATCAACGCACTCACCAAAGAGAACGATCACTTAAAAAACGATGCCGTACGTTCACTCGACATCATCAACAATCTCACGCAACAGACCGAACGCATGAAAGAGATCGTCGAACAAAACGAACGTCTGCGTACCGACGTCAAAGACGTCACCAAAGACACCGACGAACGCATCCAAGCCATACAAGATGACTGTGACCGACGCATGCAAGAACAATTTAACGCTTGCAAGGAACAGGTCGATCGTCACAAAGATCAAGTCGCCAACACACTCACGGAACTTGATCTGCTCAAACGACGATACGCCATCGTCTCGCAACAAGTCGCGGCCAAGAAAGAATGGGGACATCTATTCGATACCAAGAAACGAAAGACCAGTCTCTCCGTCCGTACACACACGGACAACGCCGCGCCGGAACCACACGTGGATTCACACGTGGATTCACATGCGACCTTGCCCCTCCGGGATCTATCCGTTCAGCATGCCGGCTTTTAATGCTTTAATGGAACGCTTGCATATTCAAGAGACCATGGAGATTTTACCTATTCTATTCGTACAAACTATATATTCCATTCAATTCAATTCAATACATCATGGATATTCTACTTATTCTATTCTTCTTTATCGTACTTCTCCTCTCCGACCTCTGTCGACGATGAACGTCACCGAATTGACCGTCCCTTAACTGACCGTCACTTAACTGACCGTCCCCTAAGTGATGTAGGCGCCCGTTAAGGGTTGGGGTTCGGTAGGGCGTAGGGTTTATACTACACCATGGCCCTCGACACGTCTGTTAGGCGGCCGTTAGGGTTAGGGTTAGGCGGCCGTTAGGTTTGGGTTAGGTTGGGCGTAGGGTTTAGTGAAGGACGGTTCTCATCACGAATGAGAACCGAGTAGGGCCGCGTCCCTGCGTGCATCTCACACCGACCATCACCTACGTCACCTACGTCACCTACGTCACCTACGTCACCTAAGTGACTCGTCTCTTGAGTGACTTCTTCCGTAGGTGACTTCTTCCGTAGGTGACTTGATCCGTAGGTGATGCATGTCCCGCATGAGTCGCAGTTTGCAAAGTCGCTCGTTTGCCACACCTCTTTCGTTGCCTTGTCCACGCGCCAACGTCCTAAACGGACCGTTGCCAACGGTTTACCGAACAAACGAAACATACGAACGATTCCTCACACGTACACATATCTCCATTTATACCCATCGTACGCGTACCTCTCGAATCATCATACTTGGACCCGTCGGCGTTTACGTCCTTTCCGTGATACCGCCATGTTTGGCAGCATGCATTTCTCACGGGGATAGTATTGGCGGACGGAATCCGTCATCTCACGGACCAGCAATGCTTTCATGTTCAAGTACACCTTCTCCTTCCCGTCCATTTCCAACACCACGAACTCTTGCTTTGTGCACTCTTCCGTTGAACGGTTGTATGCGTGCACGGCGTCCAGGATCAACGATTCCATGTGCGACACGTCCTTCACACGTTTCCCGTTCAATTTTGTCACACGGCTGAATGGTTTCATAATACGTTGCGACGACACGTGCGTGTGCGGTGGAATGTACGTCACCACCACCGCCGTCTCCATGTGCAACGTGTCCGATAAGAAGTTCGTCAATGGGATCGCTTGCGTCGGTGGACACACTGCGTCCTCGTCCTCGTCCTCCGGTGCTTCCAAATGCTGCATGCACAAGTTCATGAACACCATTCCGCCCAAGATCGCGTACGGAATCTCTTCCCATGCATGGTACATGTCCCGTACCTTGAAATGGATCACTTCCGGGCACACCGCGTGCGTCACCATCGATTTCTTTCCATGCTTACGGTTTCCCCAATGAAACACGTCGAACGTGATGTCGCCCGGTGTCAACGAGAGAATGAATTCTTGGTCCTCGATCGGGACACGTTTGTCCGTCCATGGACAGCTCACCAGTCCGTAGTTGTCCACATTGTACCGTTTTCCCGCGCTTGTGATGCCCATCACAATGTCTTTCACTTGCACGTTCGCTTTCCCCACCGCGCCCGTCGCCAAGACACGTTTCAGCGTCGCACCTTGGATACTGCTCTCGATACCATGGTACGCAAGGTAGTCGGGCGTCGTCGTCGTCGTTGATATTCCCCACGATGGTGTCAGTAAAATGACCGACTCGCCGTAGGTCGCCCAGTCACGGAAGAAACGGACGATCTGGTAAATCGGTCCCGCCAATGCCAACGCTTCCGATTCCGTCACCGATGCCGTGCAAATACCGATCACCTTGTTCCCCATCATCAACGGACCGCCCGAGTTGCCGCCGTTCAATGACAGCGAACATTGAATCATCCCCATCTCACGACCGCTCACGCACCCTTCGCACAGTTGGTAATCTTTCGACAAGTTAGGAAACCCAATCGCCACCACGTTCTGTGAACTGCCTTTGATGGGTTTTTCCGTCTCCAAGGACAAGTTCGGGATCGTCTCGATAAAATCACGCACGTCACCTGCGTCGAACCACATCGGGTGATCGCCGTGAGGGTTCACCATCAAAATGGCCACGTCCAATGATGGACACGCGTACACCACCTCCGCCGTGATCGATGAATGCCCGTGGGCCGGGTAACTCAACAAACACGTCTTATCCGCCAGTTCGTCCACCACGTGGAAGTTCGTCAGAGCGAAACGTAAATCCTTCCACGGGTTCCGTCCCGCATCCTTCCCACGGGCATACTGTGCCATCTTCGACAGCACGCCCTTGTAACGTGACATGCGACCGTCCAACGGCGAATCTTTGCATGCCGTCATCGCACGGTCCCATCCGAACAAACGGGGCGCATTCACGAAAAATGCCGTCCCTCCGAACGTCACGTCCTCCTGTACCACGTACGGCTCGCGACGATTGATGCCCCGGTGTACACCCATCACCCGGCACACGCTCTTCTTTGCAGCAGCGACTTGACGAGCGTTCATACGGCAATTCTTACAATTGTTACACGGCAAATCCGGACATTATATACTCGACATCTTCACCCAAGTGACCGTCACCCAAGTGACCGTCACCCAAGTGACCGTCACCCAAGTGACCGTCACCCAAGTGACCGTCACCCAAGTCCTTTCTCTTCCTTTGTAGCAAATAATTTTAGCGTATCTTTTTTTCTAGCAACTATATAAGCATACGCCCATGCACACATCATGGACCCGCCCGGCAAGTCCGACCGCAAGTCCGACCCGTCCGTCGACACCGCCTACCGTGCATGGCAACAGTGCCTTTACCAATCCTCCTTCATCTGGTTTGCACCGCACGTCCCGCCTCTCTCTGAGTGTCGAAAAGAGTACCAGACGTACCTCCGTGCCGCAAGACACGTCAAATCACTATAAAAGCCGTCATCATCTCAAACCATCAAAGCCATGGGACTCATGTATTCGCTGTCCAGTCATGCCGTCGATGATATCCTTGCCATGGACGACTACGACACCATGTACGTCGAGAACGGATGGTCGTTTCAGCGAGTTCCGTCCCGCACCAAGCACCGTCGCTATGCCATCTGCTACGGTCACCGATGTGCCGAGATTGCCGTCACGGACACACACACACGGTACAATTTCGTACGCCAGCTTAAGGAGCGCATGCGTCGGTTACGAAGGTAGCTAAGTAGTCACAGGTAGTTACAAGTAGTCACATAGGCGTTTTTATGTACAGGTATTGTATTGTATTGTAATCAGTATCCCCCACGTAGCCGTAGCACCAAGTGCAGCGTCGCCTCTTTCTGAATGTTGTAATCGGACAGTGTGCGCCCGTCCTCCAGCTGTTTCCCGGCAAAGATCAGCCGTTGCTGGTCGGGTGGAATCCCTTCCTTGTCTTGGATTTTCTGCTTTACGTTCTCGATCGTGTCCGTCGGTTCCACGTCCAACGTAATCGTTTTTCCAGTCAATGTTTTTACAAATATTTGCATGGTATCGCGTCGGTTGTAGTCGGCAATCCAGAGACTTATATATTCCAATTTGTGAGTTTATCCTTCCGTGTAATTGTTGTGGATTTCAGAATGCACCACGTACCGTCGGGATACCGCGTTCAAAGCGTCTTCATCGTACGGCAGCATCTCGTCCCCCTCAAAGGACGTCACCAGCGGGGACGTCACCTGGTCGATGGTCAAAAACGCCGTGTCGCGGAACAGGTCTCTACCACGGCGACGCATCGTGTACACCCACAGCCCTTGCAACAAACCGCGGTGCATCGTCCGGTGCACTTCCACGTGACGAAACATCGAACCCTCCTTGTACATGGCGTGCGCAGCCATGCACCATTTTTGTGTGTTGATCGAACGCCGCATCCGAGCTGGACGAAGTGATGCTGTTTCAGGAACAAAAGCGACGGCCGGCACAGAACTCATTAAATTGTGCATACCGGCCATGCAAACCACTATTATACTCCACTTCGGTTGAGGCCGTGCACGTAAGGGTGATCCAGGGCCGTGCACGTAAGGGTGACCGATCACCAATCACCAATCACATCACCTGCGTATACACGTACCATAGGATCAGGCACCCCACGATGCTGCCCATCCATATCTCGGGGATCCGTAACTCTCGAAAGGGGGACGCACGCGGCTTCACCGTACGGACCGGACGAACACGTTGACGAAGTTCCGTTCGTTCCATTCTCCTTGGTATCACACGCGTGCACGTCGTTTTCCTTTTATATGGCGCCGTAAGGCGAAGCCCGCCTTTCAAAACTTCCAACGGTTGCCGCAGTCCGCACATTGACAGAACACCGTGGCGCTCTCATCCGCCGAGCGAGTTTGCATCTCCACACGATGGACCCGCCGTGAACGGCATTTGCCGCATTGTAAGTCCCCTTGGGCGACGTCCACCGTGCCCTCCTCCACTTCGTAGGGCTCTAGCGAGGCAGAAGCCTCCTCAAATGTCATCCCCACGCACATCCGCCGGACGAACAACGGGTACGATTGTGGACCAGTTTGCCAACATTGCGCTTCCATCGATTTGGCCCGGCGCTTCGACGTGTGCAGACTTTTTGCCAGCGCATCGATTGCGTGCCGGCGCAACAACGGAAGGGAGGATGCCATGGGAGTTGTACGAGTTGCAACAAACCATTTATACGCCGTCTTGGACGAACACGCACCCGTCCGAAGGGTTCCGTTCAACCAACGTTCCACCCGCCGACAGTCACCTATGGGACCGTCACTTCCTAGGACCGGTTTCATTCTTGGCCACATCCACGGTTCACTGCTGTGTCCTCCTTTGTCACGTCGGCCGTGTACTTGTATCACCCGGCACGGTACACTCTTTCACCAGCTCACCCTATCCGGTACCGTAATAAGATAGACATAGCATATATTATTATAAATTCATCTCTTGGAACAAAAATTTAGAAGTCATTTTAAAAAAAAAAAATTTGTCATTGGTCACAGTCACCAATGACAAATTTAATCTCAAAATTTTTTTAACTTTTTTTTTATCCTCGGAGGTTAGGACCGGTTTCATTCTTAACCCCATCCATGGCTCAAGAATTCACTGATGTGTCACCCATGGGACCGTCACTTAAGTGATGTGTCCCTCTTGTCACGCCGGCCGTCGGTCGGCCGTGTACTTGTATCTCCGTCACGGTACACTCTTCCCCCGTCCCATCCTATTTAATACCGTATTACTATATACATACCATACATTATTCCATGGAATATAAATTCTTATCTTGGAACAAAAATTCAGAAGTCATTTTAAAAAAAAAAAATTTGTCATTGGTCACAGTCACCAATGACAAATTTAATCTCGAAATTATTTTAACTTTTTTTTTATCGTCCGAGGTTAGGACCGGTTTCATTCTTAACCCCATCCACGGTTCACTGATGTGTCCCCTTTGTCACACCGGCCGTGTACTTGTATCCCCATGCATGGTACACTCTTCCCCCGTCCCATCCTATGTATTGCCGTGATAGAATAGACATAGCATATATTATTCCATATAATATAATTCATCTCTTGGAACAAAAATTCAGAAGTCATTTTAAAAAAAAAAAATTTGTCATTGGTCACAGTCACCAATGACAAATTTAATCTCGAAATTATTTTAACTTTTTTTTTCTCGTCCGAGGTTAGGACCGGTTTCATTCTTAACCCCATCCATGGCTCACTGATGTGTCACCTATGGGACCGTCACCTAAGTGATGTGTCCCCATTGGCCATGCACTCCATGTACTTGTATCGCCTGGCACGGTACACTCTTTCACCAGCTCACCCTATCCGGTACCGTAATAAAATAGACATAGCATATATTATTCCATATAATATAATTCATCTCTTGGAACAAAAATTCTGAAGTCATTTTAAAAAAAAAAAATTTGTCATTGGTCACAGTCACCAATGACAAATTTAATCTCAAAAAAATGTTAACTATTTTTTTTGACCTCGAGGTTAGGACGGATTTCATCTCCATGGCACGGGTCGGTGTTTCCATGCTGTGTCTATGTCGGCCGTCCTCGCCATGTACTTGTACACCATGTCATGGTATACTATTTTGCCGTATTATCCTATACAACAAATATATTATATACAAGTATATTATTCCGTATAATAAATATTTCTATTAATTCTAATCTTGGAACAAAAAATCTGAACTAACTTTTTGGAAAAAAAATTTGTCATTGGTCACAGTGAGCAATGACAAATTTAATCTCAAAATTTTTTTAACTTTTTTTTTCTCGTCCGAGGTTAGGACGGATTTCATTTCTCATGCATGGTCGGATACGACGGTAGCATATGGCACACCATGCACGCGGATATCATACGGCACAGCATGGGGGTCCACGACGTGGGCGAGTGGCAATGGGTGGACCTTGGTTCGGGCACACCGGTCGACGAAACAGCGGTACAAGACGGACCATGCGAAGCAGAGCGCGTACGCGGCGACGCAGATGACCGCAAGTATGGACAGCAGCACGGTCAAGGTGGCCGGGACAGACATCATGCGTCCTCGTCTTGCATTGCGTCACGGTCCGAATAAATATGACAAACGATACGAACGGTAAGAAAATACACATTATACGGTAATACGGTAAAGGGTTGGTCACAGGCGGTTGGCACAGAGACAGTCTTGAATCGCTTCTTTGGTATTGCTGCACGTACCGTCGGCACGGTACACCGAGTCGCCGGGGCACGGCTCCCAGACGTTGTCCGATGTGCTCGTGCCGACCTCTTTCAAAATCTTCTCGTCTTCCCACGTGTGTGGCGTGCAATCGATCCCACGGAAGTTGTCGCTGGTCTGGAACGTGTTGGGCGGGCACTCCACACAGGAGGCGCTCGTGGCGTACGGATCGTCCACGACTTGCCCGGCTGGGCAAGCAATCACAGGGTCGCACGGCTCGGATGGCCGTTGCATGTCCGGCGGCGGTACCCCGCAGAAGGTCACCACGGCGACGTTCTCAAAGACACCGTCCCCGTACGCAATGTCCGCGTTCTTGACCGTCACTTTGGTGAGGCGCGTGTTGTCCCGGAAGGCGTGCGTGTCAATGTGGCGGATGCCGTCGTGGAACACCACCTCTTGCAACGTCTCGCAGCTATCAAAGGCTTCCCGTTCTACGTGGGTCGCGCCGGACAAGTACAAGTCGTCGTTGCCCACTTCGAACGTTAGCCGTCCATGGACATCGTGGTCGCCGCACTTCTTTTGTGTCGGGCACCGTCCGTCCAACCCACCCTCTGTCCGTGGGCACGAGACGCACGTCCCGTCCGCGAACATTTCGAGCTCGCCGCACTGGGTCTTGTCCGTGTGCTTGGCCACGCACATCTGGTCTACCTGTTGCTGTCCCTCGGGGCACACGCACGCATGGTCGCCGACGATGAACGGGTGCGTGCATGAGACGCAGTCGTCGCTGCTCACCTCGCCCGCGCCCGCGCCCACACGGTCGATCAGACGGGACAGGGCGTGGCCCAACGATTCGTTCGGGTGCAATGCCTGCCAGGTGGAAAAGTACACGGTACCGTCAAACTTCAAGTCGACGTACTCGGTGATGTCGTTTTGAACGGTTCCGGTGACTTTGCCGACGAGTGGGTTGGGGAACGTGTGGTAATCATGGCAGACAAACGCGTACAGCAGATGCTGGACGGCCTGCATGACCTCGGTGACCGCGCTCAGACGATCGGCTCGGTCGCACGCTTGGCACGTCCCCGCGGCGACGTCATGGTACTTGGACGGGTCTTTGCAGGCCGAAGTCCAGATGGCCGTCTGCTGCAGGTGACGGTCCCCGCTGGGGACGCGGTCGGCCGGACAGGACGGGACGGCGGTGCACCCGTCCGCTCTGGCCGTGGGCGTGGAAGGAATCTGTCCGACGGGACAGTCGTCGCCGTTGACGATCGTGTGCGGGGTACAGTACGCGTGGACGCCACGCAACGATTGGAACGTCCCGGCAGGACACGCTTGGCACTTGTTCTCGGCGTTGCCGTTCTCGGCCATGAGGATGTACACTTTTTCGTCTTGGTCCGCGGTTACCGTGATGTCGGTGTGCAAAGACGTGCCGTCGAGCGAAACGCTGAGCTTGCCATTGTCCCACCCATCGTTCTGGCCGTCGCGGAGGGTCAGGAGAAGCGGGAGACGGCTGGCGTCGACACTGACGGAATCCGTGCACGTCGTTTGCACGCCGCCACAAAGACGGTCGGTATTGTCCTTGGAGAAGAGCAGGTCGCCGGCGGCATCGTGGACCTGGACGATCATTTGCGCCACGTCGGCGCCCGTCGTCGCGTCAATCTGCAACGTCATCGATCCCGACGGGTACCACGGCTCTTCGCCTGGTTCGCACAGGGACGGAGTGCACGTTGTGGCCGTCGAAGCATGGTCGGGCTGGTAATGTCCGCGCGGGCATGCGTGGCAGTTGCGGTCGGTCGTCTTGACGGTGTTGTCAAAGTACATGCCGGCCGGGCAGTTGACGCCGATGCCTGCACCGCGATCTTTGCACAAGAAGCCGAGAAAGTTGCGCTGGTCCTGGTACTGGCCGTCGTGGCAAGGCTCGCACTGATTGTTCTTCGTCGCGTCCCCGCCGACCAAAAGCGATTCGCCCATGTCGCAGGCCGTGTGCACCAAGCATCCGGTAGCGGGCGAGTCGTTGTCGGGCTGGTACTGTCCCGATGGACATGGAAGGCACTCGTTGTCGTGGAGACCGGTGGCGTCGTACGACAAGTAAAAGCCGGCCGAGCACGAGTAGGTCGTGCGGTCGATGCAGCGGGTGCGGTCGTCGCTAGAGACTTGTCCCGGGGGACAGGCTTTGCAGTTCCACAGCTGGTGGTTCGTCCGGTCCTGGTACGTTCCAGCCTCGCACGGCACGCACATGTCGTTCACGGTGGACGTCTTGGCCTTCTTCTCGCCGGGACCGCACGAAGTGGAGAACCCGGAGCACTGGGCGGCGCCTGGACCGGACCACGTCCCGCGCTGGCAGGTCTGGCAGGTGTCCGAAGTAAAGTTGTCGTACGGCTGGTACGTGCCGGCCTCGCACGGGTAGCACACATCATGGGTCGCGTTGCCGCTCGCCTTGAAGTGGCCCTTCGGGCAGTCGACGGAGTACGGGACGCACCCGCTGTCGTCGAGGGCGTAGGTGGCCGTCGTGTAGTGGTCGGCCGGGCAGTCATAGCACGGGACGTTGGCCTCGTCGTTTGGGATGGGAATGTTCAGACGTCCTTCGACGGAGGAGCCGCAGAACTGGACGAGGTCGGCCGGCAAGGCGCCGGGTCCGAAGAGAGTGTTCGCATTGAGGACGGTCACTTTGGTGACCTTCGTGTTGTTGAAGGCCTGTGCACCGACGGACTTGACGGACGTCCCCAACGTGACCGTCTGCAAATTGGAGGCGTCCGCAAACGCCTCGTCCCCGATGAGCTCGGTGTCGCCGTCCAGGACGATGGCCGTAAGACCCGTATGACGGAAGGCTTCCTTGCCAATGCGTTGGACCTGTTGCGTGACGGTAATGGTCTGCAGGGCGCCGCAGTTTTCGAAGGCGTGTGCGGGGAGGACAAGCGCACCGTTCTCGAGCGTCACGTGGCCGTTGGCATCGACGTCCGCGCATCCCTTGTCACTGAGACAGTTACGGTCGGCGCACGACTCGCACTGGATGTCGGAGATGTTCGAGGGCGGACCCACTTGCCAGTGACCGGCCAAGGGACACACGGTGGAGTGAGGGATGCACTGCGTGTACGCGTGGCTGAGGTCGGCGCGGTACGTATCGTCGGGGCACGGGTAACAGACGTCGCGCGTGGCGTTCCCGTCACCCATGTACTCGGCGGGGCCACACGAAGTCGCATGGTCGCGGCAACCTTCGCCCGCGACTGGCGCAAACATGTTGGACGGACACACGTTGCAGGCGTTTCCATCAATGCTGCCTTCGCCGCGCGGACAGTCACGGCAACTGATAGCGGCCGTATCGACGACGGCGTCCTCGGTATCATAATTGGTGTAGATTTCTTGGCCCAAGGTGACGGCGAAGATCGTGGGCGGGGACATGGTGTCGGTCGATGCAACGGCAACGGCAGAGAACTTGGCTTTCTCGAGCAGATGGGCCCAGGTGTGCCCGGTATCTTCGGACTGCCAGACGAACCCAAAGTTGTCGGTGGCGAGGATGCGCGTGCCATCGTACGAGACGGAGATGTCGGTCCAGTTCTTCATGGGCGAGCAGATGTCGCAGTCGCCGTCAGTCGACCCGATGGTTCGTAGGGACCACGTGTCGCCCTGGTCTTGAGAGACGTAGATGTCACCAAAAGGGACGGTCGCCGCGATGACGGTCCCGTCGTGGGACAGGTCGACGTGGGACCATGCTGGCGCGCCGATGGGTCCTTTGGTGACCATGTTGAGACTATTCTGGCCGTGGTCGACGGTCCCGACCAGTATGGGTCCCGATTGGGACGTGCACGCAGTGTAGGTCTGCCCATCAAAATAGACATTGACTTGGGTGCCGGTCGGTCCACCGTCGGACGGACAGGTGATGGCGAATTTGCCTACACCGGGATTCATTCCATGTTCCGTGCACCAAAAATAACGTGTTTGGCCTGGAGACGCGTGGAGACCGTCGACTAGCTTGGGTTGTTGTTCACTTTCGTATTCATGGATGAGTCCGCCAATTTTCTGATGTGCGGTCAAATATGTATTGGAAATGTACCCATCGTAAGTCACTTCTTGGATATTGTGCCTTGCACCGTCCCAATCCACCAACGTAGTATCGTCGGGACTTACGTCGGTGCTGGGTTGAAACGTGGCGACAACGAGGGTCCCGTCGCCGGACAAGGCAATGTCCGTGTAATGGCGTGGATCCGAGTGCAATGTGTAGGCCGGTTCGGAGCTATTGCTGGAAAAGTCGGTGAGCAGGATGCCTTGGTTGACGCGGGCGACGGCGAGGACGTTCCCGTTGGCGTCAAGGTCACCTCCGGCGTACGTCGCGTTGGGAGGGAAAAGGTCGGTGGGCAAGGGCGTCCACGTGAGACCGTAGTCATCGGTGCGATGCGGCGACCCGGTCGATCCTACCAGAAGCATGGTGCCCCCGTCGTCGTTCATGGAAAGTGTCCGTCGTCCTTTAATGGGATCGGGCAAGCCGGTGGTGGCGATACCGACACGATCAAAGGCATCGGAAACGACGACTTGGTCGTTGGCATGGACGGCGAGGATGCGGCCATCACTGGACGTGGCGACGGCTTCCCAGGACAAGGAGGAACCGATATCGACGGTGACCCAGTCATCGGACGGAGCGGACGCTTGAACGCGCGTGACCGGCTCCGCACCAAGTCCACAGGGTACACAGGTGGCATTGACGGAATCCCGCGCGCGCGCCGATCCTTTCGCACAGGGAAGGCAGCCTTCCGTGGTGTTGCCGTAGCCGGGGGGACACGTAGCGGAGACGTGTGAGGGAGCGACCCACGTACCGAGGAGGATGGCGAGGGCAGCGAGTCGTCGCATGTCGGTGTGAGTTTATAGGTAGTTATATAGTGTTGGAAAGGCGTTTCCATGGATGGTTGGTACAAAGATATAGGATAGGGTACAGTACGATGAAACGATTAAAAGGCAATGGGAACGTAAGTATGTGGATCGGCAGCGTCCGTGGGGTTGCGCCGGGTCAATGTGTCTGGACGAAAGTCTTCGTTGCGCACGGTCTGTGGGTTGGTCGGGGCCATAGGGACCATTTCGACTTGATCAAGGTCGTTCGGGTTAGGGTCATCGTTTTTCTTGGTGTTGTTCTTCTTCTTGGATTTCTTGTTGGATGGATACAAGGGATTGTCGCGTACGTTGGCGTCGCGGTTGACAATGCTGCGGCGTCGTGCCCGTCGTCCGGTGCCGGCGGAGCCACGTCCAAGTCCAGCGGGTACGAGTGACTGTAGGAACATGCGTTGCTTGTAGGCGTCGGTGGTGGTGGTCGTGGTCCGATTGGTCCAGTCGGCAAGGTCGTACCGTCGTCGGTTTTGTGGACGCAAGATGTTGTTGACTTCTTTCTGTGTTTCACGTGCCAGTGGAGAGACGGACTCGGTGACTTGAAGAAACTGCGGTGACTTGCCAAAGGGCGTGACAATCAAGCGTGTGATGGTCCATAGAAGGATGTACGGGAGTATATCAAAGATGGCGACCCAAAAATCGGTGGAAAAAAGCCGTTGATCGTCGGGCGCGGCCTTTCGGTAGGTCAAGTCCGAGGTGAAGACGGTGAAGATGAAGAGGGAGACGACCATGGTCCAGCGTATGATGGCAGGCATCATGATGCCGTTGTAGGTCATGAGTTCACCGTAGGAGTTGTAGATATGGTTCCATTTCATGACGAGGTCGCGCTGGTTGGGCAACGCGAGTCCCATCTGTCGTTCTTGCAAATCTTCGACTTCGTCCATGAGACAATACATGAGTATTTCGAACAAGTTGCCGGCCTGTTCTTGTACAAGGGCATCGATGCGTTGGAAGAGCATGCCTTTTTCGGTGCCTTCGTTGACGATGCTGCCCCATGTGGTGAGGTCGTAGCGTGCCCAGTAGGCGTCCTGATCGACGGACCCGCCGTTGGCCCGATTGGCAAGGTACCGTAAGAAGGCATTGTACTCGTCACGTTGCATGCGCTTGCCTTTGTTGGACTCGGCATAGACGGTGGTGGAGACGAGACGGCAGAGCATGTAGCATCGCTGGTTGCGTTGGAGGGGTACCATGCCACAGAGACGACGGGAGACACGGACACGGTACTGATCGTCGAGCTTGGTATGGTCGACGGCGGGTTTGTACCGTCGAAAGGCATGTTCACGGGACTGTTGTCGTATGACGCGCTTGGCAACGGGAGCAAGGACCGCGAGGATGTAGCGTATGCGATTGATGGCCAA
>Ga0255782_10002651_pt1 | contig 14126 bp, 10 predicted proteins | sample 101ome_26_FD_179980 | JGI IMG/M metagenome (GOLD analysis project Ga0255782, IMG submission 179980) | Coastal salt marsh microbial communities from the Groves Creek Marsh, Skidaway Island, Georgia - 101408AT metaG (version 2) | ecosystem: Environmental > Aquatic > Marine > Intertidal zone >...
TGGCTTGCTCGACGCTGTCGAATCCATCTCGCTTTAGACATTCCTCCAGCTCACGCTTGATCCTCGGGATGAGCGGAGGACCTTCGTACGCAAAGGCGGTGTAAAGCTGTACGAGCGACGCGCCGGCGCGAATCTTCCTGTAAACATCCTCGCCGCTCGCGACGCCGCCGCAACCGACGAGAGTAATCTTCCCACCTGTCAATTTGTACAAGTCGTGCAAAACTTTCGTGCTCGGCTCCATCAGCGGTCTACCACTCAGACCACCAGCCTCTTCACCGTGCGCGTGCGCCTTGATCGCGTCCGGGCGGGCGATGGTCGTGTTACTGACAATGACGCCATCCACCTTTTCGCTCTTGATGACGGAGGCGATATCCTTGAGCGCCGCATCCGTGAGATCTGGGGCGATTTTTACGAGTACTGGCTTGTTCTTTGTCGCGGGCGTCGCGCTTCGCGCCGTCAATACTTTACGTAAGAGTCCACTGAGGTGCTTGCGCCCTTGTAAATTGCGCAATCCCGGCGTGTTTGGACTCGAAATGTTGACGACGATGTAATCGCCGTACTCACCAATATTCTCAACGCCGACGACGTAATCGTCCGCCGCGTTCTCCTCTGGAGTCGTCTTATTCTTTCCGAGATTCACCCCGAGCAGACCTTTTCTCTTCGCGTCCTCGCCCGAGGATCGGTACGCCGATAACCGACTCTTAGCGCTGTCGTGGCCTTCGCTGTTGAAGCCGTACCTGTTTATGACGGCGCCGTGTTCCTGCAGTCTAAACGCGCGAGGCTTCGGGTTACCCGGCTGCGGTTTGGGCGTCACGCTCCCAATCTCCACGAACCCAAACCCCATGTCCAAAAGCGCCTTAAACGCCTTGGCATCCTTATCGAAACCCGCCGCGAGACCGACTGGATTGGAAAACCGCATCCCAAACGCCCGCACGCTCAACGCCTCGGCATCCTCCCGCCTCGCGCGCGGCGCCAACCCCATCGCCAACGCTGCGATGCCCAAATTATGCGATGTTTCCGCATCCAACATTCTCAAAATCGGTGTCATCGCGCCGTACGCCGCGAATTCGACGTCTTCCGCCCACGGCGCGTCCACCAACCGAAGCGCCGCGGCGGCGGCGCCCGCCGTCAACGCCGCCGTCGTCAGCGTTCCGAACCCTCGTCGCCCACCGCTCTCGCCCGACGACGCCGGCGTGCCACCGCTCTCTTTCGGGCCACCAGCCGACGCTTTCGTCGTCGTCGTCGTCGTCAAACCGCGTCGTCCGAACGGCGCACTCGAGCGGCGCCAACAACAACCATCAACCTTGAACGACGAAGACGAAGACGAAGAACAAGCCTGCGTCGCCCGCCCCGCCGTCGTCGCCCGCGCGCGCGCGAGCGCGAGCGCGACCCCTCGTCCAACCTTTTGCATCGCGCGTCCACTTCCTCGTCGTCCCGCGTCGGCGTCGTCCCGCGTCGGCGTGTGGCGGCATCGTTCGAACGAGCCTTACATATACTTTAGACCACGCTGACCTATGTACGGTTATTACTACTTCTATCTGACAGTCGTTCCATCGTTATTATATGACGATGGCGGTGAAGGCAAAAAGTGGATAATCCAGGGCGCACCGCGGCACACCGCGACGCCGCGACCCGACGATACGCGAGAGGTGCGCCCGACGACGAGCGCGCGCGCATCGACGCCTCGAACCCGCCCGCGTTTTGTTCGCGCGCGTTCACCCGAAATCCGCGCGCGCGCGTACCGATGAAACGACGATGGAACGCGCGCAGAGATGCGTGACGTCGATGTCTGGATGCGAAACGCGTCGACGGACGGATTCAGTTTACGCGCGCGACGTCGCGCGACGGCTCGTCGACGGCGGCGAGACGACGAATCCACGCGATGGAGCGATGCGTCGTAGTGATCTCGCCCCGCGGTGCGGTCGAGCGGACGCGGTGACTGACGATGAAACGAACGAATGAACGGGCGTCGCGACGTCGTCTACAGGTTTTATTCCTTCTTTTTTTTATCCGAGCTTAAAAGATGGTCGCGACGATGACGACGACGATTTCTTCCCGCGCGCTCTCTGGACGCGTGTCTACGACGCCGACGCGGGCGACGCGACGCGGGGTTTCCCTCGTGGTTCGCGCCGATGGCGGCTGGAAGGCGATGGCGGTGACCAAGCCAAATTTGGTGAACAACCTGGACGGTAAGACGACGCGTAACATTGACGGCAAGGTTTACACGATTGAGGCGAACGGTGACGAACTCACGGTGACGGATAAGTTTGGTGCGCGATACGAGGCGCGCGTGAATAAGGCGGGCGTTATCGAGGCGGATATGAGCAAGTCGATTGGCGGCGCGTCTGCTGGCGACGACGTCGATTTCGCGTCGCTTCAACCGACGGATCTCGTCGGTTTCAACGCCAAGTACAAGATTCCGGAGGTTGTCAACGGACGCGCCGCCATGGTGGGTGCGGTTTTGGCACTTTTCGGTAAGATTGGTGGCGGCGGATCGGTCGCGCACCAAATGTTTTCCCCGGGCGGTTTCGGTTCGATGCTCTTCATGATGGGCGCCGTCACGGCGGCCACCTTAGCCCCGGCGGTGACTGGCGCCAAGTCTCTCCGCGACACCATTCCGGACGAGAACGCGTCTTTTAAGGATGAACGCCTCCCGACGACGTGGACCGCCACCGCGGAAGCCGTCAACGGCAAGGTTGCGATGGTCATTCTCACCCTCGCCCTCATCACGGGCAACTAAATAGAGGCGCGTTCCGTCGTCGCTCGCGCATTCTTTCGTGAAATAAAATGAAACATGCATTCGTAAAATATCGGGCCCATCTCCCCTCGAGTCGCGCGTCTCGGTGATTATTTTCCTATTATAGAAGATGTATTAAAAAATCATCGACTTAACCTCTCGACGCCGCTCTACTACTCTGTGTGTGTGTGTGTGTGTGACTGTTTTCAAATCCATCTGTCAGGTGTGGGAAACGTTCCGACGAAAGCATCCACCGCTCACTGTTGTCGGTAAGCGCCGTACTGCGCGTACTGGGTGTAGTAGCCTTGCATTTGTTCGGCGTATTGCTGTTGCGCATTGTCGCGGCGAGCACCGTTTTGCTCGGACCCGCGATGAGCGTCTTGGGCCTTGTATCCCGGCGGGGCGTTGGCGCCTTGCTTGCCACCCGCGCTGACGGGCTGCGCGCCCGGGTAAACGCCCGCCGCCGGAGGGTACGGGTAGTGAGACTGAACCGCGTACGGGTACGCCGGTTGGTGCGGCATGGCATAAGGATATGAGTACATCGGGTGACCATAAGCATTCGGCATGTTGGCATAGGCTTGCGCCTGCATCGGCTGAGAGCTCGACGCGGGCGCCTGTTGCGCCTTGGCGTCGCCATTTTGCGCATTCGCCGCCGATTGGTTGCTCGCACCTTGCGCAGCCGCCTGTTGCTTGTAGTAATCCGCATACATACCATTTTGCTCGCCGTTCTGCGACGGTTGTGTGTAACCTTCGTACCCAGCGTATCCACCCGCCATGGGCACCGCCGGCGGCATCATGTAGTTGGCATACGCGTTGGGCATCATGCCTCCAAAGTAAGCCGGATACGCAGCTTGTTGCTCTTGAGCGCTAGTCGTGGAGCTACCGGTCACGGCATCAGCGTTCGGGAGCTTAGTCGTGACACCCGCGTTTCTACTAGGTTGCTTCTTGTTGGCCTGTTGTTGCTGCTGTTGCTGCTGCTGCACGCCCCATCCGGCAACGCCGGCGTTGGCAACGGACGAGTCAAAGCCGCCGAAGCCAAAGTCACCCCCGGTGGTGGAGAAGTTACCAAACTGAAGACCGAGCGCAGACTGATCCTGCGCTTGAGCGCGCTCTGTACCGACCTGTTGCGGACGCGGAGCCGCAGCGGCTTGAGCGGAAGCATCGAAACCAAATCCAAAGTTGTCCGCGGCTTGCTGCTGCTGCTGCTGCTGCTGCTGCTGCTGCTGTTGTTGCTGCTGTTGTTGCGCCGCCGGACGCTGTTGCTGGGGAGCCGCCGGGCGTTGTTGCTGGGGAGCTGGTTCAGCTTGTTGCGGCACCGGCGCCGGCGCCGGCGTACCAGCCACCTTCTTCGCCCAGTTCATCGTCTCGCCCGCGGCGACGGCGGTCGCCGGAGCAGAGGCGCCGTTTTGCTTTGGCGCCGCCTTGGCTTGTTGTCTCGGCGCACCATTCTTCGCAGGCTTGGGCACAGTTTGAGCCACCGGCGCCGGAGTCGGTTCACCGCGCACCAAATCCGCGAGCGTCTTACCACCCGGACGAATCGGCGCCGGATTGGCAACCGGTTCGAGCTTGGCCGCCGGCGCCGCCCCTTGAGCCGCCGGCGCCGCCGCGACGCGTCCCGCCTTGGGCGCACGCGCCGCCTTATCACCCTTCTCCCCACGCGGGATAGGAAGCTTACCATCCTTACCAACCCGTTTGTCGCCCTTCACCCCGTCGCGCTTTCCATTTTGCCCATTCTTCTCCCCGTTCGCCCGACCGTTCTGACGCGCTCCCCCGTTCGCGGCTTCGCCCCCCGTCTTCTTCTTTGAAGTCTTCTTCCCGATCGTCTCAAACTTATCCACTGCGCGCGCGAGAGCAAACAGAAATCGCAAAATCAAATTCGTCAGTCTTCGTCCCCCCGCGCATCCTTCCCTCTTCCTTCGCTCCTTCCCTCACCCTTCCTTCCTCCCGCGCCCGCGCCCAACAAAGTCTCGGTCAACTCGAAATCAAATTTCACGAGAACCGGGTTCTTCTTCTGGTCATAAAACGACGGTTCACGACTCAAAGAAGTCATCACCACCCTTCGACCTCGGCGCCGGCGCCTCCACCCCGAAGATGGCGGTCTTCGGCGCTGGGCGGCGCTCTAATCTAATCGCGTCGAGTCGTCGCGTCGTCGAGTCGTCGCGACGCACTGTTGAGCAATTTATCCACCGCCCTGTCGATGTCTCCGTCGCACTGCGCCAACACGTCCCGGCAGTCCGCCTCGCTGTGTCCGCTGAGCTGCGCCAGGTCCCGCGCCGCGTGTTTCGTCGCCATCTTTCCACCCTCTCGCGGCGAGATCTGTCGTCGGATTCGTGTCCGTGCGTCGCCGCTCGGTGCGTGTTTCGCGTTCGAGTCGAACTCGAGCGCGTACGATAAAAACTCGCGGGGTGATTCGCCGTGCGTGCCCGCGCGGTGAGCGGTCGCGTCGGCGTCGACGTGTGCGACGTTGACGCGGGTGCGCGCGCCGCGACGCGAGGTGCGCACGGCGCAGCCGTCTTGTGGATGCCTCGTTTTATTCATATAACTCGGACATTTGTTACGTATTATGTAGTATTTTTATCTGTATTATGATGGATTGCGTTACGACTTGTAGTGAATAGCGATGAACAATTGTTCGAATGGGTTTGAATGGAGTTAAATATATGAATTGGTCCTCGGTGTGGTGCGTTTCTGGGCGCAGGGAACGACGCCCGTCGTGGGGACGCGCCGCTATCGTTTACGCGGTGCAAGCACAGTACTCGGTACAATGATGTGCATGTTGTGTTACAATGACTCACCGTGACGTGGTCTTTTTGTCTCTGTGCCGTAAGGTTCTTCATCGCGCGGGTCGTTTCGACGGCGGATGTTTCGACGACGCGTACGTGAAACGTCATCTGGTTGAACGGCCATCCTTTTCCGCTCGGTGCGCGTGCATGAGTCCGTCAGCGATTCGCTTGTAGATGCCGTCGGGTATCGTTTCTTTTACTTCGTCCAACGCCGCCATAGCTGATTTGAGCGGACCGTCGCGTCGCGACGGGATGATTACCGTTTGCAAGTACGCGTATACGTCGGCTCCGTCGAAATCGTTATCAAGTAAGAACCCAGCGTCAATCGGGCACCCATTCTCGTGCGCGTACTTCAAACACTCCAGTTCGTCACATAGAACCGCGCTTGTGCACGTTTCCTCATCCCACGGACACCCGTTCTCGTGGGCGTACTTCAAACACGCCAGGTGGCCTTCTGCGGCGCGCGAACACGTATTCTCATCCCACGGACACCCGTTCTCGCGCGCGTACTTCAAACACTCCAGTTGGCCACGCCATGCCGCATTTTCACACGTAGTTGCATCCCACGGACACCCGTTCTCGTGGGCGTACTTCAAACACTCCAGGTGGCCTTCTTCAGCCGCCGCGTTACACGTGCCCCAGTCCCACGGACACCCATTCTCGCGCGCCCACTTCAAACACTCCAGTTGGCCGCCTCTAGCCGCGAATTCGCACACGTACTCATCCCACGGACACCCGTTCTCGTGGGCGTACTTCAAACACTCCAGGTGGCCGACTTCAGCCGCTTCCCGACACGTATTCTCATCCCGTGGACACCCGTTCTCGCGCGCCCACTTCAAACACGCCAGGTGGCCGCCTTCAGCCGCAACTGTACACGTCCTCTCATCCCACGGACACCCGCTCAAGGCAAGTCGCTCGAGATGCTCAAAGTCAACCACCGTTGCCTGCATGGCGGGCGTCGGGGAGTGACGGTTTCGTTCGCGTGGATGAGGAATGATACTTCTGCTCTGCATTCAGTTACAGCGGCTACTCGGTAGCGTCTCTACGGATTGAAAGTTGTCAGCGGCGATTAGATTTCGGGGGATTTCGCGCGCCGTAGCGCCGGTCTCGACGCGCGTAGGCGTGAATGGCGCGTCTGAACTCGGCCTCGCCGAATTCGGGCCAATGCATCGGGGCAAAGTAGAGCTCGGTGTACGCGAGGTCCCAGAGGAGAAAATTGCTCAGGCGTTGCTCTCCGCCGGCGCGGATGAGGAGGTCCGGGGTCTGGGAGAAGGAGCGCTCCGATGAGGCGGATGCGGAGGCAGAAGCGATACCGGTGCTCAGATGGGCGCCGATGGCTTCTTCGTCGATGTCGTCAATAGTAATCTCGCCAGAGAGGGCTTTGCGCGCGAGCGATTTCGCCGCTTGGGCAATGTCTTGTCTGCCGCCGTAACTGAGAGCGATGACGAGACGGAGCGCGTCGTTATCCTTGGTTGCCTCCACCGCGTGAGAAATCGCACTCTTTACGCTCTCCTTCGCCTGACTCAGGTCCCCGATGACCTCGACGCGCACGCCCTCCTTGATTAAGAGCGGAAGCTCCTCAACCATCGCCGTCTCGACGAGCTCCATGAGTTCGTCCACCTCTGACTGATCCCTACCCCAATTCTCGTGACTAAACGCAAACACCGTGAGCGTGTTTATGTTCCAACTCGCGCAACACCGCACCACCACCCTCAACGCGTTGACACCGCGCTCGTGACCCATGGATCTCGGAAGTCCTCGACGAGACGCCCAACGCGCGTTTCCATCCATAATCACGGCGACGTGTTCGGGCACCTCGCTCGCCTCCAACCCACGCAACGGCCCGGGTCTCGAGTCCCATCTTCCCACCGCGTGTCTAGGGATCGCTCGGATTCCGTTCAACAGGCTCGGGAACCCTCTCCCCGCGAAAACCGGTTCCGAAGCGCTCGCGTCCGCGCTCGTCCACGTCTCCGCCGCCCGAGCGTCCTCGCCGACCCCGAGAGCGTCACCGTCCGCGTCGTCGTCCGACGACGCGACCCCTTCGACGTCGTCCCTCCACGACATCGCCCGCGCGGACGTCGTCGCCCGCCGCGGCGTCGCCAGTCCGACGAATCGTCGTCGTCTTCCTCCTCCCTTCGTTTCCACACTTGGCCGCTGATGCCGACACGTCTTCACCCTCGTCGACGCGTTCGACGACGACGTCGACGCGCGTCCACCGCGCGCGCCGTCGGGGCGCGGTCCGATCCGCATCGATCCGTGATTTCGCGTTCGGTCGGTCGATGAAGCGGTTTCTCAAGCGATATGGCGCGCGTGGAACTGGTGCGATTACAACGTCCGAACGCGCTCTGCCCGTCGGTTCGCTACGGTTTTCTAAACACGATGAGATGCTCGGTCCTCGCCTGGTTGTACACCGTCTGCCCGTCCGCCATCGTCGCGGTGAGTTTCATCGTCGCCCCGCCGAGCTCGAGCAACCCAGACTTGGTCGCGGCGGCTACGATGGATTTACGCGTATCGATGTTGGCGCCGTCGCCCACCATGATCGCGGCTCGGCCTCCGGGGCGTAAGGAATCCGCGACGACGGCGAGCCAATCCTCCTGTTCGCGCTGCCACACGGCGGCGAATTCGTACGGGTTGGAACGAAGGGCTTTACGAGAGCCGATTTCGCCCTCCATCCAGGTTTTGGGCCAGTTTCTATCGCCCGGGACGACGACGTCTACGTACGCCGAAGTCGCCTCGCGAGCCGAAGCCGAAGCCGAAGACGTCGATTTCTTCACCACGGCGCCGCTTCCCGCGCGAACCTTTCGCGCAAAGCTCAAATAATCGTACACGGCTGGGTACGGACAGCTCGTGAGCACCGCGTCCACTTTCTCGTCGTCGCCGAGCTTGAATTTCCGCACGTCGACGTTATAAATTTCCGCCGGCGGGGCTACGTTTGGCGCCGATTCGCACGCGGCTTGAAACTCGCGCACGCGATCGACGTATTCGTCGACAATTTTAAGAAACGCCTCGACATTCTCGTCGCCGCCGCCGCCGTCACCGTTTCGGCGTTTACCCCCTCTTCTCCCCCGGCGTTTATTCTGAGACTTTTGCGTGCGCTGAATCGCGACGGAGAGACAAAACCAAAGCGCCTCGACGACTCGATCGCGATGCGATTCGTCGACTTCGCTCGCGAAACGCGCGCTCTCCGCGTGCGCCGCCAACGCGTTCCGAACGCGTCTCCACGCCCTCGGCACCGCGTCACCGCCGTCACCGTCACCGCCGCCGTCATCACCGTCGTCTCTACCGCGCGCGTCCGCCATCGCCGACCTCGCGCTCGTTCGCAACGACTCAGCCGCGCGCGTCGACGCTCGCCAATTTCGGTTCGCGCTCACGAAACACGCCAACGGACTCACGTCCACCCCGACCGCGCGACACCCCAAACCCTGCGCCACGATCAGAGTCGTCCCTCCGCCCATGAACGGATCCATGACGGAGCGAACGGGCGCGTCGAACGCGGCGAATATCGCTTCGCACGCCGCCGGTTGCATACCGGCGAGGATTTCTCCAAAGCCGTGCGTCGCGCGCGCGAACCCCTTGGGCGTGGACGCGAACCCGTGGGTCCACTGGATGCGCATCGCCCGCAGGCACGTCTCGGCTAAGTCCGAATCGTCGCCCCAGGACGTTTCCTCGAACGCGCTCGGGGTGGAGGCGCGGCGGACGTACTCGGGCGCGTCGTCGTCGCTGGCGGCTACCGATGATGACGATGATGATGATGATGCCGACGCCGACAGCGTTCTCGTCGACGACGACGCGCGACGTCCCGCGCGAGACGACCGAACGCCGCCTCCGCGCGCGTTCCGACGCGCCGCGCGTTTCGCGGCGACGAGGGACGCGCGGACGGACGCGCACCGACGCGCGAACATGGCGAACGAGGCGCGAAGAGTCACTTTTTCGAAGCGTCGCAAAGTGCGGACGACCCGACCCGACGACCCGCACACGTCGACTCGGTCGTCGTCGACGACGGAGGGAATGGCGACGAAGACGCGCGCGCCCGCGGTCGGGTTTCTCGGTCTGGGCATCATGGGCGCGGCGATGGCGAGGACGCTCGCGCGAAGCGGGGTGCGAGTCGCGGCGTGGAACCGATCGAGCGATAAAGCGAAGGCGTGCGTCGACGCGTTCGAGCGGGAGGATCGCGCGCTCGCGGAGGAACGCGGAGGGTCGATCGCGACGGTGGGATGTCCGAGCGAGATCGCGGGGACGTGCGAGGTGACGTTCGCGATGCTGGCGGATCCGAGGGCGGCGGTGGATGTCGCGCGGGCGTACGCTTCGGGTTTGGACGGAGCGGGCGGAGGAGGAACGAAAAGGACGTACGTGGATTGTTCGACGGTGGATGGGGGGTGTGGGGAGTCGACGATGGATATTCTCGGACGGGATAGGGTGCAGTTTTTGGCGGCGCCGGTGAGCGGGGGGTGGAGAGACGCGGCGAAAGGGGAGTTGTTGTTCATCGGCGGCGGGTCTCGCGAAGCGTACGAAGCGGCGTCGAAACACATGGACGTCATGGGTGCGAAGAGATGGCTCGTCGGGGACACCCCGACGCACGCGGCGCGGGCGAAACTGATGCTTCAAATCATGATGGGTAACGTCATCGGTGCGCTCGGGGAGATGCACTCGTTGAGCCAACGCGCCGGGTTGGATTCGTCCGCCGTTTTGGAAATGCTCAGCCACTCGGCGATGGGATCGCCCCTCACCACCGCCAAGGGTAAACTCATGGAGAGTAAAGACTTTTCCCCGAATTTCCAAGTCTATCTCCAACAAAAAGATCTCAGACTCGCCCTTCAGCTCGCGGACGAGCTCGATTTCGCCGCTCCGATTACCGCCGCGACAAACGCGCAATACTTAAAGGCGAAATCGCTCGGCTACGCCAACTCTGATTTCGCCGCCGTCGCCGCCGCGTACACCGACGCTCGATCTCCCGGTCGTTCGGAATGATTTCACGTCGTTTCAAACGCTTCTCGTCGTCGATTGCATTCGTTGATGCCGTAGCTTTCGCGTTGTTTTCACACACTCACGCGCGCTCCATTTCCAGCGGGAAAAAAGTCGTTACAAACCTCACAACTGAACGCGTTCGGCTCGCGCGGTGCGCGCGAACCCCTTCCTCCTTCCATGGACCGCGAACGAACGCTCTACGTCGACTCGATCGATGGTACGCGGATAGAGTGTCAAACCTTCCTTCCGAGCGCCGACGCACCGTCGGCGTCAACGACGCAGCGTGAAGATGTCTTCATACTCGTCCACGCGCACCCGAAACTCGGCGGTGTTCGAGAGATGATGACCCCGCTCGCGCGCGCGTTGGCGTCGCGCGGATGCGCGTGCGTCACCCTTTCCCTCCGTGGCACCGGTGGGTCGCTCGGGAGCTCGAGTTGGCGGGGATGCGAGATGGAAGGGGAGGACGTGTGCGCGTGCGTGGACGCGTTCGTCGGCGAAACCAAGTCAAAGAAGCGCGCGCACTTGGTGGGATACTCGTATGGATCGACGATATGCGCGTACGCGCTCGAGAAGAGGGACGCCATCGCGTCGTACATCGCGTTGGGGTACCCGAGGGGGAGTTACGCGTGCGGGTTATCGGGGATTGGGGCGAAATGGTTGATGCGGGATCACTTTGAAGCGCTCGCGTCGAGCGCGAAACCGATGCTCTTCGTGCATCCGGGGGAGGATAATTTTACGACGGTGAAGACGATGGAGGAGCTCGTGGTGCGCGGGGATAAACTGCGCGCCGCGGTGGTGAGAGAGCTCAAAGTCATCGAGGGGTGCGATCACTTTGAGCTCGTCGGGGTTCGAGAGTACGTCTCCGCGACGACGCGGCACATTTTAGACTTTGTCGAGAGAGTCGCGAGCAAATCGTAGGTAGTACTTAGAAACACAACTCGTTATTAACAAGAATGCATGCAACAGCTAAGGCGGCGCGCGCGCGCTATAACAAATCTATCACTTGAATTATTCACTTGGCAATCAAAATGACGCTTCCTCGCGGTGCGACGTTGTACCGATCCTCCACGCCGAGTTTGCCGTCGGCGACGAAATCCTCGGGCGACGGAAGATTGGTATCGACGACGCGCGCCCATCGTTTGCCTTGCGGCGGCGGTGGAAGCGCGGCGTCGACGTAAAACTCGTGCGCGTTGAACGCAATGTATAAATCCCCACCGCCTTGACCTCGGTCGTGGAGAGTAAAGGCGAGGAATTTCGACGCGGGATCGTGCCAACGATCCTCGTGCCACGTGACGTCGGCATCCGTTAAAAATTCCTCTCTCCCGAGGAGCGGGTGACGGCGACGAAACTTGATCATCTCAGACGTGAAACGAAAAAAATGCTCCTTTTGTTCGTCGAGTTGATCCCACTGAAAGTTGTTCAGTTCGTTATCGTGCCCATAGGTGTTGTTGTTGCCGTATCGCGTGTGTCCGTATTCGTCGCCCATGAGCATCATCGGCGTTCCTTGCGACGTCATGAGCGCCACTTGAAAGTTTTTCATTTGTCTCCAACGAAGACCTTGAACGTGGGCGTCAGAGGTTTCCCCTTCCGCGCCGCAGTTCCACGACAAGTTGTCGTTCGATCCGTCGTTGTTAAACTCCCCGTTCGCCGTGTTGTGCTTGCCGTTGTAACTCACGAGATCGCGCAACGTAAACCCGTCGTGCGCCGTGATGAAATTGACAGAGTGATACGGCTTGCGGTTATGGTTGTGGTATAAATCAGACGATCCGCTGAGACGCCGGGCAAAGTCGCTCTTCAACCCTTCGTCACCCTTGATGAACCCACGCATGACGTCGCGATAGGACCCGTTCCACTCGGACCATCGGTCCCAGTTTGGAAAGCTTCCCACTTGATAGAGCCCGCCGCAATCCCACGGTTCGGCGATGAGCTTGACGCGGGAGAGCTCTGGATCCTTTGCGATGGCGCGAATCACCGGAGGGGCGCTGATTGGATGCCCCTTTTCGTCGCGACACAACGCGCTGGCGAGATCGAAACGGAACCCGTCGACGCGGTACTCGCGAACCCAGTGCTTGAGGGAATCGAGGATAAACTTTGTGACGTAGGGATGATTGGCGTTGAGCGTGTTTCCGCACCCGGTGAAATTGAGCATTTGCACGTCTCGGTCGGTATCCGTCATGTAATACGTCTTGTTGTCAATCCCACGCATGGAGCAGAGGTTCGGGAGCTCGTCGTTCATCTCCCCCGTGTGGTTGTACACGACGTCGAGGACGACTTGAATGCCCGCCTTGTGACACGCCTTGACCATTTCCTTGAACTCTCTCGAAGCCGTCGCGGCGTCGCACCCCTTTTTACCGAATCGCGTCATCGGCGCGAAAAAGCTCATCGTGCTGTAACCCCAGGTGTTCACCATGTGATCTCTCGGGTTGGGTATCCGCTGAAATTCCATCTCGTCGTACTCAAACACGGGCAAGAGTTCGACGACGTTGACGCCGAGCGCCTTCAAATGTTCCACCTTGGCCGCGACGCCCGCGTACGTACCCCGAGCGTCCTCGCTCAACCCCGAGCTCGCGTCCGCGGTAAAGGCGCGCACAGTCATCTCGTAGACAACCATGTCCTTCTCCTCAATCGTCGGCGATTCCACCCCTTCCCAATCGAAAGGCTTGGTTTCGAAATCGTACCCGCCGAGCATGTCGGGATCGTTCGTCGCCCCGTACGCCTTGTGCTTTGGCCACTCCCCAAAAACCTTCCTTCTCGCCTCCACGAGCGGGGCGTACGGATCCATCAACACTCTATCATCAAACCACCTCGCCCCGGTCTCCCATCCACCCGTTCCCTTACACCTGTACCCGTACCTCACCCCGCGTCTCGGCGCTCCGCGTTCCACTCGAACGTGCCACACGTTGCCCGTCCGCGTCAACGGCACCTCAAACATCGGTCTCGCGTTCTCCCAATCCTCATCTTTTCCGTCGTACACGCACAGCGACACCTCGCTCGCCGCCTCGCTGTACACCGCAAAGTTTATCCCGACGCCGTCTTCGCACGGGCTCGGTCCCAACGGCGCCGGCTCGCCCGCGCTCCATCGCACCTCGGCGTTCGCGTTCGTCATCATAATCTTTGCTTCCTCCTCCTCCACCGCGACGCCGCGATCACCACCGTCCGATCCACCACCACCGCGCGACGCCGACACCGTCGTCCTCGTCGTCCTCGTCCTCGTCCTCGTCGTCCGCGCGTCGCGCGCGCCCGCGTTCCGTCGTCCCTTCCACCGAGGACAGACTGGCACCGCCGCTTCGACGCGCGTCCCACCGCGACGCCGACGACAGACGACGCGTCCGCGACCCGTCGCGCGAGACGACTCGATGCCCGCCGTCGTCGTCGTCGTCGTCGTCGGGCCGAGCATGTATGTTCCGTTCGCGTCGGCGTCTGTCGCCGTCGTCGTCGTCGTCGTCGTCGTCGTCGTGGTTGGTTTGATGTGCTTTATTGAATTTGTGTTTTTATGTATGGGCAAACAGTATATTCATTTGACATTTGACAACATTTGTAATCGCAACGACGTCGCCCGTCGTCGTCGACGCGTCCGCGGGCGCGCGCGTCGTCGTTTTCACGCGTCCACGGCCGGGATGGACGCGCGCGTCGTTTTCGCG
>Ga0255782_10002657_pt1 | contig 14104 bp, 13 predicted proteins | sample 101ome_26_FD_179980 | JGI IMG/M metagenome (GOLD analysis project Ga0255782, IMG submission 179980) | Coastal salt marsh microbial communities from the Groves Creek Marsh, Skidaway Island, Georgia - 101408AT metaG (version 2) | ecosystem: Environmental > Aquatic > Marine > Intertidal zone >...
CCGCTTCTCCCGCTTCTCCCGCGCGCGATTCCCATCGCGTTGGACGCGCGCACACCATCCACGAGTCACGACCCGTCAGTGTACAAACAGTACCCACTCGCGCGACCGATCCACTCGCCCGCGCGGTCGTCGTCGTCGTCGCGAGACGAACGAAAACGAGATGAAAACGATGAAATAAGAAGGTGTTGAATCTACTATTATCATTTAAAATACCTGGTTTTGTCACGTATCATAAGTTGTAATACGCCTATACACGAACTAAAAAAGTACGTACCGAGCGCGCGCGCATGACGCGTCGTCGCCCTGTCGTCGTCGTCGTCGTCACCGAGACGGATGATACGGATAAGAACGGGGCCCGTCACGCCCCTCTTGACGAGTCGTGAACCGTGGAAATGGACGGATGGGGAACCCCCACTCGGGTCGTCCGCGGACGGCGCGTCCCCCTGATGCGGACGACGACGCGGCGCCGCGGCACAGCCGCACACGCGAGCGAGAAAGGAGAGCCGGACAGCGCTCTTCGTTTTCAGTCACACCCACACCCACGCAAAACACACGCACACGCAACATGCAGCAAGGCTTGACGATGAAGCGCGCGACGGCGCCGATGCCGATGCGCGCGACGAAGACCTCCTCTTCATCCGCGCCGGTCCGCCGATCGACGGTGACGCGCGCGGCGACGAAAGCGCCGGCGACGCTCAAGAAGGGCGTCGTCACGGGGCAAGACATGATCGACGTGCTCAACCACGCGCGGGAAAACGGATACGCGATCCCGGCCGTGAACTGCACGATGTCCCCGGTGATCAACGCCTGCCTCGAGGCGGCGAAGGAGGCCAACGCGCCGATGATTGTTCAGTTTTCCAACGGTGGTGGACACTTCATGGCGGGTAAGGGGCTCGATAACAAGGACCAAAAGGCGGCGATCGCCGGTTGCGTCGCGGGCGCGCTTCAAGTGCGCGCGTTGGCGGACATGTACGGCGTGCCGGTGATCTTGCACACGGACCACTGCGCGAAGAACCTTCTTCCGTGGTTTGACGGTCTCTTGGAGGCGAACGAGGAATATTTCGCCAAGCACGGTGAACCGCTCTTCTCTTCGCACATGCTCGACTTGTCCGAAGAACCGATCGAGGAGAACCTCGAAATCTGCAAGAAGTACTTGGCTCGCATGAAGAAGATCAACTGCTTCCTCGAGATGGAGATCGGCATCACCGGCGGCGAAGAGGATGGCGTGGATAACTCTGACGTCGCCCCGGAGGACTTGTACTCCAAGCCGGAAGAGATTTACCAAGTCTACCAAGCGCTCCAACCGATCGCTCCGGACTTTTACTCCATCGCTGCCGCCTTCGGTAACGTCCACGGCGTCTACTCTCCGGGTAACGTCAAGCTCACCCCGAAGATTTTGGCCAACGCCCAAAAGTTCGTCAAGGAGAAGGAGGGCACCGCGTCCGACAAGCCGGTGTACTTTGTCTTCCACGGCGGCTCTGGTTCCTCTCGCGAAGAGATCCGTGAGGCTGTCTCCTACGGTGTCATCAAGATGAACATCGATACCGACACCCAATGGAGCTTCTGGGAAGGCGTTCGCGACTACGAAGCGAAGAACAACGCCTACCTCCAAGGCCAAATCGGCAACCCGGAGGGAGAAGGCAAGCCGAACAAGAAGTACTACGATCCGCGTGCCTGGACCCGCGCCGCCGAACAAGCGACCGTTGCGAGATTAAAGATGGCTTACGACGATCTCAACGCCCTCAACGCGCTCTCGAAGTAATTTCTTGAAGCTTTTAAAAGTTTTCAAGAGCGCGCTCAAGTAATTTCTTGAAGCAAGGCCAGCGATGAGACGTCTAACGTCGATTGTAATTCTCACCTGAAGATAATCACCTTCCGAAACGAAAACACGCCTTTATATGAATAGAAACACGCACGCGAACGAGTGTTAAACCTTATGATGCGCACAAAGCAGCCTATCGTTACAAGATGGGTAGGTACAACGCTCTAGGGGCTATTGATATCGATGGACGATTTCTCGTCCGTCTTCGCAGAGTCAACCTCACGCGCCCGCTTCCCAGCGGTCGGTGAGGCGAAGGGCTCTTTGGGCTAAATAGTCCGTCTTCTCGCGAACGAGAATTTCAAACCCACCCGGAGCTGGCATGAACCTCTTCGGCGAACGCTGAGCGCACCCGGGACACGGATACACGTAGCACCCATTCTCAAGAGTCATGTTTCTGCGCTCGATCATTTGACAGTCGACGCACATCACGTGACCGCAGTCTGGAAAGATGGTGACAACTTTGTTCGGCTGCGGCCCCTCGTGTTGGATTGTATCCGCGTGGTCGCACAACGTCACTGCGTGACCTGAGCGCCAGTTTTGAATGTATTCAACGCACGAGCGAACGAGACTAACGACTTCCTCGACGTCACCCTCGACGTACGCGCCATTGATCGATTCAAACCAACCAAAGTACTTTTCAGTCACTTCAGTTAAATCTTCGAAGTCGAGCTCATCCACACGCCCATGAAGGTGTTTGGTCCCCATGATTCGAAGCTTGGAGAGCGTCAAGGCGTTGTTCTGGATCGATTCGAGCACAACCTTGGTGGACATGCGCTTGCAGTTCGTCACATTGAGCTCCTCCAACCGCTTACACTGCGACCCGATGAATCGCGCCGTCTCGGCAGTCAAGAGCTCGCACCCGCTCAGATCAATCTTACACACACTCTTGTGACACTTGTGGAGCACCTTGAGAACGGAAATGTCGGTGAGCAGAGCGCACCCGCTCAGGTTCAAAACTTCTACGGAAGAAAACGCGTCGTCGTCGCGCACGATGCTATACAACACCTTGTCCGTCACCGTCGTCGAGCTACCCCGCAAGTCTAGCTCATTCCAAACCGTGGGGCTTCTCACAGCCTCGCGAAATCGCTTACTCACGGCTGAAAGAGCGAGTCGATCCTTTGGCGTGCCCGTCTCGAGTTTGCGCAAAATGAGCTGAAGCGTATCTGTGTTCAGATCGCTCATCGTCACCTTTGGCCGAGACTTACGACGCACGAACGCGATAAAAGTCAAGAGTTCTCGAGCTGCTGGATCCTCAAAGGCAAACTCAGAAACCTCTCTGCGTGCAGCGAAGACATTTAGTCAGTCAAAGTTCAAACGCCGCAGTTCAAAATATTCGTCTACGCACCTCTCCAACTTTTCAACCTCGACAGTCAACGCCCGGACTCGATCGTTCGCGTCGTAATATTCGTCGCTGTCCTCTCTGTGTTTCGGAAAGATTCGTCAGTACGCTGTTCCCGTTTCGATCGCCGTTTTCAATTCGTGCGCGATTCAGACGGCTGAGCCCTGGAGCCACCGCGCGCCCGACGCCCTCTCGCCGCATCTTCTCCCCGTACCTCGATCGTCTAGCCTCTAAAATTGCCCCCGCAAGCTCCGCACTCAACGTCCGCGCCTGTTGCTTCAACGCATCCACTCTAATCTCCGCCGCAATCTCTCTCACAGACGTCGAAGCCACGCGCTCTTCGCCCAAAGTCAGCTCCGCCCTGGCGTCATCGTCTCCCGACAACCGCGGGCGCTTTTTCGCCCCCGCGCGCTCGCCGTGAAGCGGTGTCGCGATGGACGCCTCCGGGGACCGGTCGATGGGCGTTCGAACGCCCGGTGAGACGTCCTCGGAGGATTGCTTTTGCGGTGAGAAGCTCATGCGCTCCGTCCAACTTGAATTCCACGCGGTTCAACCGTCACCGTGTCGTCGGTAGCGCTGTCCAGAGGGTCGAAGATCGCGCGCGTCGATGTCGCGGGCGTCGATGGGATTCTTCCGGTCGCGGTCGACGCCTCGCACGATCTCTCGCGTCTCCGCGCCGAGCAGTGCCGTCGCGCGCTTGCGTCTGCCCACGCTGACTGTTCTTTTTATCTGAAATTGCGCGATGCGCGCGTGGTCGACGCACGAGGCAGTGCAGAGATGAGTTGCAAATAGCGAGATGTACTGAATGGATTCAAACCGTCGTTTGCGCGTCTCCCGAGCGGGTTAGAATTACAATCGCACCGCATTGCGCGCGGGTTTCAGTATACTGTTGCTTTTGCGCATCAGTCGCCCGTATGGCGAGAGCGCGTGAACGCATTCGCGCGTTGGGCCATAGTGATCTTTTTCACCTCGCATCGGCACACCGGGCACGAAGCATGAATTCGAAGCCAACTGATGATGCATTCCTCGTGAAAGGCGTGAGCGCACGCGAGGACGATGGCAGTGTCTTCGGCTGCCAAGTCAAAGCAGCACACGGCGCACTCCTCGATGTTCACCGTAGGGTCCGTGTCTCCGTCGTGATCGACGCCAGACGCGATGTGCCCGTTCGCTCGTAAAAATTGCCACCATCTCGGGCTTCCTACGACGACCCGGGTCAGGCGTCGCAAGATTACGTCGGACGCCGGCCCGATGGCTTTGTTCGCTTCGGCTGCGTACCTGGAAGCGCTCTCCATGCGTTCTGGTAAAGCGACGATCGGTCGACGATGGGTTGAATCTTCTTCAAGTTGTCGACGCCGACGTCTCGATTCCAAGTCTCGAGCGATGGCCATGCTCCGCCACAATCCAGGATCGAATGTCGCGTCGTCGTACGCCCGTTCAGCGGAGCCATCGCCAGTTCGTCGTTGTAACAAAAAGTAGATATCTCGAGCGCCTCTCTCCTCTGATCGTTCTAGAGCCGAATTACTCTCTGTTTCGCTATGCCCGATGTGCTCAGTTCGATCGCCAGTCTCGATGTCATGTAATTGTGTTTGTGCGTTGACCGCTCGTTGGCGTGAGCGACGTTGGAAACACAAGAGCGGCCCTTTAAAGAGGAACAACAGCATGATGACGCAAAACGGGAAAATCCACAACGCAGGCCAAGCATACGTACCCTGACTACGTGCGCCGCTATCTTTTCCGCTCGATTCGTCGCGCAAAGCCATCGGAGGTGGCCCCGTTTGTTGAACAGTTGCATTGGTATTGTGCTGTGATGGTTCGCCGGCTGTTGTGCTCTCAGAGAGAGCGCGCGCGTGCACGAGCGCATCCGTAAATCCAATCATGATTACATGAATATCAAGACAAACCAACGCGAACAATTTCGAGAACAGCACGCCGCGGTGTGCGAAGCAAGTATCTAGGGTGGTCGCGTCAACGCCGTGCGATGCGACATCTCTTTCGTAAAGCAATGTACATAAACACTACAAATTCTACAATATCGTATCATACAAGGCGGATAATTTGAACAAAAATACTTCACTATTGTATCATGACGCACCGACGCACTCGCCAATGGATATATCTCAGCTCAGCTCTGGTGCATGCTGGTGAAATCAGCGTTGGACGCAATTCTCGTGTCGGATCGTTGCGCGTCAGCGTGGACGAGCAGTCGAAGCTTTCCCTCTTTGGTGCCGTAGGCAGCACCGCCTCCAGGACGCGGGTGAAAGCATGCAACGTTGACTTCGTCCTCTGCAGACGGAATGATTCGAAGAAGATGCATGCTTTTCGCGTCGAAAACCTCGATGACGGTGTTCACTTGTGTAAATGTATCGCCGTCAGCCATCAGAAGGCTGAGCGATTGATGACGACGTCCGTAGGCGAGCAGAACGTGTGCACTGCTCGGGCTGAATTGGATGCTCGTCAAGCAATGCGCCGCTTTCACAGCTCTGGCACACAAGACTTCACCAAAGTTGCCACCATCGATGGAGTAGACACGAAGCTCGCAGATGTATGGTCGCGCGCTGTCAGCCATGAGACTGAGACTGAGACGCAGCGGAGGCTTGCACGCTTGGGTCGTGGCGATGAAACGCCCACACGGAGAAAAGTGTGCGCCCATTTCACTGCAGAGCACTGTATGCGGGAGCACCAATCTCAGTTCCGTGAGAGGTTTGATGTTCATGTCACCGTTTTCATCGGCGTACGCCTCGTACTCCCAAAGTTTGAGCTTCACGACGCACGGATCCTGGTCGGCCGGTGGCTGTATCTGCGGAGCTTCAACGTTCCCAGTAGTAGAATCTAATTGTGCGGCGCGACCAGCGACTTGGGCGAGCGACATTGGAGGATTTTGACTTCCAGCGACAGGCATTGGTCGATCCCCAACGCCGAGCGACGCACGCAACCGCTCGCGAGGCTGCGAGATGATTCTTCGCGTATTCACAGGCGTGAACAATGAGGCTTGAGACATCGATTCACGTGGCTGAATCGTGCCTACGTCGTGCAACGCGTCCGCTAGCGCCTCAGAAATCCCGTGCCGCGTTCCAGCTGAGCTTCCCGGAGCGTCGCGAGACGCGACGTAGACGCCACCCTCTTGGTCGTAGTTACTCGTACCGAGGAGCGCATTATCGCTCGTGTCGCGTGTCAACCCGTGTGTCATCGAGCTCGAATCCATATCGCACACCTCAGCGGTCATCAACAACGGCATGCCGGTTGGATGAAAGTGCACTACTCGAAGAGACCTTCGTGTGCGCAGCAGCACCTGCGTCGCGTCCTCCCTTCTGATGAGATTGCCATCCGGATTCATCTGCGACGCGTGTCTAAAACGCCGATAGTTCCAAGACGAAAGCTTGTGCCCCGCAGTGACTAGCAATAGATCGCTTCCGGGAAGGAACGCCAAGCTCGCGATCGACTTGCCAAAATCCCAACGAGCCGTCATGGCGCCCGTCTTTCTATCCCAAACGATCACCGTGTTATCCAACGAGCCGCTCGCCAACACGTCCGGGTTCGTCGGATGGAAACAGACCACCCACGGCGTGCGATCGTGCCCGACAAGCGACGTCAGCACGTCCCCAGTCGCCGTATCTATCAACTTGACGGTGTGGTCGCCGTGCGTGCTCGCCAACGTCCGTCCGTCTGGCGAATACGCCACCGCGATCGTGCTCCTCGGCGTCGGATCGAACTCGACATACCTCCCCGACACGTTCTTAAGCACGCTCTCGTCCGCCCATCGCTCCAACTGTCGCCGCGTCCCTTCTCCCGAACCCACGACGTTCGCGTTCGCCTCGCTGGCGGCTTCCTCGAATTCTTCATCTACATCCATCGCCTCGTGCGCCCTCGCCCACGCCACGACGTCCCGCTCGTCATCCTCCGTCGTCATCTCCATCTCCCGCCCAACGTTCCGACTCGGTTTTTTTCCCACTCCGCCGTCGACGTCCCCGCGCGCACCGCCCGTTTCCAACGTCCGACGCGTCCCCCGCCCTCGGGCACCAGTCAACGCGCGTTCCAACGCCGCGCGTCTCCCGCGCCCGCACGTCCCCGACGTCGTCTCGAGACGCCGCACGAGGTCGTACGCCGTCGTTCGGGGCGCATCGACGCGCGTCGACGCGGATGCGTCGGTGACGTCGCGCCGCATCGTCACGTCGCGTCGCGCGCGTGGAATTATGCCGAGCGCTACGACTCGACAGTATTCGACGCGCGAGAGAGCTCGACGCGCGAGAGTCGGGAAACCACACACGCGCGCCCGCAGGCGCGAACGTTCTTTGCGCGCGCACGGCCGTCGAGCGACGAACCGCGACGAGAGGCGACGAACCGAAACGCTGTCGTTCCCGGCGCGAGAGGGGAACTCTCACTCGCTTTCGGTCAAAATCCAATTTGGATTCATTCAATCCTCGTTCGTTTGACGACGAGAAAAGACGGACGCGCCGCGAACCGCGACGGAGGAAGACGTGATCGATCGTGATGTCGACGCCGCCACCGCCGAAACCGTGGACAGTGGCGAAGGAGACTGGGGAGACGGCGAGGGCGAGCACGCCAGCGGCTGATGGAAACGCGGTCAAGCCGTGGGACGCCCCCGGCGCGGGTTCGACGGTGACCCCACCGGTGGCGACGGCAAATAATCCGACCGGAACGACGACGACGCCTCCGGCGAGGAATTGGGAGGCGACTTACCGGGATAACCGGGCGTCGACGAGCGCGTACGGTTCCGGGTATGGGTACGGTTCCGGGTACGGTTCCGGGTACGGTTCCGGGTATGGGTACGGTTCGGGCGGGTATGGATCAATGTATGGCTCTGGATACGGTGGGTACGGCGGTGGGTACGGCGGTGGGTACGGATCGATGTATGGGTCGGGTTACGGCGGGTACGGAGGCGGCATGTACGGCGGGTACGGTGGGTACCGCGGCGGGATGTACGGCAACTCGATGTACGGCGGGTACGGTTCCATGTACGGAGGCGGCATGTACGGCGGCCCGCCGCCCATGGGACCGTATGGTCCGGAGGGTCCGCCACCGGGGGCACCACCGCTCACGGGTTGGCAGGCAATCATGCATTCACTCTCGTCCGTGGTGCATCTCTTCGGAAAAATTTCATTTCTCGTCGACGAAAATACGCAGGCGTTGCACTTTTTCATCATGTCGCTGTTGCAACTTTTAGACCGAGGTGGGCACCTGTATGGGGAGATGTCTAGGCTCATTCTTAAAGCTATGGGGTATCCTGTGCCGCCAAGGCAGCCGCCGCCAGGGTTCGCCGGAGGACGTCCCGGCGGTTCTCCATTCCGAGGCGCCCCTGGAGCGCCTTCGTTCAATAGCGCATGGGACGCGAACGCCGATTAGAAGAAGACTTGCGAGTAGATGACGTTGTGAAAGAATTCAGAAATCTTAATGATTAAATTGCTATATTAGCGAATGTGGTTTACGTTCGCGCTAAATCAACTTATTAAAGCTCCTCGTGCGAGCCCGTTCCGCTCTGCTTGATGAAGGTGAGAATGGCGGAGACGAAATCACTCTTCTCGTAGCACGACACGCACGGTATGGAATGCGCATGCATCAGCGCCTTGAGCTGCCCAACCTTCATCTTGGCAAAGTTGGCGTTCGGATCGAGCTTCAATCCTTGCTTGGGAGTCTTCTTCACGCCAGCGCATCCCTTGCCAGCGCTAAACTTGTCGAGCCATTTCTCCACCGCGTCGCTCTTCATTCCAGGGTCAATCGACCCAGAGTATGCCACAGTCTTCTCGATATCGCCTTCGCACATCACCAATAACGTGGGCTGTTTCGCAATGTCGAAATTCAAAGCGAGTTCGGCGTTGTTACCCTTGACTTCGGCCAGAGGAATCTTTCCTCGAAGCGTGTAAGACGTCACCTTGAACCAAACGGGCGTGTCATGCGCGTCGTTGAAGAACATGGCGCAAGCGCCGTGTTTGGCGCAGTCGCCCGTGACGAACCGCTCCATTTGGTTTTGCTTGCGCAGGTTGGCGAAACTCATAGGTAAGTTGTCGAGCACCCAGTCCTTCATGGCTTGGATGCTGTGATCTCCGTCGTAAGACGTGCTCACCCCAGCCTTCTTCAGCTTGAGCGTGGGGTAAGACTCGACGCCCTCCATCGCACACAGTCCCTTTTGTTGCTCGCAGTTCACAGCGCCGACGCGAACGAACCCCTTCAGTTCCTTGGCGAGCTTCTCAAACGCGGGCTTCATTTGCTGACAGTGACCGCACCATGGTGCGTAAAACTCGACGAACCAAATATTCTTCGCATCCGTACCCGGAAATTTACCTTGCCTCAGGCTCGTCACCGGCGAGTTCTTCGAATACAAGTTTTCTTTTGGTCTCTCTTGCCGTGGTTGTCGATGCCTTCCACCACCACCACCGCCACCTCTGCCGCGTCCTCCACCGAACATGTCTCCAAACATATCCGCAAACGGATCTCCGCCAAACCCGCCACCGTGCCCACCGTGCCCACCGCCGTTAAACTCGAACCGTATGTTCCGTCCACCGCCACCGAACCCACCGAACCCTCCACCCGGGAACCCTCCACCCCCGGGGAACCCTCCACCGCCCCCGGGGTGTCCACCTTGACTGTGTTGCTTGAGTCCCTCGGCGCCGTACTGATCGTACACCCGCCGCTTCTCCGGATCGCTCAGCGCCTCGTACGCCTCGGAAATCTTTGCAAAGTGATCCGGGGACCCACCTTTATCGGGGTGATGCTTCAACGCCTGAATCCGGTAGTTTTTCTTCAGCGTTCGATCGTCAGCGTTGCGATCGACGCCCAAGATTCGATAGTAATCATCCTCAGCCGAGGCACCGATGATGACGACTCCGAAGAGGAACGCGAGAAGAGACTGCGCGAGTCGCACGAGCGACGGTCGCGTGGACGAACGTCGTTCGACGCGTCCGCGCGCCCTCATGGTTCGTCCGAACGCTCCTCGGCGGCGATGTGTGACGCGCCGGGTGGTTTTTGGATCGATCTTGTGCGCGGTGTGGTGGTTACGACATCGGGGTTGTACCCTATCGTATTTTGACGGTTCACGAACCATAGAAAATCGAGCAAATGACTTTAGGAACCATTTTGGCTCACTGATTGACTGATTGAACGCTCTCCGAAGGCCCGGTCTCGCTCGTCGATGGAATTTAAAACGCGCACAGCGACGCGATTGTGTGTGTGCGCATCGCTTCGCCACCGGGACGACGACGGATGGGGTGAAAAAATCTACTTTTCATGATTAACAACGCCGCTCGCGCGAGCGGCTGTCAGATATTGTCGCAAACGTCGATAACCGTTAATTTTAATCGTCAAACTCCACCGCTCGAAGCGTCTCTCGCGGTTTCTGAAGCTCGAGTCACGTCCAGTTTCTCGCCGTCGTGGTTTATCTCAACCCTGCATCGACATGCGCCGCACTTTATTATAACTCATCCTTTGTCGACGCCGCTTTGTCGACGCTCGTCCGCTCGACCAACTTATCCCTCAAGTACTCCTGAATCGTCTCTGACGTCCAACGCCCGATATCTATCGTCTCCACCTCCTCGTCGTCGTCCCCGAACACCGTCAACGCGGGTTTCGCCCCTTTCACGAGCTCAAACGTCACGTCTCTCGTCTCCGCGAGCGGTTCCAACGCCTCGCGCTTAAACTTGCCCAGTTCAGGAAACCTTCCGAGTTGTCACGAGCACACGCGGACGCGCGCGCGTTGAAACATCGGAGCGCTCACGGTAGTAGACGCGACGTCTTCCCCGGCGCAACACTCGACGCAATCGTCGTACAACGCGGACGTCGATGTCGACGTTTTCGCTCGAAGTGCATCGCAATTCGTTCTAGCGCACTCGGTCGGTTTGAAGCCTCTGTATGCGCAGTCCGCGACGGTGAGCGCGGAGACGGCGCGGGTGAAGACGGAGACGAGGGCGAGCGCCCCGACGCCGACGCTGACGCGCGCCGACGGGTGGGGGCTATGTCGGCGACGCATTGTCGCGCGCAGCGTCGTCAACTTTTTTGGAGACTAAATTAAGATGCAGCGACAGTTGCCACACGCGTCAAATGTTGGCGGACATACGATCGAAGAGCGATCGGGCGAGACGCGTGTGTGACGTGGAGAAGGAGCTGGCACACGCATTGATCGCATCGAAGCGTGGGTTTAGGGATTTGAGACATCGAGATGCGGTGGAAACGTTGCGAAGGGAGCTCGGCGCGATGGCGCTGGAGACAAAGAGACACATGGAACGCGTTCGGGTCGTGATGAAGCGGACGCGTGAGACAGACCGTGAATCTCGCGCGGAGGTTTCGGTGCGATGTCAGACATTGAATGCAAAGATTGAATGTGCGAAGCGCAAGTTGAGGGCGATTCAATCGAAGAATGACTATGCGGCGGAGCGCGTGGAGGCGTTAAGAGTGGCGGAAGCGCGAGAGAGAGAAGAGGAGAGAGCGAACGCGGCGCGGGACAGATTGGCGGCCTACCGTCGGTCGCGAGCAGCGAAATGTATTCAGTGTGCGTTTCGCGCGTGGTGCGCTGGTGGTAAGGGACGCGTGAAAAAGAAAAAGAAGGCGAAGAAGAAGAATTCCAAGGCGACAAAGCCAAAATCGGCCGCAGTGACGCGCAGAAAGAAGACAACCATCGCCAGTCGATCCCAACCGACGCGAAAAAAGTCTAAGAGCTAACGGTAGATGATACAAATAATACAGGGAAGCTACAATGCAATCTTTCCACGCGCCATCAACACGGAGGACACGGATGATTCGTCTCGGTATCGATCACCGTGACGAGCCGAGTCGAATCCGCGCAGTCCGCCCAGACCGCGCGAATCCTCCCGAGATTCAGCGCGACCCTTGGACACGGCCGCGCGCGCGGTTTCGAGTGCTTTGGATCGTATTTTCCTTCTCTGAGCGTCTCCTCTGCCTCTTCGCTCGATATAAAACGACAATCCATCCTACACGCAGCGTGTTCGGACGTCGCGAGCGGCTTTGACCTCAACCTCCTTCGTATCCTTTCATTCTCTCGCTCGTACTCGGCGTTCTGGCGCATCACTATCGCGGCGAGGGCGGCGATTCCGGCGCCGAGAAGCGCGACGAGGGCAAATCCGCCCCGCGGACGACCTCCATCACCATCACCGCGCGCACTTTTGTTTTTGTTTGAGCCGCCGCTGGAAAACTTTTTCACTCGAGCGTTCGCTTTTCGCGTGCCCTTTTGCGGTCGCACGCCTTTCCGCGCGCCTGGAACGTACGGAGGCATCGCGCGCAACAATGTACACGCGTGCGATGACCCGTGGGTCTCCGCTGGGTTGAATACGATCGCGCGCGCGCGTGCGTGGGAGTGAAGAGTTTATCAGAAAGTAAAACTGTATTGAAAAGCGAACGCGTCGTTTTTAATCCATCTTCAAACCGGCGACCGCCATGGCGAGCGCGCCCTCGTACGTGTCGTTGCCGCCGATGAAACCGGCGGCGTGGATGAAGACGCATCCCGGGATGCCAGAGAGCTCACTGAGGGCGGAATCTCTCACTCCGCGCCACGCGGTGGGCAAACCTTTGCGAAACTCAAAGCTCGACGCCGTGAGCGGAATCGTCGAGACGCGGTATCCCTTTGGGTCTTGCCAGAGAACAAACTTTGGAAGCGTCGTCAAACCGCGCTCGGCTTCGATTTCGTAGAGGTGCTCTTTCCACGGGCAAAAGGTTTCCAAGAGCAAGATTTCTCCGCTCTCGTGCACGCTCTTCGCCTTGTCTAGCGCTCTCTCCACGTGCGTTCTCGCCGGAAGCCACTTGCACGCGTAATACTCCAACAACTCGTCAAACTCGCGACCCGTCATCTCGACCGCCTTCATAAACTGCTCCATCTGCTTCTCCGGCGTCGATGGCTCGTCCCAGGCCGGGTTGAGACGCTTGACGCGAGACGACAAACCGGTGTTCTCCTTGTACTTGGCCGGTTCCTTCGTGTCGTACATGTTCACCCCGTTATCGATCCCATCCACCCCTTCGATGAACTCTTCGTACATTTTCAGGTAAATCTTCTCCACCGTCTTCTCGTTCGGCTCCTCCCCACCGGCCGACGCCGCTCGCAGCGCGTCTCGAACCAACTCGAGCCCGTAGTGCTTGTACACCAGTCCCGCGCTCGACAGCTTGGTCGTAAACCCACGCCCGAAAGTCTCCGTAAACTCCCGCTGGTGGTGATCGTACAACTTTTTATCTGCATCGTACACCGCCCCGACATCAATCACGACGTCCGCCGCCGCCCATCGTTCCGCGTCTCTCGACCTATCCACGCTCGCCCCGGCGAATTCGCGCGTCCGTCTCAACAGGTAACACCCCAGCGCCTCATCGCAGTGAAACGCCCCATCGTGCGTCGCGATCGTCATCGGTTTCCCCCGTTTCGTCGCCCCCTCATCCGTCGTCATCGCTCGATTTATCGTCGTCGTCGGCGTCCCCAAACTCGTCCTTCGCCCGGCGCTCGGTGTTCCAAACCTCAGGCTCGTCCTCCTCGCCGTCGTCGTCGCACTCGCGCGCAGCACGCGCGCCGCCCGCGTCGTCGTCGTCGCGATCGTCGCGAGCGTGATGTCACCGATCGTCCGCGTCGGCCGCCGTCGGCGTCTCGCGTCGACCGCCGTCGAACGCTTCGAAATCAAAACCAAAACCCGACTCAACTCAGCCTTTGAGGCGCTCCAAACGTGAAAATTGGCGGGAAAAGTTCGTTGGGAAGAGGGCGACCGACGGTTGCCGAGTCGAGTTTTGGTTTTGATTTCTTGAGTGAAAACGAGCGCGGAAGCGTCAGACCGAGCGGGGCGAACGTTTTCGCGCGCGCGAGGGTTTGATCGTCTGTCGCGCCCGGGGCTTCCGTTCGTCCGTCGACCCCGGACGCGTTCGTCGGTCGTTTTGCATCCACGCGCTGGACCGTCGTTGGAATTTGCTCGATTGATTGATTGATCGCGGGCGGACGAACGGGAGAT
>Ga0255782_10002661_pt1 | contig 14091 bp, 16 predicted proteins | sample 101ome_26_FD_179980 | JGI IMG/M metagenome (GOLD analysis project Ga0255782, IMG submission 179980) | Coastal salt marsh microbial communities from the Groves Creek Marsh, Skidaway Island, Georgia - 101408AT metaG (version 2) | ecosystem: Environmental > Aquatic > Marine > Intertidal zone >...
GTTAGATAAATGTGGCCAACAGTCCACCTGATCTAGTGACTAATGCATGAGCCGATAGCAAATTTATGACTCGTTGCGAAGGTAAAATGCCTTGGGGGCTAATACAAATACGCTTTCAGTCTCGCTTCATCCAAAATATTTTCGCAGACGTAAATCCATATGCATTCGATTAATTAGGAACTCATGCTGTATGTTTGCACCGATAACCAGACAGGAAAGTTGTTAAAAAGAGCTGATTTTGATCCAACATATATTCAATGCTAACTTTCCATCGAATTTAATTATTCGGATGCTTCCACTTCTGCATCAGACGAGCCACCTAAGTAGTCCATCGGGTTTAAGCTATATCCACCAACGCTGCCGCATGCAGATAGTGACATCAATAGCGCTATCATGCCAAATTTTTTCATTTTAATGCTCCGTAGTTAGGTGAACCAATGGAAGACTATAATAAAATCAAATGCAAGAAGTGATATTCGTAATTTGATTTTAATACCCTAGCAAAACTAGTTAGGGTATTCTACAGATGAAGCATTATCCGCTGCTGATCGCTATTTTTACAATTTTTGAACTCAATGTTGAATTGCAAATATGACCAGCAAAAATTCACTCAGCATTTAAAACAAACTCCCATTTCGATTGTAAAACTAGGTGTTGGATTGCTTAATGTAACTGGTTGTAGCTCTTTCGAGATTGGGTTTATTTCGGCGAGGATAGTGTTTTCAATGTGCCGTTTGCTCAAGTGACCCTTCACAGCCATAGCACCAACCGTTAGGTCTAAACAACTCACACACATCTTACCCGGGATTTTGGCTTTCCTCACTTTATAATCCAAATGTCGCCATCAAAACGGAGTTAGAGTAACAACCGCTTGTTATTCAAGAAGGAACTTCCCCGAGACACATTGACTCTATTTATCATCTCATGATTTTATTGCTATGCGAGTGTGTAGCCAATCACTAGCCAAGATGTTTGATACATGTCAGTGGGAACGAATAATTAAATGATTGAAGATGTACAGGTCCCACTCCAAAAAATTAGCGAGATAACGAACCGAAAACTCTCTTTTATTCGCTTCTTGGCAAGAAACGTAGATATCGAAATTACCAACGAGCATGTTTCAATTGATTGTGCGCTGCAATTGACGAAAATGCTGTGCATTAAGGCTGCTGATACGGATGAAGTTCACGAATTGCGGGAAGAAAACAAACAACTCGCACATGATAAACAGGCTCATGAATTAGCGGTAGAATTTCTAAAGTCCGAACGAAAAGTGCTTAAAGAAAAAGTTCAAATTCTCGAACGTCAACTGGAACAATCTGAGGGCCGTACGGATAGGTTTGAGGCATCATTATTGAAAATGGCGGAGTCTGTAAGCCACTTAGCAAACAATCGAGACGTACTAATGGGACAGATGATGCGGCAATCCAAGTGGCATATTAAACAAGTCGGTGAGAAAGAGGTACTGGTCTTATCCAAACCAATCAAAAATTAACTCATCACTAAATCAATTCGGACCCCAGGCCATTTTCAATGATTTCTTCGCTGGATACATTATTAGTTGGAGACAGGCTGTTTGTTGTATTCCATCGTTGTTCTGCAACATGCCAGTATGAAAGCCTCATCGACCGCAAAGTTCGAAATTGAATGGTAACTTAATGCAAAGTTTTGAGTTTTCGCATCCAGAAACCTCACTTATGTTGAACACCCTCCAGCAAAAATCCCGATATATTGGCCTATATAAAAAATTACGTGAGAGCACATATCTACCTCTCATCAAAAGTTAAATTAAAAAAATATTGCTTATTTGAAGCGCATTTTGGGAACCATTTGATATTAGATAAGTTTATGATCCAAAAATTGACTGTATTAGTGTGAGGCAGGTTTATTACCTACGCATCCTACAACTTCAGGTTTCAACAGTAGAAGTTGGTATGAACTTTGCAGCTACATCTGGTCTTCAAATAGGAGCGTAAACAATGAAAGAAGTACCAACAGACGGCGGGTTCATTGGTCCCATCAAGCCACAAATGAATATGACTTACCGTGATTATCTTAATATGATAAATACTGGGCTAGGCTTACCTCGATACCCATCTACAGGTGTGCCCGTCGTTAAAACTGAAGATGACGTGATCTGTCCACCATATAACTACAAGCTTAACTGAATATCGTTATTTGCATTACCGCCGCAAATTTCAAAGTTGCCGTATAGCCTTCGATCCAACGAAAAAAATTAGTTAATTATACCACTAATAAAACCCGTCAAATGTCGATACATCTATATAATTAGTGGACAGCTGTGAACTTTCACAGTGATCAAAACTCCATCTAAAGCATTTTGGGCGACTTATTATGACTGCCTGGCAGTGCGCTGCGTTCAATGTGTCTGTCGATGCAACTGTCGCAGAAAGTAGGGAAACATTTGTTAAGGATAACCTCGCTAAAGAAGTCTGTAGCGCCTTGATACTATCAAAATAACCAAAGTAGTAGGGTAAGATAAGATCACCGATCTGCTGTGAGCCAGATGTATTTTGAGTGGCAAAAAACCTACGAAAATGCAGGTCTATATCCCACTTTGATGGCTCTTATGATGTTTCTCACTTATTTGATCATCTTAAATTACGGCCAAAATAATTTATGGAAATCTAGATTTCTAAAAGTCATCGAGGTTGGATAAATAGCTGTGTTTAGGAAATCCTTCCAATAGTTCTTGCATCGCCATCAAATCTCCTGATGCAGCTTGATGCTGGGTAAAGTTTTGATGGTCAATGCTACTGTTCCAAACTCCAATCACGATCACATGTCGTTTATCATTTTGAGATATCGTGAAGTATATGTTGTTGCACCCCTTTGATCGACGAGCTGCAGGGAGCATTTGGTGGGCCAATCTAATGAACTCATCGACTTGAGCCTCACGGCAATAATATTCGGATAATACCGTAATGGACATTTATTTACCTCCCATAAACTTGCAGGCTTTAAATTTAAATTACTCAAATGTGGGCTTTGCGAGAAGCAATTTTTCGGATCATTGATACTGCAGCGCGACCACCGAGCAATGGAGTAATGCAAAACGTATCAACAAAATTTCCTACGCTACTGATAGGTCAGCTGAAAGTCTATGCAATTTTTTGAAGTTACACTGTAATTGAGTAGATTTATATAGCCTAAAAGTGGGTAGCTACTTAAGATCACGATCGCATCTTATTAATGACATCATCATTTAATTTTCAGAGCGCCAGATTCCCAGTTGGTCAAAACTTTAATGGAAATAAAACTGGTCATGAGTGTCGCCCAGAATTCTTCTCTAAAGTTAATCGCAGAGTTAGCAGCTCAAACTAAGTGAAGTTTCACAGGGCGTAGACCGAAAACATGAGCAGAAACAAAAATGCCGTCGATTAAGAATAAATCAGGTTGATCCCGAGCGCAAATAATGTGTCTCCTTGTTAAAAGTAAGACACGCTAGCATCCTGTACTTTAGGGAGTCATCTTCTGCGCACACGTGTTAAAATCCTCAAATGACAGTAATAGTGGCGGCGCTTTATGTTAGTATTCACTTTGGTATTTTGGTGTTTATGGGGGAGTGAAATACTCTAGTTTATTTTACAAAATAACTGCTGCAGCTTTGTTGATCATCCATTTGAAGCATGAATATTTAGAAGCTTAGGATGGCGAATACGTCTAAACTTCGTAAATCAAATAAACGATAAGCAAAGATCGCAAGGTACGGTTTTTTACGATACGTATTTAGCAACACATGTTGTAAAAGACTGCATTTAGCAGGCTAGCGTCGGTAGAAAATGAGATGCCAATGTCAAAATCAACCAAGCCGGAACGGAATCGGCATCAATTTTTTAAATGGAATTGCAAGTTTTGGACAGCATTGTAATTTTATTGTAAATAAGCTTTAAGAGCTTCCCGTCGCATGGAGGCTTGAATTTCGTCGTTGGTCTCGACAAGCCTTTGATTGAATTCATCGTTCAATTCAAGCAGTTTCAAATCGCTTTTGCTCAGACTATATGGATCTGTCTCTAGTTTCTTGCGTAGAACCAAATCATTCCACACAACAGCGATGATATCTTTGTCTCTTTTCGTCATTCCATTCATATCGACATCAGAATGAAATTGTTTAGCATTTGAATGATGTTATTTATGTTGGTGTGAAATTACGACATGTTTCTCAATTCGGCAAAATCACAAAGCGCATTTGGTTATCTCTTACCAGTTACGACAGCCAGCGGACGAAAAGTATAATGCAAACTCAATTTATCAAAAAAACACGAGCATTTGCAAAAAAATTGGGAAAAGAGGCGATCGCGCGACTTTAATACAATGAGTGATTGCCTCTAGGCGCAGCAACGCAAAATTTTCATTACACCCTAATGTAAGCCGCCACTGGTTTCCAACTACACAAAATTTCGTTGCTACGGAATTTGTGACAGCAGTATCTTTTTTAGCGAATGGAATATCTCGAAAGGCTTGGCAATTATTACTTGGTCACACATCCCCACACTTGAGGTAGGCATGTCCAGGATGGCTGGCCCCGCTTTTCCTGAGGCACAAACTCTTGCTAATCTTAAAGTTATTATCACATTAAGTTTTTCAGATAATGATTTAGAGCGAGAAATATGAACCTACGAATTATGGAGGCACCATCAACTGAATTCTTTGCCCGGATGCTTTCTACGGCATCTGCTTCGGAGATTCCCATGACTTCTTTCAAGACTGCAACCTTAGAAAAGAGCACTATACGACGACCAGTCCACGCCATCCAACGATTATTAAGCAGATAATCTTTCTTTTAATATGTTAGCTTGTTCATCTTGCATTCGCGCCATTATCAGTCTGCAAGTCTTCGGATTCGTGGCAACGATTACAACATTGCCAGCGTCATCGTACAGAACCCACTTCTTTTTGCGCTCGACGAGTTGCACTTGGTTTAAATCCAACATGATAAACGAAGCGTGAAATATGCTCCATCAGAGCAAATAAATATCAGGCTCAGTATAATCAAGATCGTTTTTACATCTTATTGAAACCTTTCTCTTCATAGCTATACTCACCGCACTGCCTCTTTGCACAATACTGTTTTGATCACTTTAAATTGCACCAAGAAAAGGGGGCTGGACCGGTAGTGGCACACTTAATCACAAACAAACTGTTCCTCTTTCCCTCGTAACCTCCTAGATCTAAAAATTAGTAGAAGCATAACTTAGCTGATGGATGAACGGTTTGCGCATCTATAAATGGTAAATCATTGTACTTGGGAGGACATTCTTGATCTGGCATCACTGTGAACTGGAACGTCTTAACCTTTGATAATCTGGTTTCGTTCTGAAAGATACTGTTTGATAATAGGCTTTCTGCGTTACAGCCCGAAAGAACCAAAACCAGTGCAGCTTTAGAAAAAGTCATTTTGAACATATCAAAGCGCCAATGCTAGTATCATAATGAGACCACTGATAAAGCATCTTCCGAAAAAGAAAAGTAAATTTAGGCATCAATTCATACTTATGTTCGCGAAAAAACAAAATGCAGCCTGAAGCTTACTGCACTGTCAGTCCCGAAATGAGAATCTTTATCCCTTCGGGAACCTTGCAGATGGCAGTATTAGAGGAAAACCAAATAAGAATTGGAAGGTTTAGTCGTAATCATAAAAAAAGGACTCAACGCTAGATTAACTCAGAACCCTGCGGAGCCGTTTATCATTCTCCTCCCTGAAGAATTCTCTCCAGAGAGTTTGTTCATTTAGTGCAACAAGTATTTGAGAAATATAAATATTTTTTGGAATGAACCACATAAACAAGACTGTGAACAAAGCGGCATCAGTCCAATAGCGGACGTGACCGAAACTAATGGCCTGTTACAGAGCCCAGCTTAGCTTCGGCAAGGCATTGTTAGAAAAAAGAAAAAGGTCGGCCTAATTGACTACAAGAGGAGTGGCCGACCAGTTGCACTGACTTAAAGAATAGGGAGGTAAAGTCAGGCCCCTCACGTTCTGCAAGGCGTCCAATGGGAAGAGAACAATGCGCCTTGCTCATATACGAGACAGCCTCTTTTTTAGTTTATTTTAAAACACGATAGCGACTGCTCTTCTTATGACCGTTTCACCAGTCTATGTCTCTATCCTGCCTCATATTGCGACATAATGTCAACAAATAACTACATATTGTGTATATGCACTATACCAAAATAACGGAACATTATTTGATCAAAGAGGGATTGACGCTGCACCATTAATGTCCCTGCCCCCTAAAACTGATCCATAATTTTTGCTAATCTCTGTTAGTCTAATGACAGGATGCTTTCAGCCTCACTGATATCCACCCCGATCAACAACATAAGAAAATTGCGTTTGTAATTACATTACAAAGCAAAAAGCCTTTTTTACAACCTCAATAAGGAACGACGTTGGCACATTCTATACGGGAAATTTTAATCCAACTGCATTGTAATTATTTTAACGAAGTATCCATAAAGTGGCGCAAGTGAAGCGACAGATAACGCAGGCATTATGGCGCTAAAGTCCATGGAAGCAGCAATTGGACTTCCCGCAATTAAAGCTAGACCGATCAGTAAACCCAGCCATCCGCCACGAACACAGCCGTCACCAAAACGAGTTATTGCACTCTCTCCATCTTTTGCTCCCAACGCATGCCCTATTCCAATACCGACTACGACAATGAGTGCCATGGTGTCGGTAAGTATATCAAAACCATCAGCAAAAATCATTGCGGCTGCAACGGTACCTACAATAACTGCTATTCCCAAATACTTCATTCCTAATCTCCTCTGTCGAGTTAAGTTTTGCTCACGATCTTTCGCTTGATTTTGCTGCAGATTGAGCGGTTCAGCTCCTTGGAGCTTTTTAGTTTTTGATTGCTGTTTGACCTGCTCAGATTTGAGATGATTGCGGCGATACGCTTTTTGTTTGGAAAGAAGCACATCAACTCGCTGACGTAGATCAATCAGTTTATCTTCAATTGCTTCAGTCATTTAAGCCTATTGCGAGTCCATTTCCTCATGCAGCTGCAAATGCATTTCGTTAAGATCTTCTTCATTATTTGATAGATCAATAAGCGTCCAAAGCCAAGTATCTGCAGCTAAGAGAGTAAGTGATATTGTAGATACAACCATGCATGTCTTTGTAAGGCCATTCATATAATGCCCCTTGTGTTAGCTCTCAAAGCTTGTGACACTTCTCCATTCACTCAATTACATTGCTAGTACAGAAACTGTACCTGCATACTCTCTAGCGTGCTCTACAGTAGGCTTAGCTAAGTTTGCGATGCCTTTAGCAGCACTCTAGGGGCATGTGATTGTTGCTTATTGTCTGCGCTTGGATTTTGAACGCAAATGCTTTAAGTCAGATTTATGCAAACGAGAATTTCAAATCTGATTGGCCTCAAGAAAGTCGTGCAACAACTAGAGAAGGACTTGGGCCTTGGCTCAATGTCATCTCATGAAAAAGCTGTGCTACTCGCCATATCTGATTTGCAGCAGCTTGATGGTGTCGCACAGACAAAGGCAATACTGGCCCACGAATTAACGACCTCCATATCTAGACCTTCAATATTTCGTGCGCTGAAAAAATTAGAAGAACATGGTAAATTAAAAAGAGCTGATGGCTCTAATGGTTCATACCAAACCGTGTAAACCAAAGTTCTGGAAGGTTTAACGTTTGAAAAATCATGTCGATCACTTTGTAATCGTGAGCATTGCTTTCATTGTTACGAATGCACTCACCTTAGGCTTTGTAATTCCAGTTCAAGGTCTGCTATCCCATTATGCAGTACCAGAAATAGGTTTGCTATTTTTACCTCATGGAATACGTGTGATTGCATTTCATTATTTAGGGTGGAAAGCAATTTTACATATGTTGCCTGCTAGCTATCTGTTTTTGGTGTTATCAAACACTTCTGGTGCTGAATTAGATGTTTTATCTCCCATTATAAGTATGGTCGCATGTTACATTGGCTTTCTTGGAGCAACGGTTGTTGTACAGAAAGAAAATATAGGTAACACAATCAGTACTTGGAAATACTTCGTGATAGCTGGTGCGACTTCATCAATTGTTAATGGTGTGGCTTTGAGTTGGCTACAATTTGGAGACACACCATTCAGTGCATTAATCGGTTATGTCGTTGGGGATACGCTTGGGTTAGTCGTATGCTTAGTCGTTCTTATGTACGCTTTCAGGTTAATTCGACTATCTAATGAACTCGAACAGTAAATAGACTTAAGTTCATTCACACTCAGCAATAGCAGCGGTCATTCCCATTCCTGTCGTGGTATTAACAAGCGGCATTGAAGTCGCTGCTGCCACACAATCATCAGTTTGTGTTTCAGTAGTGCTGGGACTTGCATAAAAGTAGAACCCAAAGGCAGCTATGCCAGCGACAAGACATATCATCGTAACTGCTAAGCTGTTGTTCATTGTCAACTATCCCTTAGAATTTATGGCCTTACCCTGTCACAGGACTCCGTGGATATAAAGTAGAAAGGGTGTGCTAGAAGCAGATTGAAATATGGGATATTGAGAACCTGCCTCTAGGACTGCGTCTTTGTCTTATGAACGATTAGTAACGCGCAATGGACCAATGTGCTAATTAAACCAAAGGTTTCGGCAATGAGGCTACCAAGTAATCTGATGCTGTTAGGGTACGTATGTTTAGGCCTTGATCAACCACCAGCTTGAATTGTGTTTTCGACTACTAAAGGCATCCCGTCGCCATAAAAAACGCAAAGGACGTCTGCTGGTTTGGTTAATAACTTATCAGGAGCAATATTATGGATGTCAAAGTTTTCGCTATATTTTCTCTTATTCCTGGCATTGCAAATCGGAGCTTCACCGACAAAATAACCTTTATCTCTCAAACATTGCTCAGTAACTGTTTCACGCAAACCGCTATTTGAATCTTTGGTTATTATATTTCCGCTGTAAGTAATCCCGCCAGAACAACTTGTACGACCAGAAGACACGCTGCAGGAAATTGGTGTCGTCCAAGTAGGCGTAGTGTACATATTATTGCTAACCGGAACGGTCTGTGCTGCTTTAACTCGGCACTCTAATAATGCTTGATTTCCATCAAGATAACTAACCTTTTCTTTGTAAATTACTAAAGCTGTTGTCTTAGCTCCACACCCCGACAGAAAACCGATACCCATTAATCCTGCAATCATCAGTTTACGCATATTGAGTTCCTTCGATAAGTATTGAGTCTACTAGCGCAAAACGATACTTCAAGAACTGTTTTGATAACTCACCCATACAGACCAATCACTTAAGAATAATGAAAAAGGAAACAGCTATGCGTGTGAAGGAAATACTAAACAACTATGAACTGTGTCTTGCGGACATCGAAGTCATGCTTAATGGTGAGACCAGATCAGCACCGACCCTATGTGTAATTGATGGTCACGAGGTGATCCCTTTGAATACGCCTGACGGAAGACCAATACAGATGAACAAAGCCAATGCTATCCAGCTTGGTGATGGGGAGTGGGTCTAGTCATTCTCCTTATTTTCGTACCATTCAACAAAGGCACTGCAGACAAAGCTAATGACATATCCAAACAGTAGCACAAAGATTGCTACTTGATGCGCTGCTACTGGTGGATCATGCATCGCAGCGACCCGCAAGACCGATAAAGAAACCAAGTGTCGCTGCATGTTGTGCTGCTTTTCCAAACCTATCGATCTTTTGCAATGTGCTCCCACCAACGGCTAACACGTAGAAGGAGGCCACTCCGATTACGAAAAGTGCAGAGATTGCATCAAAGTAGATCGAGGCATTTGGAACATAGGTGACGCCTATGATGCTGAGTATGCCAACGATACCGATTATAAGCTGTGCCATTTTCAGTTCTCGAAACAGTTTAGCCTAACCTTGTCACAAGAAGTACGATCCGTGAAAAACAAAAAGAACGGCACAGCCAGAGATAGGGAGGCAAGATAGCTGCGCCGTGAGTTCAATGAAAAAAGTTCATGCATTCAGAGTGCATAATACGTGCCAAAAAACGGGGTATGCTAGAAGCATATGGAAATAGGGGATATGAAGAGTCAGCCCCTAGCACTGCGTCGATGTAACTAATACTGATTGCGAGATCATCTGGATTACTCAGAGCCGCTTTGATGCTATTTCAGGAAAGGCTGATGACGCTCAAGTGCTTCCTCAATGCATCCAAATCATATCCCTGTCCATACTTTGACCCTATGGTCGCAATGAATGACCACCCACCAATCTGATCAATCATCTCTAATGGGCACCCAGAGGCTCTGAGGCGATCCCTGAATGTGTGTCGTATTGCTCCAATATGCCTCAAGCACATAAACCCAGACATTTTGCATATTCAGCTGCCTCATAAGGGCACTTAGACAACGCTTGCCTGATAAACAAACAATATGCTTCTACTGCGTGAGATGGCACACGGCGATTGTAATAATAAGTGCCAGAGCGGCAAATTGTGTACTGAATATGTGACGAGGCGGTTACCTCCGAAGATGAAAATCGAAGGAATGACAGTAACTTGGACTGAAAATTTGGTGCGGCCGAGAAGACTCGAACTTCCACTCCGGTTAAAGAACAGCGACCTCAACGCTGCGCGTCTACCAATTCCGCCACGGCCGCACATGGTAGTCTCCCTCTCAATACCTACTACATCGTACAATGAAAAGAGGGCATTGTTCAGATTTGCGAAATTTCTACCACCTGGCCTTGCAACCTTGCGACAAACCTCTTTAATGCCAATTAACAATGAATAAGGCGTTCGTAGTATGGTAGAGTGGCGGGTAACATCAGGATTGACAGACTATTACGAGGCTGTCCATGTGATGGAGCAGCGCGCAGACGACATCGCCGCAGGCCGTGCCGATGAATTGCTTTGGTTGGTTGAACATCCCCCGCTCTATACCGCCGGAACATCCGCAAAGCCCAAAGATTTAATCAGCGCAGATCGGTTTCCCGTCTATGAAACCAAACGGGGCGGGCAATACACCTATCACGGTCCTGGACAGCGTGTGGTGTACGTCATGTTGGATTTAAACAAGCGCGGGCGCGATGTGCGTTGTTTTGTGCGACAGTTGGAAAAATGGGTCATCGACACGCTGGATCAGTTCAATATCGCAGGCTTTATTCGCGATGGGCGTGTGGGTGTATGGGTTGAACGCCCCGATAAACCCAAAACAATTACCAACCAAACGGCCGAAGACAAGATTGCTGCAATTGGAATAAGATTGCGTAAATGGGTATCATTCCACGGTATTTCCATAAATGTTGATCCTGATTTAGATCATTTTGATGGCATTGTACCCTGTGGCATCACAGACTACGGGGTGACCAGTTTGGTGGATTTGGGGCTTCCTGTTTCGATGTTTGATCTAGATGTGGCCCTGAAACAGTCTTTTGAGCGCTTGTTTGAAACTGATTCTGGCCAACCTTGTGAAAATGCGTTCTAAAAGAACCCAATAAAATCAATCTGATTGCTCTCAAATTCAAAAAACGTAATTTTTCTTGGCATGCGGCAAATACTGCCATTGCCTGTTAAAAAAATGCACACTAAAACACGTTCAGAAGTTTCACTGGGCGTAATGACTCGTCCTATTCGTAGTTAACAGGAGGCATATCATGGCAGACGCAGCCATCCACGGCCACGAACATGAAGATCAGCGCAGCTTTTTCACGCGTTGGTTTATGTCAACAAACCACAAAGACATTGGTATTCTATATCTGATCGTCTCTGCGTTGGTTGGCTTCATTTCTGTGGCATTTACAGTTTACATGCGCATGGAGCTTATGGATCCAGGCGTACAATACATGTGTATGGAAGGCGCGCGTTTCACCGCGGCGGCGACCGAAGCATGTACGCCAAATGGTCACTTGTGGAACGTTTTGATCACCGGCCACGGCATCTTGATGATGTTCTTTGTTGTGATCCCTGCGTTGTTCGGTGGTTTTGGTAACTACTTCATGCCATTGCAAATTGGCGCACCGGACATGGCGTTCCCACGTATGAACAACTTATCATTCTGGATGTATGTTGCTGGTACAACATTGGCCATTTGTTCCGTTCTATCACCAGGTGGTAACGAGCAGTTGGGTTCAGGTGTTGGCTGGGTTCTTTATCCACCGCTATCCGTGAACGAAGGCGGCGTTTCAATGGACCTTGCGATTTTCGCGGTTCACGTTTCAGGTGCCTCATCCATTTTGGGTGCGATCAACATGATCACAACGTTCCTAAACATGCGCGCCCCTGGCATGACATTGTTTAAGGTTCCATTGTTCTCATGGTCGATCTTTGTCACGTCATGGTTGATCCTATTGTCATTGCCTGTTTTGGCGGGCGCGATCACAATGCTTTTGACTGACCGTAATTTTGGCACAACATTCTTTGACCCAGCTGGTGGTGGTGACCCAATTCTTTACCAACACATCCTATGGTTCTTTGGTCACCCGGAAGTTTACATCATCATCCTTCCTGGTTTTGGTCTGATCTCACACGTGATTGCGACATTCTCTCGTAAGCCTGTGTTCGGTTACCTACCCATGGTTTGGGCGATCATCGCGATTGGTGCATTGGGCTTTGTTGTATGGGCGCACCACATGTACACAGTTGGTATGTCACTGACACAGCAGTCATACTTTATGCTCGCGACAATGGTTATCGCGGTTCCAACAGGTGTGAAGGTCTTCTCTTGGATTGCCACAATGTGGGGCGGTTCAATTGAAATGAAAACACCTATGCTATGGGCGTTCGGTTTCTTGTTCCTATTCACCGTGGGTGGTGTAACAGGTATCGTTCTATCACAGGCTGGCGTGGACCGCGCATATCACGACACATACTATGTGGTTGCACACTTCCACTATGTAATGTCATTGGGTGCGGTTTTCTGTATCTTTGCGGGTATCTACTTCTACTTCTCAAAGATGACAGGGCGTGATTACCCAGAGTGGGCAGGTAAGCTTCACTTCTGGATGATGTTTATCGGAGCGAACCTAACATTCTTCCCACAGCACTTCTTGGGACGTCAGGGTATGCCACGTCGTTACATCGACTACCCAGAAGCCTATGCATATTGGAACGAAATCTCATCATATGGTGCGTTCCTATCATTCGCTTCATTCGTGTTCTTCTTTGGGATTGTGATCTATTCACTTCTTGCTGGTAAGCGTAACACAGCAGCGAACCCATGGAATGAGTATGCAGATACACTGGAGTGGACATTGCCTTCACCACCCCCAGAGCATACATTCGAAATTCTTCCAAAACAGGAAGATTGGGATAAGCAACCCTCTCACTAAGGGCACTGCAAACGAATAAAAAAACCCCCGCATCAGCGGGGGTTTTTTGTGACTTAGAGACGTGGGATTAGTCGAGCATCGCTTGGATATCAGCGAGGTATTGAGAGGCCACGTTCAAACCCTCTACCCGCGCTTGTTTGCGCATCTCAATCCGTCGCGTCCCCGGAAGCCGTGCACCAGGTGTTTCAGAAATATCATTTAATAAGGCTTCAATTCGGGAGGTGAAATCGCTTATGTCATTGGGCTTGATCGCGATCAGGAACTGCCCCGCATTCGCCGATGGACCAGATGACGCAAAAAACGATGGCATATCGGCCGATGTATTCGCGCCCGTCAAACTGGCCGCCAAAATTTCAACCATTAATGCAAGCGCGGTGCCCTTGGCCTCTCCAATCGGAACCATTGTTCCTCCATCCAATGCAGCGTTTGGATCGGTTGTTGGCTGCCCATCTTTATCCAAGGCCCAACCCTCGGGGATAAATTGGCCTGTTTTCTTGGCGTTCATCACCTTACCGCGTGCAACGACGGACAGGGATAAATCAATGACTAGTGGATCCTGACCCGTGCGAGGGGCTGCAAATGCGATCGGGTTCGTCCCGTATAGCGGTCTATTGCCCCCCCATGGCGCAATCGCCGCAGGGGTGTTTGCCACCATAATCCCGATCAAACCCTGCATGGCCAACTTTTCTACATGACTGGCAAGCGTTCCGCAGTGATTTGATTGGGACACCGCAATTGCCACGCATCCTGTTGCCTCCGCCATCTGAACCGCATGATCAATTGCAAA
>Ga0255782_10002663_pt1 | contig 14089 bp, 8 predicted proteins | sample 101ome_26_FD_179980 | JGI IMG/M metagenome (GOLD analysis project Ga0255782, IMG submission 179980) | Coastal salt marsh microbial communities from the Groves Creek Marsh, Skidaway Island, Georgia - 101408AT metaG (version 2) | ecosystem: Environmental > Aquatic > Marine > Intertidal zone > Salt...
CGGACGGACGGACGGAGTGGGCGGCGCGCAACGACGGCGCGCGACGACGGCGCGGGACGGACGGACGAACGCCGAAGAAGGCGCGCGCGCGCTCGAGGGAATTAATTAATTACGCCCAGCCCAGCCCTCTTTGACTGATTCGATCGATCGATCGATCGGTTCGAGAGACGACCACGAAGGAGGACGAACGATCGATCGACGACGCGACGATGACGGCGGAGACGGAAACCGGCGGTGGCGACGCGGTGGGCGCGAACGGTGGGGATAGGGCGGCGGCGTCGGCGGACGACGACGGGTGGGTCACCGCGGGACGAGATCATCATCAACAAGGACGCAAGTCGACGGATGGGAACCGCGACGCGACGAAAGCGACGACGGGTGGGAAATGGAAAGAGGATGGATCAGCGTCAGGTGGTGGTGGTGGTGGCGGTGCGAGCGGGAAACGCGAGGGATCGCGGAGGAGCAAGTACGGCGGCGGTAAGGATGGTTGGGGAAAAGCGGAGGGCGACCGGGGAGGACGCGACCGAGACGGGAAACGAGACGGCTGGGGCGGTGGGAAACAGTGGGTCGACGGGGATAACGGCGGGAATAAAACGTCAGGGACCAACGGGGAGGCGGCGGCGTCTGGGGCGAGAGCGGATGGAGGCGACGGTGGACGACGCGCGGGTACCGGGCGGGCTCAGCGAGACGGGATTCCGACGAGGCCGGCGGGACGCGGGTTCACCATGGGTCGAGGGAAGAATGGCGGGCAAGCGCTCGAATTGAGTCTCGGGGCGTTAAAGGTGAGCAGCGTGAGCGATGCGTTTTACGAATCCATCGTCGCGAAGAAGGCTGCGAAAGGTCAGTTCGCCGACGCCGCCGACTCGAACGCGGCTGCCGAAACCGAAACCGCCACGGATTCTTCTTCTGAAGCGAAGAAGAATATAGAGTCAGCCGAGCCGAAGAAACCGATGGTGAAATACCGCTACGATGCGTTGGAATTGGTGACGATTCTTCGTCAACTCGAAGAGGCGAATGCGTGCGTGCTTCCCGAAGACGTGTGCGGAACCAACGTTCCGCTCAAGAACATCAAACCCGGCGACGCGCTCTGGGAGCTCACGATGCTCGGACGACACGGCGACTGGTCAAAGACTGATCAGTCGACGGCGGCGCCTCCGGAACCGAAAACGACGACGGCGGCGGTCAAGTCGAAGGATGACAACATGCCCGAATGGGCACAAGAAGGTAACTCTTTGGCGGATGCGAGCATTACAGATGACGGTTTCCTCGGCGGTACGCTTCCAGAGCTCACGCCCGAGGAACGTCTCGGTTTAGCGGGTCTCGCGCAACCTTCCAATGGAGCTGCGGCGCCACAGCGCACGTCTTCTAGATTTGTAGCGTTGGAGGAAGAGGAGACGCTCATGCCGCACATGTCTCACATAGGAAGCATGATGCAACCGCCGCCGCAACAGCAGCAGCAACAGCCGCCACCGATGCAAATGCCACCTATGCGAATGCCGCCGCAGCAGCAACAACAACCGCCACCCGTTCCGATGAATGTAGATTGGCTCTATCTCGACCCGCAGCAGCAGCAGCAGGGTCCATTCTCTCGACAAGAGCTCATCGAGTGGCACCAAGGCGGGTTCTTCCCGAATGATTTGCCGTGTAAACCTATGGATGCTCCGCCGGGCGCGCCGTTCATGCCGTTAATTGAGTTGCTTAAGAATGGTTGGAGGTATGGTATCCCCATGCAACAACCGCCACAGCAGCAACAGCAACAGCAGCAACAACAACAACAACCGCAAGGCGGTGGATTGCCGCCCTGGCTCACGCAGCAGGGTCAACAACCGCCGGGTGGTCCGCCGCCGCAGATGCAAGCGCCGCGAGGTAGAACTTTAGAGGAGATTGAACAATCGCACGGTATTGCTCGCACGCCGCCGCCGCAAGGGTCACAACCACTAAAGACGAACGTATTGGCGAACTTTGCGGCTGGTCTCGGTATTTCGAGCCAAGCGGGCGCTCTGCCTCCGGCAGCCAAGGGCATGACACTCGCAGAGCTCGAGGGACGGCACATGCATGATCGGGCGAGCAGGTTAGAAGTTGCGAGCGCTGACGCGTCTCACAAGTGGGACGCGCCGCCGGCGGCGAGAGATATACCGCCAGCGCAAATGCCACCGCGACCTGAACCAATGCCAGAGCCTCCAAAACCTAGTGGTCCTGCTTGGGGCGGCGCAGCGCCCGCGCCACCGCCGCAAGTAGTCGGTAAGACGCTGCTCGATATTCAGAGAGAGGAGGAGGCGAGAGCCGCCGAAGCGGCGAAGAACGCGCCTCCGCCCAACATGAACACGGCGTTTGGCGGCGCCTGGGGCGCTGGTTCTGGCGGCTCTGGCAAGAGCTTAAAGCAAATTCAAGACGAAGAGGCTGCGGCTGCCGCGCGGCGCGCCGCGCAAGCGGCTGAGCAACAACGAGCTGTCGCGACGTCGGGCGGTTGGGCTGCGGCGGCGGCGACGGGCGTGGTTCAACCGAAACCAGTGCCACCCGCGCCGCGTCCAATGGCTGTCCCACGAACTGTTCCGGCGCCGAGACCAACCGTCGCGGGGGCGAACGTTTCCGCGCCGTTGCCCCCGCAGCCAGCCCCGAGCGCCGGCCCAGGAGGTTCTCCGCCTCTGAATGACAAGAATGCACTTCGACGTTGGTGCAAAACGCAAATGTCTCAACTAAACAACTCTGACGACATGACTCTGGTTGACTTTTTACTCGGTCTTCCCTCCGCCGGCGAAGTTCAAGAGTACGTCGCCCTCTATCTTGGCAAGACACCGCAGGCAAACGCATTTGCGACCGAGCTGATTCGTCAAAAGCGCGCCGATCCTTCCCTCGCCAGCGGTCTCGGCAACAGCGAGATGGCCAAGGTTGCCGCGCAAACCGGCGGATCTGGCGCCGCCGGCGGTTTCACCGACGACGTCGACAATGACGCCGGCTGGTCTTCCGCGAGCAAGAAGAAGGGCCGTTGATGATGCGCTTAGGTAGTTTCGATAGCACGCGCCACATTGGCGCGAGATATGACTTTCATTTCTGTTATACATACCGCACTACGAACACACAAGAAAACACTGAAAAAACGCACTTTTCCCGAAACGTAATCGTCACGTCGTCACAAAACGTCGTCTCGACCGAACCGCGACCGAGTAGATCGCAGAGAAGAAAAGGTCAAACACATGGTGCGTACGCGCGTGACATCAGCATCGCGATCGCGTCGCGCGTTGAACACGACTGTTGCGAAAACGACACGACAATCCAAAATCTCGTCGATCGGCAACGACCCGACGACTGACGCGCACAAACACGCACTCGTCCATTCTGAACCGCAGTCGAACGTGCGGGGACTTCGAGACATAAACGGCGATGAGAGCGCGCGCAGTGGACGCGACGGGGACTCGCACTCGGACGGACCGGAGCCGCAAGAGTGGTACACCGGAGGCGCTTCGAGCGGGCAAGCGGTGATTGACCCGAGAGAACGACCCGAGGCGCGCCTGGCGTCCATGTTTTCATCCGCGCGGGCGCACGGCGCGGTGGATGGACGCGCAGAGGATATGAACCCGAACGAGGCGAGAAACGGTGGTGGTGGTCAAGGGGCGTTTCGAGGACGAGCGCGAACCTTGGCTGGCGGAGACGAGGAAGCCGAGACAGCGGATGCCGAAGAAAATGCAAATGACGAGGGAATCGTGAGCCGAGTGGTGACGTTTTGGCAGAATGGGTTCACCGTGGACGACGGTCCGTTGCGCGGATTCGACGACCCGGCGAACATGGCTTTCATGGAATCCATCGCGCGGGGCGAGGCTCCAGCAGAGCTCGCCCCGGCGAGCCGAACGCAACGCGTCAACATCAACCTAGTGCAAAAGCATGCCCCGTACGAGGAACCGAAAGGACCAAAGTACACGGCATTCGGCGGTTCTGGCCGCACGCTCGCGAGCGATTCCACCGCCGCGGGTGCGCCGAGCGCGAGCGATTCCGCCGCGGCGGTCGCGAGCGTCGCCGAATGGTCTGTCGACGACACCCAACCGACGACCTCCATCCAAATCCGCCTCCGAGACGGCAGCCGACTGGTTGGAAAGTTCAACACGTCCCACACCGTCGCACACATTCGCGCATTCATCGCGAGTTCCCGACCGGATGACTCCACCGCGTACGCCTTGCAACTTTCGGGTTTCCCGCCCAAAGCGCTCGACGACAACGCCGCCACCATCGCCGCCGCCGGTCTCGCCGGCGCCGTCGTCATCCAACGCTAAGAATAGCTAAGACCTTTCTTTCGATGAAACGCACACTTACACACACACACGCCCCCTTCCGCGCGCGTTTACCAGCCATGGATGTGATAGCTCGCTCTTCGTCGTCGCGATCTCTTCGTCCTAGTCAGCATTTGCACTTGTTGGATAACGCACTTCGCACTCCACTCTTTGACGCTCGTCTCGCGCCATGTCGACGCTCGCCCCGCGTCTCGTCGCGCCCCGAACGACCGCGAAGCGTTGCCGTGCGGTCCGGCGTCGTTCAAGCGTCGCGCGCGCGTCCGGCGTCGTTCCGCAGTACGGCGACGCCGTCTTCGATGCGGCGACTCGCGATGCGTTCGCGAGCGGTGAAGCCTTCGTCGCGGACGCCGAACAAGCGCGGGTGATTTGGGACGACGGGTGGGATTTTTTAGACGTGCGGTGCGACGCAGAGATTGAATTCTTCGGCGCGTTGCCCAACCCGCCGCCGGGAACGGTCGGGGGTGCGTGCGAGGTCATCGTCGTGAGCGGACCGGAAAAGGTGAGACGCGTGCCGCTGGTGACGTCGACGGGGTATCGGTTCGATTCATCCGTCGGGAGGAAGGTTTTTATGAATCAGGAGGTGAATGTAAACTTTGTCGCGGATGTGGAAAAGTTTTTCCCGGATAAAAAAGAGGCAAGGATTGTCGTGGTGTGTTCGGATGGGCGACAACGCGCGGTGCGAGCCCTGGAACTTCTCGAAGAAGCCGGGTACGAACAGCTCGTGCTCTTGCGCGGGGGGTTCACGCTGTATAATCGCGGATGGGATGGTAAATTGAAGCGGCGAATTCCACATGGGGAATTTTGTAGCAATTATTACGCGAACGGCGACGTGCAGCAGTTTAGTCGAGGAGATCGTGCGGGGAACCAGAACGATGCCATTGAATTTGGTCCGTGGCAGGATGAAAACGATTGGAAGACGGCACTCGAAGCGGCGTAGACTTATAGACAGACGTTCCCAGTCGGTTTTCAGTACATATTACAATTTGCGCCTAAAACGCGTCGGCGTAACGATTCATGATTTGATGATGCGCGAGCGACAACGTCTGCACGTGCGGACGCATCCACTCTGGACCCATCGCGCGTTGCGACAAACCGAGCGTTTTCAACGCGTTTTGTCGAATCACAGACGCTCTGTTTTCGCACGCATCGACGAGGCCGGCAAGAATAGGCGGCAAGACGTCTTCGAGATCCGATTTAGACGCTCTGCCGAGCGCGATGCTGGCGCAAAAGAGCGGAGCGACAGAGTTGCCGTGCCCGTGAATCATCGGCGCGAGGCTCGCGAGGGCGTCGGAAACGGCGACAGATGGATTGTTGAAGACCACTTTAAGTGCCCAGAATGCGTGCGCCGCAATGTTTTCGTTGATATCATCCATCGCCGAACACATTTGAGACACGACGAGCGGTAGGTACGGCGTGAACTTTTCGCAATCCGATTCGACGACGGACGCAATCGTCTTGAGCGAATCCACCACGACATCGACGTCATCGTCTCGTAATCCTTCGAGCGCAGCGACGATGCGTTCGCCGAGACCTCGCGCCGGGGTCGTTGAAGAAGGCTTGCTCGGAGTGGAGTCGATACGCATCGATTCGTACGAACGATTGAGCGACGCGACGTTTTGGTCTTCATACTCTTCATCGGCATCCATTCCGCTCGCCGACGCATCGGGTGTCGCTGGCTTGGTCGGTGGGCTCGGCGGACGCTCCAAAAATGGTCTGATGATGTCGGCGAGCTTGGGAACTCTGCGCTCGACCGCGTCCATGAAACGCACGCGCTTGTATTCAGAAGCGGCGAGCAGGCGCCTCGGCACAACCGCGCCGTCGACGTGCGAGTGAATAGCTGCCAAGTTGGACCCGGCTGCTTTCGCGAGGGGCGCATCGACATCGCACGCAAGCTCAACCGTCATGTCAATCCAAGATTCAAGATCTTCGGATACCGATGCCGGGGCGTGCAACACTTCCTCCGACCCGCCTCCTCGGCCGCAGAGAACGTACAACGCGAATTCGAGGACACCAGTCTTCGTCTTTGCCGTCGCGGCGAGATGCAACGAGCGAAGCAATGCCGGAAGTAGGTGGTCTGGGGTGTACATGTCTCCAATCGCCGCCAAAGCTTCAGACGAGAGCGTTCTCGTCGCTTCGCGGTAATCCGTCAGGCATTCAAACACAGCCAAACATAAATCTGGCAACGACTGCCTCACTTCCTCCGATGCGATGCACACGAGCGTCGCCACTGATTCTAGAGCTGCGTCCAGGACGACGCCGTTGGTGTCGGATATGAAACCGAGAAGAAGCTCAGCGATGCGCGACGCGTGGAGCGCCACTTGCGCTTCCAGATGCACAGCACGCGCGCCGTGCGTACGCGTATCAGCTTCGTCCAAAGCGTCGCGAAGTCTCGCACTCGCCTCTGCGCGAGACGAGTGTTCCGCCGATCTCTCGACTCGCTCGGCAAACATGACTGCGTACGAAATGGCGTGATCATCCACTGGCGCAGAATCTGCTTTGGCTGGGACTTCCTTCGTTCGTCGCGGTTCCGCCGCCGCCGCCGCCGCGGTGGCACTCGGAGCGATTCGGACAGCGCCTCCTGATAAAGACCCACTCTGGGTGCGTCGCACGCTCGGCGTCTTGTTCGCCATCGCCGCGCGCTTCGAAGTCACTTCGCCCACCGTTCTTTGTTCGCCAGTTTCCTCCGACACGCTGTCGACGGTGAGATCGGAGAGACTTCTCGAAAGCTTTGAGTCGACGCGAGTCAAAATGTCTCGACTAATCGCTGGAGACGTGACGGATAAAATTTCAAAGCACGCCTTGGCGTTGGCCCGAACCGCGGCGTCCGCGTCCGAGAGACACACGCGAACGGCGTCACCGATGGCGTCCAGGTTACGCTTACTGAGTTCCCAACTCTCGAGAATAAGAGTGAGATACTCGATCACGTATGCGCGCATTTTTGGCGAACGCTCTGAGGACACGGTGTCTGCCAATCTCTGCACCACCTTGGGGGATTGGCAGTGCGTGATGATGCCACGGATGCACGCGTTTCCGCTATCTGCAATGACGGCAATCGTGATCACCGTCGTACGAAGCAATGCCATGATGAGCGGTTCGATGCAAGGCTCGAACGCGTTTGTTGCCGATCGAGCCAAGGCGACGAGCAAATGCGCTGCTTGCTTCACCACCGCACTTCGTCGATCACTCACCTGTGCGATGAGCGGTTCGATCATCTTCAGCAGCGACGCGGCGAACGCGTCTTCAAAAGCATCGCCCCCACCACCAAGGGCGATCGCCTCCAATCGAACCATGGCGGCGATGCGCTTGAGCCAATCTTGTTCGGGGCTCAAATCGCGAGCGATTCGATCCATGGCGCGCGTCAACTCCTTCTCTGTGGAAATCCGCTCTGGCGCCGGCGGGACCAATCCATCGACGATCGGTGCGGCGTGCGCTTTTGATCCTACGAGACGTCCAGGCACCGCAGACGGCCGCGTCCGCTTTTCCTCCGTCGTCGCTGTCGTCGTCATCGCAGCCGCCTTTGCGCCCGCCGATGACGCGAATCGCCGCTCCAAATCCTTGGCGTGTTGCGGTCGCATCTCGTTTCTCTCCGACTCAAATTCCTCTCGCACCGCGTCTGGAAACACCCCAAAAATAAGCATCGTCGTTTCCATCGCCTTTTCTCTCACCACCGCCTCTCGATCGCGCAAACACTTGGCGCACTTTTTAAACGCCTCGCGCGCCTCGTCTTCATTCGCCGTTCCAGCCTCGACGCACGCCCCCAGAATCTCCAACCCTGAAACCCTAAACCGCCAATTCGCGTGCGTCCACGCGAAAGCCAACCTTTCCTCCAAATCTTTCATCTCCATCGCCTCTGCATCGCACGTCGCGAACGCCGTCACCGTCTTGGTCGCGTCGGCTCGAATATCGCTCCTCGCGCTTCCCAAAATCTCCCGCACCCCCGACCACACCGCCCGAACCCCTCGTCGCGCATCTGCCCCGGCCGGCAGCGCCGTCACAATTTTACGCATCGCGATGAGCGCCGACCGCGCTTTAAACGCGTTCGCGTCCCGTATCGTCGGTTCCAACGCTTTCAGTTGTTCGTTCACATCTTGATTTTGGTTTTGATTCCGTTCCTCCTCTTCCGTCGTCGTCGTCGTCGTCGTCGCCATCGTCGCGCGCCTCGCGCCGCTTTTCCCTCCGTCGTCGCCGGTCTTCGTCGCGCGTTCTTCGCCCTCGCCTCGTCGCGATCGACGCGCGGCGCACACTGACGACGACGGAAACTCTCGAATTCGTCCCAGCGCGGCGCGTCGTCGAGCTGTTGTTTGTTGCGTTTAAAAACAGATCCACCCGACCCGTCTCGCCGTCACTCATCGACGGAAACCCGTCGAGCATCGACGAATACACCGACCAAAGCCGACCAAAGCCGACGCGCGCCGCGCACACGGACGCGAGGTGCAGAGATGCCGACGACGGAACTCCCCGAACACGTCGCGAGAAACGTCGATGCGCTCTTGACCCAAGTGGCACAAATGTGTACGCCGCACGCGCCGCACGGGGAATCACCCATCGTCGGCGTGCTGGATGCGTTCTTTGGGTTTTTGGAACGACGGACGGATTTCTTTGCCGATCCCAAGCGGGCCGGGGAGGCGGTGCGGGACGCGCTGGGGCGCGTGGGTGGGAAGGATGGGACGCAAGCGCGTCGGGCGGCGGCTGCGAATGCGAACGCGAACGCGGACGCGGACGCGAGGAGGAAGAGAGAGGAGAAGGAGGCGGAGAAACGGCGAGAGGAGGAACGCGAACGCGTGGAGCGGTTAAAGGCGATGCAATTGGAGATGGAGGCGAAGAAGAGCGAGGGACGGTTTACCGAGGTGACGGACGCCGGCGAAGACGCGGACGACGAGGAGAAGAAGGAAGAGGAGGAAGAGAAGGAAGAGGAGGATCCGCACGCGTTAGCGCCCGGAACGATGATGCCGAACCGTGGAAACGGCGGTGAAGCTGAAAAGTACGTGTGGATGCAGACGCTCGATGATTTAGAGGTGAGAGTCGCCGTGCCGCCGGGAACGAAGTCCAAGCAAGTCGACGTGTCGTTTACGAAGACGAAGTTTTCCTTGTCGGTGAAGAATGGCGATGATTCCGTGGAGGTTTCGGGTGATTTCCACGCCCCGATCGCACCGGACGACTGTTATTGGACCTTGGAAGATAATGCCTACGTGAGCGTGTTTTTACAAAAGTTAAAGGGCATGGAATGGTGGCCGAACGTCCTCGTCGGCGATCCAAAAATTGACACGAAAAAGGTGCTTCCAGAGAATAGCAGACTCGACGATCTCGACGGCGAAACGCGACAAACGGTGGAGAAGATGATGTACGACCAGAGACAAAAGGCGTTGGGTCTTCCCACCGCGGACGAGCAAAAGAAACACGACGCGCTCAAGCAGTTTATGGCGGCGCATCCAGAGATGGATTTCAGTCAGACGAAATTCGACGGCGTTCAAGGCTTTGACCCAAACGCGATGTAAAAACGATTTTAAAGAAATCATCTCGTATTTCGTTTCCCATTATTAATAATCCTACGTCGTACAGTGTTGTTTACTTCTTTCATCCCGAAGCCTCGACGGCTCGCCTAAACGCCGCGCTCGCGCTGAATGAAATCAAAATCCTAATCCCCCTCACGCCTCCTCTTCTTCCGCCGCTCGAAGATACATGACGTTATTACACCTGATCAAAACTTCCCCCAACGCGCCCTGAGACTCCCCGTCGACAAACTCCTCCGTCGATGCGAGCTGGAGGTTCATGTACGCATCGGTCGAGACCAAAAACCCGCGGTACTCCATGCCCCACTTGAGTTTCACGCACACTTTTTTACCCGTGAGTTGGGCGAGGAAGGGTTTCGGGTTGATCGGCGCCGAGCTCATATCGCGTCGTCGTCCGTTCCGTGTGCTTTCTTTCGCGCGCGCGCGTCGTCGGCGTCGTCGGCGTCGTCGTCGGCGTCGCAAAGTGACGTCCGCGCGCAATTTTTCCATTGGTCCAACCTGGTTGAGACAAGTACTGTGTGTGTGTGTGCCTCTTTCTCGAGTCATGAACCGTCGAAACGGTCCTGGCGGACCAAAACGACACACGAGTTGCGACACAGCGCGACTGACTGGAGGCGCAGATGACGCCGACGGCGGCGTCGACGCGCGGCGCGGTGTCGTCGCCCGGTGTCGTCGCGAAATCTCATCCGTGGTTGAGACGAGCGACGACGACGACGCGCGCCGCGTCGATGCGTTCTAGTGACATCGAGAGACTCCCCGAAGCGTTGGACTTGTGCCGGTTGAAAAACGGCTCGTACGCCGCGGTGCGATGGGTCCGACGCGACGACGACGGGACGACGATGAGGATGGATGTCGTCGTGCTCGCGGCGGAGGCGTCGTCGCCGCCGAATGAGCTGTTTGAGACGGATGAAGAGATGACGGTGAAACGCGAGGACGTCCGACTGGTGGGGTACGAAGCGTACGACTTGGAACAAAGGAAGATTTCGGATCGGTTGGAGGATCCGCACGGGGAGCACGCCCGGGATTGTTGGGTGTTGTATGAGTGATTGTGTTCATTCGTTTGTTCAGAGTAGAGAGTAGTCGAGCACGCTTTGTTTGCTATGTGATTGATAAATAGTGTACATTACAACCGACGCATCAAGCGCCAAAGAAACCCGGGACGCACGAGACTCTGGGCGTGCAGGCACAGAGCCCGCGCGTACGCGATGCGCGCTGTCTCGGTTCTTCCAATCCTAGAAATGTGCGAAGGGCGACGTGGACCTTGGGCATGCCGCAGGCGTTGAGTTGATCCAAGTATCGCTGGAGCGTCACGGTGCGCATGGCGACGACGTGCGGATCGACGCTCACAGCGGTGTCGGAGCCGAGGACGTTTGGTGGACAGTGCATGATGTTGTAGCAACCGCTCGATTTCAATTCCTCGTGGAGTTCCTTAAAGTTCTTGAATCGCTTCTTGACGATGAATGCGGGAACATCCGTCGATTGGACGAGACAAAAGTATTCGGTGTGCGACGCCGAAGCGAGACCGGCAAAGGATCGCGGAGAGTCATCGGCGTGACGAGCCCGCGACGCGACGATAGAGACATCCATACAGTCCATATTTGCGCCACCGCGGAAGAGGGGAATCGTGAAATTCGCCATGATGAGCGCCGAGCGGGCGCCCATTCGCATCTCGCTAAACCAGTTCAACGATTCCGCACACCGCATGAGAATCTTGCTCTCCACGGGCGCGCTGCTCAGACGTTGCGTTGGAATGACGCCGTTCGCGACAAGGAGCGCCATTTTAATTGTCTTTTCGTTCGGCTCTGCGTTTCCACCGGCGATAAAGTTTGTAACCCTGTCCTCCACTGTCTCCCCTTGGACGGCGAGCATTTTCAATTTGCTCGAAGTGGATGATTTAACTCGAATCGCTCGCATGAATTCGTCGAGGCGTAAACTCTTATTCTTCACTTGTTCCTTGTGACGCGCCGCGAGGTCGTGCGCCATCAGAACTTCGCTCAACTGGTATCTCTTGTCCACCGCGGTTTCCACGCCGTCGTACTCATCGACGAGATACGATTCTTCGAGGATGGCTTCGAGATCTTCCTTTACAAACTCGTCGATGCGGCCGATGCCCTCCGGACCGTACTCTGTCCTCAGCTTGTCGACGGACGCGCTAAACGCCCCAAGAGCGCTAAGCGTGTCCGAGGCAATTTGTCTCTCACCGAGATGAATGCTGAGCGATTCAAACCTCGTGTTCATGTCTCGCGCCGAGATGATTGCGTCCATGATTAAATCGCTCACGTCGAAGAGGCGCGCCAATTCGTCGTCGAGCGTCTCGTGTAATTTTGCCGGCTCGGTGGCGAGAAGCTGGCTCTTGAGCGATTTAATCAACACGATGGCAAAGTGCGTGAGCACCTGCCCGCTCTCTAATATCATCGCGTCCCACAGTCTGAGCGTGCTTTCGGTGGGGAGCGTCCCTAGGCTGAATCGAGTGAACAAACCCGCGCATGCGAGCGACGGACGAGTATCCGCGGCGCTGAAATGCGCGGCGAGTTCTGGGTCGTGCATCATCAGCTCGGCGTCCACAAACTTTACCTCGGCGTACAGATTAATGAGTGATCGCGATACCAAATTCGGCGCAACGTCTTCGGTGAAACCGACGAGCATCCAAAACGACGCCTCTTCGTCGCTCATCAACAACAACATGACGGCGGCGGGCACGACGAATCCGGCGCAGTACCCGTGCGGGCTTCGCATTGCCGCCGCAACGAGGACGTTTTGTACAAGCACGGAGAGCGCGTTTCCATTCGCTGGGTACGCAACGTACCCGAACGACAACTTGCTCGCGAAGGATTGATTCATGCTATGCACCGAAGACGCGCCGTCTTCATCATCCGCCGCCGCATCGGCGCGCCCGCTCAACACTGGATGCGTCTTGAACGCGGCAGTGACGTCGTTTTCAATTAGCCGCATTTCTTCCTCCGAAAGACTCGTTCGCCCGAGTTCAAGGTACTGGTAGTACGACAGCGAGCTCGAGTACTGCTTGACGTGCGCCTTGAGTTTCTCCGCCCAAACTTGCGAGCGATGATCCGGGTGCAACCCGTTCACCGCGAGCGCGAGACACGCGTCCCCGCCCGCGCGTTGTTTCGCCTCTGGCACCGTCCTGTACACCTCGAAACACTCCAACTGTCTGTTTCTTTGCTCCGCCCGCGCCCTTCGCCGTTCCTCGTACGCGTCATAAAGGCTTTCAGGTATTTCAAATCCGAGCTCGTCGACGACGGCACCGCCGCTTTTCGACCGGCGCCTACGACTCCTACGCGGTTCCAAACTGACCGACACCGTCTCATCATACCTCGGCGGCGCCGCGTCCTCGCGATCCTCGCTCGTCGCGGCGCTCGCGTCACCGCCCGTACGCACCGCCGGTTCGTCCGCGTCGTCCGCGTCGACGCTCAACCGCCCGACGCTCTCCCCCGCATCCTCCCCGCGTCTCAACGCATCCACCAACCCCGTCGTCGCCGTCGCCGTCGTCGTCTTTGAGTCGTCGTCAAACTTCAAGAGCGACGCATCATCCTCGTTCGTGGTGAACAACTCTTTCCCGTCGCGCTCTTTTTCCCCGCGCGCACGCTCCGCGGTCGTCATCGACGCGTCTTCGTCGTCGCGGTCGTCTCCGTCGTCCCGCGCGCGCATCCCGTCGCGCTCTCCCGTCGTCGTCGCGTTCTCCCGTCGTCGCCCGAGTCGCCCGAGTCGCGTGGAAAACACCCGCGTGTGCGCGTTTTAGTGTTGAATCGATCGAATGCGTTTGAACCGAACCGTCACTATACTTTTGTTACTGTTTGTACATACATCTTGTGTTTTTGACAAGACACCCGTCGCGTTCGAATCGAATCGAATCGAATCGGATCGGTTCGGGTCGATTGTCGACGGATGGATTCAGCGGGAGAACGCGACGACGACGACGACGACGGGTGCGGGTGCGGTATCATCCGATCGCGCGCGTGAACGATCGACGACGATCGATCGAGCGATTTGAATCGCGTCGGTTCAGCGCAGCAGAACACTCTGGCGTTTTATTTCACTCGTTGAAACAATCGCACTCAATGTGGTTCGGGTGGTCCCACGACGTGGACGAGGACGTCGCGTTTGATTTCGAGAAGGATTTGGAAGCGATGTTAGCGGCGGAAGAAACCGCGGATGTTGACGTCGGCGTCGTCGGGGAAGGTGGAAGGGAGTCGATGACGCCGGTGGTGGTGTTCTTGCCCGACGCGTCCGAGTCTGAGAAGACACCGCGCGAGGACGAGGACGAGGACGAGGACGAGG
>Ga0255782_10002668_pt1 | contig 14078 bp, 10 predicted proteins | sample 101ome_26_FD_179980 | JGI IMG/M metagenome (GOLD analysis project Ga0255782, IMG submission 179980) | Coastal salt marsh microbial communities from the Groves Creek Marsh, Skidaway Island, Georgia - 101408AT metaG (version 2) | ecosystem: Environmental > Aquatic > Marine > Intertidal zone >...
TTGTCAGCAATAATATCAATTTCTTCTTTGGTTAGTTTATCTTGATCTACTATAACAAGATTAACTTTGTCTTTGAATTCTTCTTTGATATAATCTTTCAATAACCTGTTTACGTTTTTTGTAAACAGTGTTACAAAACTAAAATGATTTTTGTTATTTTCTTCAAATAATTTATCTATATTCATTTATGCACCACATCTAATGTAAAGTCAATTGAAATTCTTGAATTATTAGATACATTTGTTGTAGTATATGTTTCTAAGTAACTAGGCCATATATACATGTACCCTTCTTCCATTGCTAATTGTGTTTCAATACTATTCCATTCTGTTCTATTAAACGGGTCTTCTACTTTTTTGTACCATTCTTGCGGAATAGGTTTTTTAAAATTTATACTTGCGTTTTCATTTGGTGTCTGTAGAAAGTAAGTGCCGGTTGCAATAGCGTTTGTGTAACGCTTAGGCATCTTTAAACTACCTGGCGGAGTAATACTTACCCATAAATTGGTTACTGCTATAGTATGAGTTGGCTTAATCTTGTATCTGTTAATTAAAAGTTCTGAGTAAGTTCTCATTTCAGGACTTTCGCAAAACATTTCGAAACTTGTAACTGTTTGCAACCCAGGCGGACTTTGCCAAAGCTCGGCATGATGTTCTGTATTGTAATTAATATTACTTTTATAAATGTCTTCGATTAGATTTAAAAGTTTAATCTTAGTTTGTTCGTGGTTGTGTATTAGTAATCTGTCAACTTCACACGAAACAATTGGACTTGATGTAATATTTGTTTGCATGAAAGTATTTACAAATACCAATATCTGTAGATCTTAGTCCTGGCACCTATAAATACTGCATGAAGTGTCCAAAATCTATATGTGTTGTTGGCGGTGGTACTGCTGGCTTTGTTACTGCACTTATTTTAAAAAAGAGTTTTCCTAATTTCAACATCGATCTTATCGAATCAAGTAAGTTAGGTATCATCGGTGTGGGTGAAGGTTCAACTGAACACTGGCATGAGTTTGCAAAGTTTATGGATATAGACAAACCCGAGATGTTAAAGGCATGCGATGCAACATTTAAAGCTGGCATCATGTTTGAAAATTGGTCGGAACGCCCTTATATGCAAACAGTTGAAGGTGCGTATTCAAAAACTTATCATGAATATCCTGCACAGTATGCAGAACTATATCTAAAAGATCTTCCGATGACATCACCAGAAGCATGGAATAGCGAAGTTCTATTTGATGACAACATTGAAGAAGCATTAAAAGAGTTTCCAGTAGTACAGTTTCACTTTAACACTCATAAGTTAAACGAATACTTGCATAATCTTGCCGATAGATTTGATATTACAGTGTTCGATGATACTATTATAGATGTAGAAATTGAAGATGGCGAGATTGCAACAATAAAAAGCAGTCTTAGAGAATACAAATATGATTTTTATATTGATTCAACTGGCTTTAAAAAAGTACTAATTGGAAAACTTGGAGCTAAATGGCAAAGTTACTCAGACTATCTAAAAATGAACTCAGCTATAGTATTTCCTACAGGAGATGAGGAAGAGTATCCTATGTGGACTCTTGCTAGAGCAATGGATGCAGGGTGGATGTTCCGTATACCTGTCTGGGGGAGAAAAGGAAACGGATATATCTTTGACAAAAATTATATTACTGTCGAAGAAGCTAAAGCAGAAGTTGAAAACTATCTCGGACACGATATTGAAATAAGCAAACATATTGAATTTGATCCCGGATGCTTGGATCGTGTGTGGATTGGAAATTGTGTTGCTGTTGGACTAAGTGCAAGTTTTGTAGAGCCACTAGAAGCCACATCAATTGGCACAAGTATACAACAAGCCTTTATGCTAGTAAACAGGATTGTAAATTACAATGATGGTGTAATTGATGTTTACAATAAAGAAGTTGAGGAAATACTTTTAGACATTCGAGACTTTATTGCATTACATTACGTTACAGAAAGAGAAGATACAGAATTTTGGAAGGCAGTGAAAAATTTACCATTACCACCTAATTTAGAACGCTGGCTTCCTATTTGGAAAAATAGAATGCCTATCGAAGCAGACTTTGGCGGCGAAGGTTATAAGTTATTTGGTGCAAACAACTATGTTTTAGTACTTGCAGGATTAGGACTTTTAAACAAGGAATCAATAAAGCAACAATATGATTTAATACCAGATGACATTAAAAACTTATGTAAACTAACTAGAGAAGCAATCAGTGATGATTACAACAAGTTTCCAAAGATTCCCCATAAAGAATTTATTAGTTTGGTAAGAAAAATAAGATGAGATTGTTTACATTTGGTTGCAGTTTAACACAATTCTTTTACCCTACTTGGGCAGATCTTCTTATAAAACAAACCGGCACCGGACAAAATTGGGGTCGTCTTGGTGCAGGCAATCAATACATCTTTACACGGATCTGGGAGGCAGATTCGATCTATCATTTTAATAAAGATGACATAGTTATAGTTCAATTCACAGGAATGTTTAGAGATGATCGATTCATTGAAGGACACGGCTGGCACTTGGCTGGAGGAATATACAGAGGCCAGTTACACGATCAGCCATTAGATCTAAATGCATTCCAATACAAGAGTCAGTATCAATGGGCAGATGCAATACATATGACAATGCGTGACTGTGCAATGATTAGTAGTGTTAAAACAATGCTAAAAGAAAGAGGATGCAAGACAATTTACTTTGCTTTTTCTGATTTTATAAAAGAAGATAAAATTTTAAATCATGATACTCCGTTAGAATATGATGATATTCCGGGCATACTTAACCAATATAAAGATTATTTAAAACTGGACAAGCCAGCAATAATGCCCTGGATTGGCTGGGCAGAAGGCGATGAAGAATACATACACAGTCGTCCGTTAGTTACAGATTTTGCTAGTAGAGCTCGTCCAGAGATGCACCCATTGCCTTTTGAACATGCACATTATCTAGAAGAACATATTTTAAGTGATCTAGGCATAGACAAATTAAGTAATGATGTAGTTGAACTTGCAGAAGAATATCAAGAAAAATTAGTAACCGCTGAGCCTACAGACTTACAAACACTAGGCTGGATAGAACAGAATACAACAAAAATAGGATGGTCAGATGATTAAAACTCCAGTAGTTGGATTAGATAGAGATGGAACAATTAATATTGATAAAGGAACCTATGTAACTAATAAGGCAGACTTTGAACCAATTCCAGGAAGTTTAGAAGCAATTAAAATGATGAGAGAAAAGGGATACGATGTTGTCATCCTTACAAATCAAGCAGGTATTATGAAAGGATTAATGGATCCTGCAGATGTAGATATTATACATAATTATATGTTAGAGTTATTAGGAAAAGCCGGCTGCAAAAACATCAACGGTCTTTATTACGCAACAACAAATTTAAAAGAAGATATCTACGCCAAACCTAACATAGGAATGTTTAAAAGAGCCGCCGACGAAATTGGAGTGGATTGGAAAAACGGGGTATATGTAGGTGACAAGATATCCGATCTTAAGGCGGCTGTAAAGGCGAAAGCACGACCCGTATTAGTCAAAACAGGGCATGGACAGGAAACAGTAGAAAAATTAAAGTCATTTGCTAACAAAGATTTGAAAAAACAAACTGAGGTTTACGACACACTGTTAGATTTTGCAAACACATTAAATCCGTTGCGTTGATAAATACAGTATAGGAGTCAAAGCATGTCAAAAACTGTAACAAATCTATTTAAGAAAGGACGCAATAATAGTATTCATTTACCTGATCGCGGCAACTTTTCTTTTAGAGGAAATTGGATTGGTGTACACAACAACACTATTATGGACCAATGGCATGTAGGCGAAGTAAGTAGTGCTAACTACATGATTACAGTTGAATATGATTCTAACCAAAAAGAAACAATTCAAATGAATGTTATAGCAAGACCTGATCGTGCATCATATAATGTATACGGTCGTGCTTCACTTCATGACGATCTTATTACTTTAAGTGTAGAAGTAGATAAAAGTATTTGTAAAGTTATTGTTAATCCAGCAGACGTAAGTTACACCGGAGCAAAGTTGATTTTTCATGCAACATATGCAGAGACAATTCATCCGCTAACTCCGCCTAGTTTAATTATTGATGTCAGCACAGATGATAGCGGTATAAATACATACGACACAATTAACGGAACCTTTGATAATTCAACGGTGACTTTCGACAGGGTATAAAAGAATGGCAAAAAGTATTATTAATATTGGTACAGCGGCAAATGACGGTACAGGTGATAGTATCAGAGCTGGTGCTACCAAGATCAACTCAAACAGTGACGAATTATATAACGCATTAGGCGACGGAGTTAATGTAAAAACTCTCGTCAATTCGGATTTAGAAATTGATGTTCCTCCAGTAGACGGAAAAATTAATAAGATCAGTTTACTATGTCCGTCAACAGCAGAACGTGATGCAATTGAACCAGGTGACTATCATGGTACTATTCTTCATGTACACCAAACAGGCGGTGTATATGTTGCACACAGTAATGCATGGAGATCTTTACTATTAGATGCTAGTGAAGGAGCAATTCCAAACTACACAGATCCGCTATCAGAAGTTGCATACGGTGGAACACTTAATAACTTGACAGATGTTGATACAGAATCGGTAACGCCATTCACTGGTGCTGTATTAAAATATGACGGCAACAAGTGGGCACCAGGTACTGACGTAACAACAGGCGGTGCTGGACTAGATGCTGATACCCTTGACGGACAAGATGGTTCATATTACTTAAATTGGAACAACTTTTCAAACAAGCCTACTATTCCGAGTGCATTAACTGATTTAAGCATTGACGACGGTACTAATGGACAGGTACTAGGAACAGACGGTGCAGGTAACTTTGCGTTTGTTGATCAAAGCGGCGGAGGCGGCAGCCAAAACTTGTTTGCTACTTTTACAGCAGATACTGGTTCTACTACTGCTAACTCACAAACAGATACATTAACTGTTGCCGGCGGAACAAATATTGCAACAGTTATACAAGGTGATACTTTAACAATTAACTATGTAGGTGATGCACTTTCAGGTGAAGCTAACCAAGATGCATTTAGTTTTGTAAATGGTGATTCGGGTATTGCGGCAGCAGATAATGCTACAGATACATTAACTATTGCCGGCGGCACAGACATTGAAACATCAGTAAGTGGTGATACAATTACTATTAGTTACACTGGTGGCGGAGTAACATTTGCTAACTTAACAGATACTAATATTACATCACCAGTTGACGGTGCTGTACTTGTGTACGATGGAACAAACTGGGCCAATGCACCACAGACAATTGATCAGATTGCATACCCTGCAATTACTACATTAAAGGTTGAAGCATCGGGATCAACAGGTTACTTATTTGATCAATATGGTACAAGTCAAGACCCAACAATTTATGCAATTAGTGGAACGACTATTGCATTTGATTTAAATGACGCTACACTAAGCAGTCATCCGTTTCAAATTGAAACAAGTGGTGGTTTAGCGTATAACACAGGTCTTGTACACGTTTCTAACACTGGAGCAGTTAGCGAAGGTGCCGACGCACAAGGACAAACAAGCGGCACACTTTATTGGAAGATTCCACACAATATTAGCGGAAACTATGCATACCAATGTACTGTTCATAGTGCAATGCGTGGAAACATTACAATTAAAGACATTAGTGCTTTATAAGGAATAGATAATGGCGGCAATAACAAAAGCGTTTAAATCAGAATATGGCTTTGAAAGCGGCACTTTTACAGTCAATGCATTAGGACAGATTACTGCTCCAAGGATTGACGTAAAAAGTATTTTGATTAATGGCGTGCCTTTTGTCGGTCAGGAAGACGACGACGGTGGTGATACAGGTGGCGGCGGCGAAACTGCTAACCCGTTTGATAATGTTGCAAGTCTAACAGTAACGTCAAATCTTCTTGTAAACTATAACAATAATCAACAACTTCGTGTAGCAAATGGAACAATTACAATTGATCCTGACACCACTGGTGAACTTAATAATGTTAACGTTGGTTTAGAAACGCCCGGACAGGCAAAATTTTATCATTTGGAAATGGTGAGTGCTCCAGACTCGACAGCAAGTATAATTAATGCAGATGGAGCAACACTAGAAGGAATAGTAACAATAGATGGAAGTCTAAGAATCACAGGTACGCCGACTAATGCAGGTGACATTACACCTAAGTCATATGTTGATTCAACAGCACTTGCATTGTCGATAGCACTTGGAGCATAATAGGTAATGGCAAAGAAAAAGATTAATAATTACGTTTTTAGACCAGGAATTGGACTAGACGATAACAGATATCCTGACGCATGGAGTTTAATAAATCAAAACCAAGCATTTATTAAACGCGAGGTTGCAGCCTGGATCCAAGCACAACTAGATAACAATAATCCAGACTTTTTGTTTAACAGAGCAAAATGTATTAGAGACTTAGGATATATCGTTGAGGGCGTACAATACGATATGGCTCTTGGTACAAACTATAATGCTGTTTTCCAAGGCTTAGCTGAATATAATTCACTAGAAATTAACAACACTGTTATTAATACTATTGTAAACGCAAAAGCTCGTCTTGCAGATTTAAGTGGTGTTCGTGCATCTACTTTAGCAGTAGAAAGAGTAAATGCGGCGTTTGACGAAGTTATTGATATTGCACAAAACGGAAGATTAAATGCAGATGCTAGAACGTTTACTATTCCGTCAAATGTAGATGCGGCCGACGAAGCGGCACACAATCAAATTATGAATAACATCGACTTTATGGCAGCCGATGTTAATGCTTGGGTAGATACAAACTATCCAGATCATGACCATGACGAAGATAAATGTACACGTGATGTAAAGTATGCATTATACTCTTTAGCTTATGATGTACTTTATGGCGGTAATAGTGCAACTTATGATAATGCTAGATTCTTTTACTACTTTGATGCGGCAAACAACCCAGGCATTGATCCTACGCACAAAGCACAAACTGTTGCGGCTTATAATCATTTATCGTTAATTGTTGCAGAAATTGTACAAGGTAACGCAGTTACTCCACAAACTGGCAACACAGAAACACAAGATACAAGTGCGGCAAATTCAAATGCAACTGTTGGAGCAGAGCTACAAGGATTGCTACAAATCATTGAAGATGTTGTTAACACTGGTACAAGCACACTAACTGGTGTAACTAGAACTACTCCAAATATTGGTTGGGCAAGTGCGGCACTAAACAGTGCATACACAGCAATTCAAAATAACAAAACGACAATTATTGCAGAAGTTGTTCCAGACGCAGAGTATACTTATAATCAAGAAAAGTGTGAACGTGACACAGGCTTTAACTTAACAGCATGGTTGCATGACTTACGTTATGGCGGTAACGAAGAAACACAAAGAATTGCTAGAACATATTGGGAAGGCGAAGTAGCACAAGTTGACGGCGACAGACTTCCTGAGATTAGAGCAAAAGAATTTACAAGAGATTTGATCAACAACAATGTACTAAACAATGTTGCTCAGTCATCTCCAAATCAAACAGAGATTGCTCAAGTTATTGACTCTAGTAAAACTGCTGAAGGTAATGCTCCTAGCATTATTAGCACCTTAAGCGGACAAGTAATTGACACTATAACTAGCGGTACTTCGGCATTACCTGAACTAGAAAATAAAGGCCTAGGACATATTAGATTTATCGGTAACTATGACCTAAGCGACATTCTATTAATTACTAACAGCACTCGAAACGAAATTTTGTTTAACTTTAGTGACCCTGCCAGAGGTGCAACTTTAAGTTTAAAAACAGAAGACATTGCAAGAGACTCAAGCGGCTACATTGTAAAGTATGATTATACAAATGCAAACTATGATGCTGACGACGACTTTAAAAAGTACACACAAACTACCGACGGTGTCGTAACAATTAATTTAAAGTACAACACAGAAAATCATGACACAGATGACGATATACAAATTTATGTAGAAACAGCAGAACAAAAAATTAGACCATACGACTTTGGTACAGATGCTATTGAACGTATGCGTATGGCACCTCCACTATCAATGCTTGACGCTGACTTTGAGTATGGACTACAGCCTACTAAATGGTCTGCTATTGGTATGCAACGCGGATATCCTTCAATTTATGAAATACCAGGAACAGACACAGAAGTTAAAACTGTTGTAACAGATGCTTCAGCAGGATCAGATGGTGTTGGTGCAAGTTTAATTACTGTAACTACACAAGGTGCTCACGGATTTACACCGGGTACTCCGATTACAATTAAAGCACTAGAAGACAGTGTAGTAGGTGCATCACGTGCAGAAGGTTCGTTTGTTATTACAACAGTTCCAACTAACAGCACATTTACATTCTATGCAAAAGCAAAAGTTGGAACTGTAGACGGTCAAGTTCTTTCAACAACATATACACAGTTAAGAAAAGCAGACTTTTACACAGGAGCGGCAGTTGGCAACCCTGATATTGCTGTATTATCAAACGGTACAGCAGGTGATATGACACTAACACTTGCGGCAGGCACCGGCGAAAATAGACTTGCATTTACAGGTGATGTACCAGACATTGGTGCACCAATTGATTATCCTGACATTCCTACAGGTTCGCAGGTTACTGCGGTTTCAAGCACACCAGACGGTAACGCACTAGTTCCAGTTACAACTGCTGATATTAACATTGGCGATACAAGTTTTGAAGTAGATGATATTACAGGCATTGTTGTAGGCTTAGCGGCAGATAACGGAGACGGTGATGCTATTTTCGTAACAAACATTGCAGGTAGCACTATTACAATGAGTGGTGAGTTTACAACCACATTGACTAGATCGCAGGAAACATATACTAATATTAGCGGTACTGTAAATTCAGCATCAGGCGTTAACGCAGAATTTACAATTAGTAAAACTGGAACTGTCTACAGTATTAATGCTATTTCACAAGCAGGTAGTGACTATCAAGCAGGTGATCAAATTCTAGTAACTGGTGATAATATTGGCGGTACTACTCCTGCAAACGATGCTACAATTACAATTACAACAGTAGATGGTACAGGTGGTATTACAGCGGCAACTATTAGTGGTACTGCACTTGATGGTGCGATTACATACGCGGCTCCTACTACAACAAATAACAATGACGGTGGTAGTTCTTTACCACAATTTGACATTACATATTTAGACGGTGCATACGACACAGTAACACTAGGTTCTCCTAACTCAACAACAGGTTATGCAGTAGGTGACAGAATTAGAATTTTAGGTAGTCAAGTTTTACCAGGAACTGGCATTGACGGATCTGTTGAAACCGGCGGCAACGACTGTATTATTAAAGTAGACACTGTAGACGGCAGTGGTTCAATTACAGGTGCAAGTATTGCAACAGGCGATTGGAGTATTGGTGTTCCACCTTCAGAAGATAGACTCTACAACTTCGACGGCACAGAATTAACATATACAGGCGGTTCAGGCACCGGATTCCAATTTACTGTAACAGTAAGTGGCGGTAATTACAGTGTAAATATTGGCCAGGCAGGTACAGGATATACTACCGCTGATAGTATTACTTGTAGTGGTTCAGACATGGGAGGTGTTTCGCCTGCTAATGATTTGGTATTAAGAATTAATGATATTGGTGCTAGTGGCGAAATTGAAGGATTTAGACTAGAAGGCACTGACGTATCTTCTCTTCCAGTAGCGGCTGATGCTGGATCGTTTGTTGGCAAATCAGGTAGCGACTTAGTTGGTTCAGGTGCTGTGTTTGATATTGCAAACGATGGTGTTAGTTATAGTGTAACAATTGATACAGCAGGTCAAGATTATCATGCAGGACAAACTTTTACAGTAGAAGGTACAGAATTAGGAGGAACTACTCCTACAAACGATGCTACAATTACAATTACAACTGTAGGAACTACAGGCAATATTACAGCGGCAAGTGTTGCAGGTACAGCACCTACATTGGCTAATTCGTTTACCGCAGTAGCAGGAACAAACGTAGCAAACGCTGGTGCAAATGCTCAATTTAATATTACTAGAAGCGGAAGTTCATATAGCACTATTGAAGTAGGCGGCGGCGGCACAGGCTACAATGTTGGTAACACTATTCTAGTTTTAGGTACTGATTTAGGTGGTGCAACGCCTGCTAATGATGCAACTGTTACAGTAACAGCAGTGTCAAGTGGTGTAATTACCGGAGTAAGTGTTGCAGGTACAAGTATTACAGGCGACAGTCTAAATCTTGTAAACGCAATTACAATGTCAGAATTTACTACTGCTCCAATTTCGGCAGGAGAAACCATTCCATTCGAAGCACTAGCAACACTAGAAGCAACATTTAGCTCTGCACACGGTATTGTTCCAGGTGCTACATTTATTGTTACAGTCAGCTCGGATGACGGCGGAACTAACAATCACGCATTGGCGGCAGGTGCATTTATTGCTACACAGGTACCTAGCAATAACACTATTAGATTCCCTGCTAGAGCTCCGGGATTTATTGACGACTCAGGAAATGATTCAATTCTAGCTAGTTTGTATCTAAGACCGGATTCATTCTTTATTCACAGACCGTATGACGGCGGTGTGCAATTAGGTACAGGTGGACCACAACACGGTGCACAGGCAATTCGTCAAAGTAAAAAGTATATTCGTTATCAATCAGGTAAAGGTATTATGTATACCACAGGTGCGTTGTTTGCACCAAGTTATGACATTGCAACAGTAACAGCAAATGGCACAGAAGTAGGTTCAACTATCACAGTTACTACAGATGATAACGACCACGGCATGCAAGTTGGAGGTAAGGTAAGACTTATTGGTGTCGAAACTGAAGGTTACAATGGACTATACACTGTTACACAAATTGTTAACGAAAGAACATTTAAAACAACAAGCACACGTAGATTAGGTGCAATTGAAGCAACAATTGGGTTTGCGGCACAAGTTGCTGTTGTTAATTGGCATGGTGCAACAGTGCGTTCAGGTATTTTTGATGACCAAAACGGCATCTATTGGGAATACGACGGAACAAATATTCAAGTTGCACAGCGTACAAGTACTAAACAGATTGCAGGCACAATAGCAATCAACCCAGACAGTAACCTAATTACAGGTACAGGAACTAGATTTAGAGATCAGCTAACAGCAGGTGATAGGATTGTTATTAAAGGTATGACACATGTTGTATCGCACGTTGATAGTCAAACTAGCATGACAGTAACGCCAGACTTTAGAGGTGTAACACCAGTACAGGCCGCCAAAACATGTTTGGTAACAGATAAAAAAGTTAAACAAGATGAATTCAATCTTGATAAACTAGATGGTTCAGGACCGAGCGGTTACAATATTGATATTAGTTATATGCAGATGATCGGTATTCAATACAGCTGGTATGGTGCTGGTTTTATCGACTGGATGCTACGTGGATCAGATGGTAACTTTGTGTTTGCACACAGAATGCGTAACTCAAACGTAAACACAGAAGCATTTATGCGTTCAGGTAACTTGCCTGTACGTTATGAAGTTACTAACGAAGGACCAAACGGTAAACTACGTGAGAATATGACTGCAAGTCAAACTACTGTTCCACTAGTAGATGCACGTTTCTTCCCAAGTAGCGGCACAGTATATATTGATAACGAATTAATTCAGTTTACCAGCGTAGATTACGCAAATAATAATCTAACTGGATTAAACAGAGGAGTAAGTATGCAAAACTTCCAGGCAGGTGCATTAAGACAGTATACAGCAGGAAGTGCGGCAGATCACCTTAAGAATACTGGTGTAGTTCTTGTAAGTAATACAATTACTCCATTAATTAGTCACTGGGGTTCTGCGTTTATTACAGATGGTAACTTTGATGAAGATAGAGGTTACATTTTCTCATACACAGAAACAGGACTAGAAATTTCAACTACAAGACAAACTGCATTCTTGCTACGTCTAGCACCAAGTGTATCAAACGCTATTGTAGGTGACTTAGGTGAACGTGAACTACTAAACAGAGCCCAGTTGCTTATGCAAGAAATGGAAATCACATCAGACGGAGAAGATGGCAGTGGAAGTACTATCTTGGGCGGCATCGTTGTTGAAGGTATTCTTAATCCACAAAACTATCCAATCAACCCAAGTGATGTTGGCTGGCAGGGACTAAGCGGCCTAGCACAAGGTGGTCAGCCTAGCTTTGCTCAAGTTGCATCAGGTGGTTCTGTAGTATGGAGTTCAGGAGATACATCAACTACTGCAACAGCAACAGTTATTCCAAGAACTACTGTTAATGCACAAATGGACACTAGACAAAGTAACAGACGTAGAAACTATGCTTACTTCTATCCAACGTTCTTAGATAAGAACTTAGAAGTAGGCGACGAAGTTGACGATCCAAAATTCCCAGGTGGTACTACAATTACACAGATTACCAACCAAGGAAGTTATGTGTTTGTTAGATTTAGTAACACATCAACTAGCAACTTGATTGACAATCAAAATGTTACATTTGCATTTGGCGGCGACCAAGATAACAGAGCATTTGCTTACTTTACATCAGCAAGTTGGGAGGCGGCAGGAGCCAAAGCAGGTACAGAACTAGCTGATCCGCCAACTGATCAAGGTGATATTAATTTCCCAGCTGGTACTGCGGTATCAAGTGTTGAAGGTCCGTTAGAATTTGGTGATCCGGATATTCCATCAGAGTATGTTGAATATTATAGAGTTGCATTTAACAATGCGGCTAGCGGTACTGTAAGTGCGGGTGATGTGTTTAACTTTGTATTTAGACAGCCACCATATGCACAGCCAGGAGAAACAGTATTTTCATTCATTGCTACACCAGGTGAACGTTCAGTGCTTAACTTGGACACATTGAAAGAACTTACAAATACTACACTAGGTGGTAGAGGTACATTCCCGAACGGTCCGGACGTACTAGCAATTAACGTATATAAAACATCAGGTGCGGCAGTCAACGCTAATATTATTATTAAATGGGGTGAAGCTCAAGCGTAATATTACGCTTGAGTATTTTCTTCGGTATCTTCAGGAAGATCAGGTTGGCTATCGCCTCTAATAATTCTAAAATTATCTTCAACTGAGTCAGGAGTGCTTACTTCTGTAATGCTTGAATTATCTTCTAGTGCAACTAATTGATGAGGCTGTAACGGAGGATTACGCCATACTTCTCCTTCTTTTAGTTCTTGACTATGTAAGGTAGCGTCTTTAGTATCGATCCATTTTAGCAAAAATCTGCCATTATTAACAAACCAAGTTTCATCTTTTTCTTTATGAAAATGCATACTAAACTTGTTTCCTGCTTTAGTAAAAACTAAGATTTTGCCAGCATACTTGTCGTTTGTTGCCCAGATAATTTCGTATCCCCAACCTTTATCTACTTTACCTTCTAAACGTGTTTGTTCCATCATTGTTCCTTTTTAAAAAATAGTGAAATACTAAAACGCCATTTATTAACTACAGGTGCTCTAATACTATGCGGGATTTCTCCGTCGAACCATACTGCTCTGTTCGGAGCAGGAGTACATGCAAATTCTATTTCTTTTCCTGTTCCCTCATCAAAGAAAAGAGTTTCTCCACCGTATTCTTGTGGCCAGTTGTCATTTAGATATAATAAAAATACATTAGTATCTTTGTGTGTATGGCTATAATGTACACTTCCGATATTGTCGCAGTTGACAACAGCAAAATCGAATAGTGTAGGTTTTATATTAAATCTATCTGTGTTTAGTAATGGCAAAATGTTTAAACTGTTAACTTGATCTAGATTAAGTTTACTATGAAGATACACTTCGTCTGAGTTGCGTCTATCCTTCCATCCGAACCTAAAATCAGTTTGTTCCATGATCTGTACTTGTACATGTTCAAGGTGTTTGTAACTCAACACATTGTCATACACTTTGATCATTTAGGTATTCCTCTACTGTCCAAAACTTATGATCACCGATCTGCTCTAAAAGTTTTTCTGTGTCTGCTTGTGTAAACGGTTGATATTGACCCTGTAAATGA
>Ga0255782_10002685_pt1 | contig 14005 bp, 5 predicted proteins | sample 101ome_26_FD_179980 | JGI IMG/M metagenome (GOLD analysis project Ga0255782, IMG submission 179980) | Coastal salt marsh microbial communities from the Groves Creek Marsh, Skidaway Island, Georgia - 101408AT metaG (version 2) | ecosystem: Environmental > Aquatic > Marine > Intertidal zone > Salt...
TAGGGATGTGCAGACAGTGCGTTTCGCTTTCCGAGGTGGCCAGAGACCGCGCGGCGATTTGCTTGGCTCGATTATTGACCCGGCCGGACGCGGAATTAAATTTGGGCGAATACCTCGATTGGTCGACGAGAGAACTGTTGAGAGTTTTCAATAGAAAAGAAGAGAGCGAAGGATTGCCAAAAGATAGATTAGCCGCGGCAGTTGCGGCATCTGAGGACTCCTTCGTCGCGGTCGGAGCTACGCGCTCGATGGCGGCTATATTTAAGATTGGTCGTCGAGAGGTTTTGAAACCGTTCCGTGCGAGCGCGTTGAAAGCCTCCCAAGCTGTGTTTGATGCAAAAGCGACATCGTCGTCAACCGGTATGCAAACCACAACTTCGAACGCACTAACTCGGCAATTAGCGTGTAAATTGAGCGCGCGCGTGGCTTTGACGCTTTTAGCGCCGAAAGTAGTCTCCTGGAGGTATGCGAGAGGAAGTAGAAATTTAGCCGAGAACCTTCTAAATAACAACGCAAGCACGAAAGACAAAGAAGAGAACATCGATAGTGCAGACGACGGCATCGATATCAATGGTTTTGCCGCTGACGATGAAACCGATGAAGCAAGTCTCGAACAGTTAGAAAAGGCTATCGAGCTTCTTCTAGAGGCCCTCAAAGACACGGACACAATCGTTCGTTGGTCTGCGGCGAAAGGTATTGGGCGCATTTGCCAACGTCTTCCGAAGCAATTTTCGGACGATGTTGTCGAGAATCTGCTGACCTCATGCTTTAAAGCGACCGAGTCTGAGTCCACGTGGCACGGCGCGTGCTTGGCGCTAGCAGAGCTATCGCGAAGAGGCGTCTTGTTAGTGTCGAGATTATCATTTGCAGCAGAGAAAACTGCGGAGGCATTGTTGTACGATGTTCGAAGAGGTACGCACAGCGTTGGCGCGCACGTCAGGGATGCGGCTGCGTACGTGTGTTGGTCGTTTGCTCGTGCATACTCCAAGTCAGACTTCCAAGATATATTTCTTGGATCTCTGGCGACGCCGTTACTTGTCACTGCGTGTTTTGACCGCGAAGTCAACGTGCGACGCGCAGCGTCTGCGGCGTTTCAAGAGTGCGTCGGTCGTCTCGGCGGTGGTGGTGGTATAGTAGCAAATAACGGACAGGAGGATATGACGGGAATCGATATCATTCAAAAATGCGATTACTTTACGATTGGGTCTGCGAGACGCGCGTATTTGGACGTTGGTTTCTTCATCGCTGAATCATTCCCAGCTTTTCGTCGCACCATTCTCGCACACATATTGGATGTGAAAATTGAGCACTGGGAGGAGTGCACGAGAAGATTAGCTGTCGAAGCGCTCGGTGTATTGGGTGAAACAGACGTAGAGTGGACGAGTACCGTTGCGTTGCCGAAACTTTTGACGATGAGCGTCGACATGGATTTACCGAAGCGACACGGAGCGACGCTAGGGGTTGCGCACCTTCTAGTTTCAAAAAATATTGTCGAATATTTGCGAAATGAAGATTCCACTGAAAAGAAAACGCTCGAACGCGCATGGAATCTTGTGTCTGAAATAGAAGCGAAACGTTTGTATCGAGGAAAAGGCGGTGAAATTATGCGCGGTGCCGTCTGTAACGTCATCGAAACTTTAGGTCGAGTGGTAACTTTACCGTCTTTATCAACCGTGACACAGGATTGCTTCAAGCCAAGTAAACAACTCGTCGTACAGCTGTGTGAGAGCGCAACGTCAGAGTCTTTGCGTCACCCGAAGAAAGAGATTCGTGAAGCGGCGGCAAAAGCTTTGGTCTCTATCGTCGCGGCGAGCGCACAACGCATCGGTGGGAATGACAGCATCGTTGAAGCCGCATTGGCGGAACAATACTTAATCGCCGATCGATTACGCATCATGCAACAAACCATGGACGAAGCGAGCTCGTTTTCGAGACGCGGGAGCGCGTATACTTTGGGTATCATTCCGGAGATGTTCATAACCAACTCAAATTGGAGAGCTATTCTTACGACTTTACTCGAGGCGACGGTTCCAGAAGAAAATCCTGAAATGAGAGACGCTGAAACGCGAGTGGATGCTGTGATTGCGGCGCAGAATATTCTTTGTAAGCTCAACGCGAAGTGCTCTGCCTCGCCAGGTCATGGAGAAGAACATGTTATGAGTATTTCAGATTTGAGAGATGCCGCGGGTATGTGTTTAGAGGCGTTTTTGAAAGGTGTGGAAGATTATTCAGTCGACAAGCGAGGCGATGTTGGAAGTTGGGTTCGTGAAGCGTCCATGCGTGCGTTTTCTGAAGTTTTGAGATGTTTTGAGACAATTTCCAAGTGTTCCGATGACACAGCCGCCGGTGGTGTTGTGGCTGAGTACGAGAAAAAGTGTACGACTATCGTAGGTGTCCTGTTGAAGCAATGCGGAGAAAAAATCGACAGAACTCGAACCGTAGCGTTCGAGAGTCTGTTCGCGCTATTGCGAGGTACTGCTGGTGGCGGTGAAGGTGATGATGATGATCCTGCGTTAGTCTCAAATGCAAAAGAGTTTGAATCTATTCGAGCGTGTGTTCCGAGAGACGCGAAAGATGTATCATCCGAAGCTGGATTACAACGCGTCTTTTCGAATTGCCTCACAAAGGCTGTTCGAGTAGAACCGTACACTGATTACGCCTTGAGCGGATGGGTCGCGTCTGCAGGAGCAGTTACTGAGAGTTTAGCTAAAGCTGCGAGCACCGCTTTACTTGCCGTGCTCTCTGGTGAGAATGATGAAAAGAATAATTGGTTGAAAGAGAAAGTTGCAATGCACCTGATCACGACGTTTGACGCGTATTCAAAAATTGACCGAGTGACCGTCCCGGCGATTCGCTGCGTCGACGTGCTCTTTACTGGTGGTGCGTTTGATTCCTTTAGCTTGGACGTGGTGGCTCCAGATGAAGTATCAAAGGACTACAAGACTGCTTTGTCGGACAAAATACGCTTCGAGTGTGCTGGAACGCGAGACGTGTCCAAGTACATATTGGCTGCAAATGCACTTTCACACATGGCCTCTTGCACGGATAGCGTGGAGGCGAAAAAGAGCGCACGCTTGGGTCTACTCGCCATGATGCGCAACAAGTTCCCGCGCGTTCGCCAGATTGCGTCAGAGGTTTTGCATATGGCACTTAGCTCGGAAGACGACGTGGATGAAAATACTGAAGAAGCGATGGGAATGTTGACGGCGAGATTTTGGGAAGCGACGATGAGCCCGGAGATGAAAGAAGCCATTCATGCGATTTACGCAAAACTCGATTTGGAAATTCCAAAACAATCAACAGCGGCGAAGAAGGACGCTTTGAAAACGATTACTGAAGAAAATCTTATTCCTGATATGTTGGCGTCATCAAAAGCGCCTACGGCGCTCGCGAAGAAAATCGGCGGTACCGCCGACGAAAACTCCTCCTACCAATCGCTCGTCGAGTTTTCCGGTCGTTAGAAAATTAAAAAGTCATTTATATTTAGTAACGCGCGCTATTTATTAGCTAAATGAACTACCATAAAACGAATCGCTTGTTCTTCGATTCGTTTCTTCTAAACGCTATATCGCTATTTTCTTATGCAGGCTCGGGTCTCTCTTCACTCTACTCGTCCTCGTCCTCCTCTACTTCATCATCCTCTAATTCGTCGTCCTCGTCGTCTTCTCCTTCGTCTTCATCCACCGGTCCGAGCGCATCTAACTCTCCAATCGAACATCTAACAATCATCGGTGCGAATTTCCCTTCCCTTTGCCCTCCGTCCTCTAACTTTCTCCTCTGAAGTTCTTCCCTCGTCTTTGGTTCTTCCGGGTACGTCACTTGGGTCACGCGCACTCGAATCTGTTGCCCCGGTTCTATATATTTCGACACAACCGCCCCTGTTTCTCTTCTATCTTCTTCTCTTGACTCGCTCGTGTACTCTTTCTCTTCGATGTACCACATCTTCTCCCGGTCGTCCCATTTCGTCTTTTCTAAATCCATCCCGCTCTTGTTCGGTAAAACTATCAAATCGTCGAAAAATCCCAACGACACGCGTATACCATTTTCATCCGTCAACGAGTACACTTTCCCGACTAAAATCTCGTTCACGAACGGACTAAACACCACCATCTTAAACTCTACCTCGTAATGCGCGGCTCCATCTCCGGCGTATATTATCCCGCCTTTGATCGAATTCACTTCGTATAAAGTCACCACTAAGCCTAAATCCGGTATGACTTTGTCCACGTACAAGTTTTCCAACTCCGCGACGATGGCTGTCAGCGGTTCTTTATCCAAGTGCTGCGGTTTGATGGTCACCGCGGAGTCTTTCAATCTCGCTATTTGAAACATTTGTGTGTGTGTGTGTGTGAATATGTGTGTGTGTGTGTGTGCACGCGCGCGCGTTTTAGTAAAAGTGTTTTGTGCTAAAAATGAATGAAGAAGGGATGCGGCGGCCGTAACAAACTCTTCTTCTTTCTTACTTGTGAGTTCTTGTCACTTCTCACTTGTGTCTGCTTTTTTGTGACTTGAATTCTTGACACGCGCATTTTGCCTCATAAAAATTAAAACAAAAAGAAGAAGATACAGATAAACAGTCAAAATTCCGTCTCCTAAAGGCCACGCGCGAGGAGGATATACGAGCGTTGGGAGCCGCCACACGAGCAGTATCAGCAATATCGGCAACAACATGAGAGACTTGGAGTCTTTAGAGAGAGAAAACGATAGAAATTTAGAAACGATGGGAGACCGAGTGTCGATGTTGAAAAACATCACCATGGACATTCACAAAGAAGCAGACGCGCACCATCGAATTTTAGACGGCATGAGAGACGATATGAGTGGGTTCCAAGGGGTTTTAACGCAAACGGTGGCGCATTTTTCGAAGGTTTTAGAGACTAAGAATGGGAGATACTTTTGCTATTTATTCGGGTTCTTTATTGGCATGTGGCTGTTGAGCAAGATTATTTTTGCATGATTTTCCCCCAAACTAGCGGCGGCGTCGGCGGCGGTGCGCACATGAGAGAGAGAGAGAGAGAGACGGCAACACATATACGAACAAAGCGCGACGTGTGTAGTAGTACTATAACCAGTTTAAGAAGAAGAATATAAAAAAGAATAAGCTACGTGTACATCGTTATGATTATTATTAAATACAAGTCCATTTTGCATCCACGCACGCACGGCGCAACTTCTTCGTCTTCTCGTCAAATGCGTCTAGTCTCTAATGAGGACGAGGACTGCACCAAAGTCATCCGATAACCTCAGAGGGGTACATCGCACGGTGATTGTTTCTTGATGTTGCTGTTGCTGTTGTTCAGGCACAGAAGAAGAAGAAGACATTCTTTTCAGTATATTTTTCTTCTCTGGACTAGTTGGTTGCGACATCGACGCTGTTTTATTATAGGTCTCGTCTTCATCCAAAGGTACCCAATTCTTCGTTAACTTTTCTGTCCACGGCGGCGGAGGATTGGTTCTCTCGGCAATGCGCGCCGAATCTCTCATGCGTTTAGAAAACGAGCTCGTGGGGAAAATCATCGTCCCACTAATGCCTCTCGCGAAGCCTTTTTTGGTGCACAGAATAATTCTCGCATCCGTATCGACCGCAAATATCGGTAATCCAGTAGCTTCTAAACCAGCCACCATTAAATTTGCCGAGGCAAAGTTCGATAAATTCTTCGATTTATTTTCTGCCTCTCGCAAAAGGTTCGATAGCGGGTTTACGATGGCAGGAGAACTCGCAGATGCAGATGACGGTATAAAGTTGTTGTTGTTGTTGTTGTTGTTGTTGTTGTTGTTGTTGTTCGACGATTTTTTAGGTTTCGTCGCAACTTGTGTCAGAGGAGGTTTCGTTGGCGTCGAGGGAGCACTTTCGCCAGAGTTCATACGCGAAATCCTCCCATCACCGCTGTCGCCAGATGATTTCTTTTGCTGTTGTTTCTGATGTTGCTGTTGGCGACGTAAGAGCGAATTTCGCGACGAACTTCGCATCGATCCGTGTACTTCAGTGGTAGTTTCGTTGAATATCAAATTCAACTCGTCAACCAACGGCGTCATTTCTGCATCTTCATCGACAAATAACAGAGGGGGAAGCTCAACGTCCGCACCGTATTCGACGGGAGAAATCGTAACGCCATCAATAACGCTGGATTCATCCGTTAACAACACCGCAATCTTAGGTTGTAATGTAAACGGAACTCGTCTTCGAATTTGTTGCACTAAGTCGCGCAGGGAAGTTCCAGATTCGATCGTTCCAACTATAATGACTACTCTCGGAATTGAGTCTCTCAGGTGATTATATTCAGCGTCAAACAAGTTTTCTCCCAACATGTCGTCATTGTTGTCGATATTTGATGAGAACTTCTTTAAAACATCCGTCGAAGTCTTAGATCTCGAGATGAAGACATGCTCAGAGCCGCCGGCGACAGTTTCAACCAGCGCAGCCATTCGATACAGGGCAATGTCGCTCGAAGAAACGAGTAAAATGTTCTTCTTGGGCACGATAATCGTAGAGCTTCTCGAGGGAGATTCTCCTCCACCATTTGCGGAAGAAGTGTCGCTAGCGCGCGAGTCCATCCCAGTGGTGCCGCCATCGCTTGAAATTCGTGGCGAATTATTTTTACTTCTTTGAGACTTTCCAGTATACTCATCGAGGGAAGTATTCAGAGGTAAGGGTGGAGTCGGAACCGACGGGCGTCCGAGCGATGATGTTTGATCCACGTCGCCAATATAACTCAAAGGACGATCTATACGCTCTGTTTCCAAATCCCTCGTGCTTAGCCTGAACTTATCTGTCGGGTCTATTACTTTTTGAGCACCTTTAACAGATGCGAACGAACGCATGTTCAAACTTGCGTCAGAGACTTGTACCAAACCAACAGGATCCATGATGCCTCGTAAACTGTAAAGACCAATATACCTGGAATGCTCGTAAGGGAACCCCACACTAGCTGCTTTTTTCCACGTGTTCTTATCACACAAGATTTGTCCTCCGTGCGCAAGACCCGCGACTCGAGCACTCAAATTTAGAACTTGCCCGAAATATTCTGCGCGCCCGGTCCGTTGACACGGCTTCATATACGTCGCCTCACCAGAAACAATGCCCATCGTAACACGTAAACCTTTGAATGTAACTCTGTGGCCGGCGGTCATGTTACACGCTTGTGGTTGTTGAAGTAACTTCTCGTCCCACGGAACGCGAAGTAAGATCGTTTGAACAACCAAACACCAACGAAAAGCGTCGAAAGGGTGATGGAACGCAATGAAAAATTTCCCATTACCGCCTCGACACTCGTACCCTCGAAAGGAGAGGAGCGTGGACCGTATCACAGCGTCGTGCTGCGCGGTAGCTTTATCGCGCATTTTCACATCCTCTCTCCCAAGTTCCTCCCATCCCTCGATTCTCGTAAACACGACGGTTAAATTCTTCGATTCAAAAACGGGAGCTTCAAAAATGGACGGTTCAAGTTGGCGAACTGTTTTAATCGGCGCAAACAAGGTGATGCGTTCCACGAGTTTCTTCGGAATAGCTTGAATAACTTCTTGAGAGATGATCTTGTGGTCATATGATGTGATCATTCGTCGGAGCGCTTGTAGCTTTGCACTCGTGGTTGCTTTGTATTGTTCGTATTCGCTCGAACCATCGGTGCTGTCGGACTCGGAATCTAAGAAAATTGGATAATTGAGATTGGCGTCGCTTGGGAATAAACTTTCTCTCATGTTCTGCATAGGATCGCCACCATCCACCCCATTATCAGCGCCTCCTTCTCCTCCCGGTCCAGAATTTTCGTTCAAGATTCCGTGTCTGTTCAAATATCCCATATCTAATTGATGTTTACCCATGTGCATGAGTTGGAGCATTTGCGAAATTTGCAAGCTATCGGGACCGAATGCAGCCAAAACGTCGCCGGACATTAAAATCTGACCTCCATTTGCCGCATGACACAAAAGCCGCGCCAGTTCCACCGTTTTTCCTTCGTAGACCTGCCTTCGAGTCGTTGGATGAACGTATCTGTGAGTGTTTCCGGTATGAATGCCCATTCGAACGCGCAAACCGTTGATGATTTCTTCTTCCTCTTCCGTGCGCTCGGAGCGATGTTCAGTCCCTTTCGCTTTGCTATCATCTTTGCTATTGGCACTATTGCTGTTCATCATTTCTCCTATCTTTTTATCCTTAATTATGCCTTCTCGATCACTTAAACTTTTCAAGGGAAACCCGCGCTCTTCGAGAAGTGCTCGGAGAAACGCGGGAACTTTTCTTGGTCTTGCAATCGTTGACTGCGATTCAGCGTCGTCCGTTCGGTAGATGTGTCTGCATGCCAGGAATAATGATCGGTCCCAAACACTCGATTGTAATCGGTTCTGAATATTTGCACAAGCTTTCAAAGCATCGCCAGGCGTATGAAACGCCATCGTGAACGAATCGCCTTCAGAAAAAACCTCGTACCCGTAGAACTTTTGCATCTCTTGTCTGACAATCAAATCGTGCGCCGCGAGCGCTTTGTTCATCGTCACCGGAGCGATTTCCCATAGTTTCGTGGACGACTGTATATCCGTAACGACTATTGTGCAGGCTTCAGAAGGTGGGGCATTTCGTTTCTTATATCGTTCGAAGAAACCCTTGGCGAACACCGCATCATCTCGAAACCGGAATAACCAGAGAAAGAGAAAGAGAAGAGCAAAGAGCGAGGACGTCACGACAACAGTCAAAATGTTCTGATCCGACCGAGTCACCCGTATCGTTGAGACTAAAATAGGCTCACCATCGCATGTTATGGATCTCAGGGCAGTCAAAATTTCCGCAGAGCTCGTAGCATCGAAATTTGGTTCAGCTGTGACGCTCGAAATCATACCAGGGACATCATCTTCAGTATACACCCATTCCCAGAAGCGCAGTTGCGCGTATACTTTATCGTACGCACCGGAGCTTCTTGAACATTGTGCACCACTGTAACTTCTCCTTAGAGTGACCGAAATTGGTACACTTCCAATTTCGTTGAGAGCGTAATGCAAAACTAAGTTCTGATTTCTTGTTACGTACGCTGTCTTCAGCAAAAGTGCAGTCGCGTAATCGTTTGCGACGACGAGAGCTCCAACTTCATTCAACGTCACTGCGCTTTTTGTCGGACTACTCGAAAATGTGAAGTCAGGAATGGATGATGCAAACTCTTTCTCGATAGTTTCATACGTTTTCAACGTCGACCAATCGTCTAATCCAACTAAAACGATCGGTTCGGTGACGCCGCTCAACCACGGGTTCAATCTTACGATGGTTTCGTCGCCCCATGTAGTTGCACGACCAGATAATATAGCCCCCGCAGAGAAGATATCGAACGCTATCGACGTACTCGTTTCACCTAGGGTCAGCACGCTCGGGTGAACGGTCATTTCTGGCGTAATCTTCACGAACGGAAACGAAATGTATTCCGGGAAATCTGAAGGTAACGGCGAGGAGTAAACTGGCGTTTCTGCGTTGCTGAATATATTTGAGTTGACTGAAGTTTGAGGGTCAGTTCCCGAGCTCGCTTCGTCTTCAACATAATTCAAGGCTAATACAGACGCGTAGCTATCGTCAAGTGCGGTAAACATGGTGTCTTGAGTGCCGAGTGCCGTGATTTCTAAACCCATGCTCGAGTTACTCGCCGAAATTAAAATCGCCAACGAATCCAAAACCGTCGCAACCTCCTGAGGTCTGTGCACTTTAACCATAGTCACATTATCTAATGAATCGATCTCATCACCATAAATACTTACTAATCTATCCCCTTCGCAGAACAAATCTCCTTGCATTCTCGCCAAGACAAAGTTTCTCACCACGGCGGGAACTTGGACTAAAGAATTGGTCTCCATTACAGTTTTTGTCAACGGCGAGGTCAAAAACCACGACCAAAAATCTAACGTTTCTCTCATGTTATCACACGTTGCACCAACTCTTAGGCGATCTAAAGCCGTATTTGAGGCCGAATTCATCCCTTTTCTGAGAATCAAATACGAATACGTCGCAATCGGCCACGCTCCGGGATCATCTGCGCCCATCAAATCCGCTGTGAGTCTCATCGAGTCATCCTCGTTATTCCCAAACTGTAAGCCTCTTTGCAGAATAGCTGAAGTAATTGAGTCCGAGTTCGCATATACCGGATTATTCGTGCTCTCTGTACTTTCCAAAAGCCCAATCATACTCAATTGTAGATTCACCGCGTCTGACAACACCACGTACCCGATGGAATACTCATTCCCTTTTACGAAACTCGCAAGACCGTAGCCCGTATCTAACTCGTTTAACACACTATTCGCTATGTGAGCTCCCCACGATGGTAACTTTGATGCTCCTATGTTATTTTTGAACGTACTCGAAAATTGACTCAAAGCTTTAGTCCACGCTTCTGTCGTCCCGGACGAATCTTTCCTCACCGATACTAATATATTCTCATCCGGAAGGATACTCTGAACGCTCGCTTGATTCGCGCTTTTGATTCTGTCGTCGTTCCACTTTGTAATTACCCCGGCATAAATTAAACTCAACGTTTCTTTCGTTAATACCAAAGAACTTTTGCCCGTCGCGCTATCAATCTCAGGCAAGTTGTACACTGGAGTCACCGCGCCAGCCACGACGGGATACATCTGCACGTCTGGAAATTCATCGTATTGACTCGCGCTGATTAGAGAATCCGAGCACGCGAAATCCACCTCCAACGGTTCTTCGGTATCCGTACACTCCGTGGTCGCGTTCAGGATTCTACAAATTCCTTTCCCCGATCCGACGTCTAGATAATTTACTCTCACAGACGGCTTTATCAAAGCGTAGGCTCTTGCGCACGATTTGTACGCCACCGCGGGGAACGTCGCGCCTGCGCCGAACAAATCCAGCGGGTTCGTTGCAGAATAAAGTGGAAGTGTGCTATCAGTAAAATTTGTTGTTGAAGTGGTGTCGGCGATACTGGTATCCTCGTCAGTTTCTAGCAATATCCTCCTCCTTTTACTCCTCGTCCGGTGTTGTTGTAGTAGTAGCAGTTGTTGTTCCTTGGGAAGAGTGGCAGTGGTAGTCAGTACTTCTCTCCCGGGGTGTCGTCGTCGGCCCATCCCCTCTTCTCTCGCATTTTCCTCTTCGCCGCTGTCCGATATTTCTCGTGGGAACAATAATAATTTTCTTCCCTCGCTTTGGCGCATAAAGAACGGAAATGAACACACCACCAAGAGGAGAAGAAGGAAGCAGAACGTTCGAGAGCAAAATGTCTCCCTTCGTCGACGACGACGAGGACGTCTGCTGCTCGCCCGAATCATCGTCGCGTCTTCTTTCTTCTTTCTTCTTCTTCTTCTTCTACTTTTGGAATAAATAAGGAAATGAGGAGGCCGACAAAAAACCAGATTTTTTGTGTTTGTGGGCCACTGGGCCTGATGTAGTTTTTGTTCCTTTTTTTTGCCAAAAAAAAAACGAGACAGTGTTTTTTGCTGACGGTTGTCAATTATAGAATTATGCCACACTTTTTGTGTGCCGGTTTATAAAAATAAATATCTTTCTTCTAAAAAAAAACAATGGGCGTCGGACCATCATCTGAATCGCACAAGGCGAAATACAACGTGGCCGTGTTAGGTGCGGCCGGGGGGATCGGCCAAACCTTATCTCTCTTGATGAAACAGAGCAAGTACATCAAGAGTTTACGTTTGTGTGAGTAATTTTGTTTTTTTTTTCTTGAGAGAGATCCAATTTTTTTTCCAATCGTGTGTGCAATTGAGAGCGCGTAACTGTCTTTTTAGTTCTCGCTTTTGTTGTTGTTGTTGTTGTTGTTGTTGTTGTTCTTCTTTTCCACGATGCGTAAAACTGACCGCCGCGCGATCTTCAAAAATCACTCAATCATCAATTGCGTTAAATAACCCACAGACGATATTTCTCCGATGGTTACCGGTGTCGGTGTGGACCTCTCGCACATTTCCACCATTGCAGAAGTGAAAGGTTTCTGTGGGAACGACCAAATCGAAGAGGCGCTGACGGGATGCGACCTGGTAATCATTCCAGCCGGAATCCCAAGGAAACCGGGGATGACCAGAGACGATTTGTTTAAAATCAACGCTGGAATTGTGAGAGATTTGGTCCAAAACGTGGCTAAGTTCTGCCCGAACGCGGTTTTGAACATCATTTCCAACCCGGTGAACTCAACCGTTCCAATCGCCGCCGAGGTAATGAAGAAGAACGACTGTTACGATCCAAAGAAAATTTTGGGCGTGACGACTTTAGACGTCATGAGAGCGAAGACATTTGTCGCCGGTTTACGACCGGACGACATTAAGGACGTGACCTTGTGCGATGTGCCGGTCGTTGGGGGACACGCCGGTACGACTATCATTCCTTTGTTATCCCAAGTGACGCCGAAACTGTCCAAACCGTTCGAAGGCGAGGAGTTGACGGCGTTGGTGACGAGAATTCAAAATGCCGGGACCGAAGTTGTGGATGCCAAAGCAGGTGCAGGTTCTGCGACGTTGAGCATGGCTTTAGCCGCTGAGAATATGGCAACCTCGTGTTTGAGAGCGATGAGCGGCGAGAAAGGTATCGTCGAGTGCGCCTACGTCGCCTCAGAAGTTATTCCCGAGTTGGCGTTTTTCGCGTGTAAGTGCGAATTAGGCGAGAACGGGGTTGAAAAAGTTTTAGGATGTGGCGAGATGGACTCGTACGAAAAAGTGCAAGTGTCCAACGCCGTCGCGGAGTTAAAAGCGAGCATTGACAAAGGCGTTGAATTCGCCAACGCACCAGTCGCAGAGAAGTAAGCACATCTTTGATTTGTATATTCGCTAGAGGACGATGGGAAAGAGTCTCATATTTTTTGTTACATAATAAGAATAAGAATAATGATAAGAGAGAGGAAGAGAGAGAGAGAGAGAGAGAGAATAACAGTTGTGAATGTTACGTTGATTACTTCTATTTTTGCTATTAATTTATATGTCTTGTCTAGTGACGCGTACTTTTTTTTTCCTAACTTCCGTCTTTCTTCGTGACGCACAAGATAACAACCACGGGTCACAGACACGGAACGTCAACTCCATCACGAAGCAATCAAGCGCTCAAAGAAGCGGCTAAGCCGGCTTGGAACTTGCCTCCCGCGACTCTGTCTGTCGAGTTCGCCAAAAGCACCCGACCAAAATTTAACTCGATGTTCCCCACTGGCAAGGGCCACACTATACCAGCGCCACAACTCGCTCGTAAAGAATCTCTAAAGTTGGATGGTTTAAACGTGTCTCTGACTTTCTCGTCGTGTGGAATGAGACATCCTGCGTTTATGAACGCATGTCCGTGAACGCCAATGTTTCGTAACTTTTCAACTGGGATGTCCATCTTAACTGAGGCTGTTCCGCTGACAATGACGTCCCCTCCTAAGGAATCATACGGCGAACTCGATTGTACCGAACGCGGAGGCGTCAAATTACCGGAAACAGATACTCCCGGCGACGAAGGGGTGCGGCTGGGCGAGGAAAGCGTCGAATCTTTCTCGCGACGCACGTCGCAAGGTCCTGCACCGTGCGGTTCAAACATTCGCAAAGAGCCGACGCCACCCATGAAGAACCGGTCGGCAATGTTTGACCCTCGAGCAGCAGATGAACTAGATGACGTCGGCGTTGACGCGTAGAACTCTTTTTGAAGCGGCAAAATAATACCCGCGCGAACGCCAATCTGCCAACTCAACGACTGCTTCATTTTCTCCGGCAAGAAATCATTCACGCGTTCCGGAAATGCTCTCGTGTATTTCGCGTGACATTCTGATTTGACGAACGCTTCCGTCGTCGAATCAAAAACTGGATTTAATCCTGCTAATTCCGTTCGAACATTCCACCACCAATTTCCTTTCTTTCCTAATTCCGCTGCGCCTTCTTCTTGTTGATCATCTTCCGATTGGCCACCGAGCGTGTGCGCGATGGATGATTTCAACGAGTGTCCGCACATTTTTCTCACCGCTCGCGAGGCAAATCTCGTCGGGTCGGTGATTTCTCTCCACACCAAGTTATATTCCAACGTTGCCGGCCGCTCCGGCGAACTTAA
>Ga0255782_10002687_pt1 | contig 13995 bp, 9 predicted proteins | sample 101ome_26_FD_179980 | JGI IMG/M metagenome (GOLD analysis project Ga0255782, IMG submission 179980) | Coastal salt marsh microbial communities from the Groves Creek Marsh, Skidaway Island, Georgia - 101408AT metaG (version 2) | ecosystem: Environmental > Aquatic > Marine > Intertidal zone > Salt...
CTGCTTCAGGACGATTGACGCGAAGCGATCCACGACCGCCATCGGTCGTTGCCTTTCCCGGTCAGGTTCGTGCCGTGTTGGGGCGGAGCACTCGGCGTGACGGTGACAACCCTGAGCACCCCTTCGTGAACGATGCTCAAAGAAGTCGGTTGGTCGGCTCGCCCTTGCAACAACTTGCTGAGGTGGGTGGCTGAAGCGACGCGCAGGCCATCCACGGCCACGATTTCATCGCCGACCTCCGCCAACAAACGCATCGGTGAACCGGCGTGGAAGGTCGTGATTCGGGTGAGGTGGCCGTTGTCATTCAAGCCAACGCCAAGCCAGGCAGCCTCCGGCTTCGGTTCGTGTTCAGGCGCCAATTTGAGTCGGAAGAACCGCATCGCCTTCTCGACGGGCGGTGGCTGGCGGTGCTTGACCAACCGGTCAAGGAACGGGCCCATGGAGGCGCCGCCTGGCGCCCGCTGGAGGGCGCGCCGCAGGTCGTTGTAATCCACGCCCAGTCCCCTCGGTGCGTCGGTGTCCATGGCGTGGTCAGCCACGACATCGGCCATCAGGTTGCAAGCGCCGTAAGTGTCGCCGTTTCGTCGTCGAAGTTCGGTGTCCAAGCACATCATGGCCAGTTCGCCTTCGAGGTAGTAGGAGATTTGACTTTCTCGTGTGTAAGGGCCGCTTCTATAGAGGTGTATCCACGCATCATGGCTGGATTCAGCCAGCGACTCCCTGTGGCATCCGTTGCACCGTGTATGACGGTTCATCTTTCGCAGGAAGTCCTTCCGCCAATCTGCTTCGGTCCATGCTCCCGACCGTACGCACATCATGTCGCCCAACCACGACGTCCCTCCTTCAAACCACCAAAGCAGATCCGTGTGACCTTCGCGTTGAAGGTCGTAATCCAAAAACGAAGTGGGTTTCAATCGCTTGACGTTCCACTGATGGAGGTATTCGTGCGAAAACAAACTCACGAGGTCGCGGTATTCGTCCTCGTGCCCTGGAAACAAACACGATCTCGGCATCATGGACGTTTGTGAGTTCATGTGCTCGAGTCCGCCACGGCCGGTATCCGTGAGCTGCAGGACGGTGAAGTAAGGCCCCCACGATGGCACGCCAAAGAGAGCGTGGTGTTCTCGAACAATCTTTTCCATGTCGTCCTGGAACACGGCCAGGCGTTCAGGATGCACGGCATGCCCACCGCTGTCCCAGATTTTCAGATGGTGAGGTCGGCCGTCGATGTCGCGTGTGATCATCGGGTTGCTGTTGACCTCCATGATGCTGTCCAGCAAGTGGTCCCGGTTGTTCGCAGCAAACACCCAACGGTGCCCGGCCTCGCCGTGGGTTGTGTCGTCCGTGGGCGTGAGCTGCGTGGCCGGTGTCCATGCGTTGGGGGCGACCAACGCCACGGTGTGCTGAAGGTGGCAACGGTCGAGATCAATGCCTTTCGTGGGCCAGAACCAGGTGAACGGTGGCATCATGTGGAGGTGCGAGGCATCGAGATGGTTGGACCGAACCGACAATTCACGGGCAAACAGGTCGTAAGCAAGATCAACACGCTTCGTGTTGGCCCGAAGATGCACCACCATCCCGTCCACATCCAACCGCTTCGAGGTCAGGGCCCGTCCGGATTGGTCGACGGCGGTGAAGTTGAACATGTGCTGGATGGGCTCTCGCATCATGTACGAACCCGGCACCCAACGAGGGAATTTGAGGTGAAGGTTACGCGAGGTGAACGGACCATCGATGGACACGCCCACCTCGAGGCGGTGCTCCGCACCGTTCATGGCGTTCAAGGTGAAGGTCATCCCGGAGGAACCAGAGGTCATGCATCCAGTTCGCTTGCGGCGGTTGATAGGTTCTCGCATGCCACCCGAAGCAGGGGGTGAAGGTCGTTGTTGAGCAGTTCTGCCACTGCGGTCCGAACCGTGGGGTCGTTGGCGCGACCGATCAAGCGTTCAAGCAGGATGGAGCGTTCGATCAGGGGCACTGCTTCCATGCCGACCAGCGACCATCGCAAAGCATCCTCTTCTTGGCCGCGGTGAAGCACCCACTTGGCGACCAAGTCGTGACCGTCGGCTTCGAACCACCGTTCGATGTGGAGGTCCTTCGATGAACGCACCGATTCGCGCAGGAGCTTGGCCAAGGCCTTACGGGCTTGTCCTGTGAGGGATGGAAGCAACTGCGCCAGCATCGTAGGATGGTGCTGTGCGACCCACCAAACCAGTTCGGGTGTTGGGGATGATGTGTTGAGGTGGGGTTCGATGGCCTTGGTGTTCACCGGACTTCCTGAGCGCAAAATGCCTTGCAACGCCAGGCGTTGCACGCTCTCGTGACGGTCGTTCAATCCGGACTCGAGCAGCTCACTGGGCAGATTGGTTCGAGTGAACAGTGTTCGGCGGACGACGACGTTCGGGTGCACGGCCAGTTCAGCATGAGCCGATTCGCCACCGTTCTTGATGAGCCATCTCGCGGCGTGCTGTTGCACAGCGGCATCGGCATCCGAAAGGAGTCGCCGTGCAGTGTCCATGGCCTCAATCCCAAACGATTCCAGCAGGTTGGCACCGGCCTGACGGACGCCAACGTCGCCGTGGTTGAGCAGAGGTTCGAGCGCTTCAACGCCGTGCAGCGGCGCCCATTTTCGATGTGCTTCCACGGCTTTCGCCACGAACCACGGATCGTCGTCGTTGAGCAGGGCGACGAACCCTTCCAGCGCCTCAGGTCGGTCGTGTTCGTACAAGTCTCGAATAGCCCGGCGACGGGTCCGGATGTCCCGGTGGGTCAAGCGTTGCATGGCTCGACCGAGATCGGTGGGCATGACGCAAGGAGAACGCCGCCCTTCAAAGCCCTGCTGACGTTCATCGAAGCTCGTACCACACCAAGGTCATGGCGATGGGCACGAGGAGCAGAAGGCGGCGATGCATGCGTTGAGTGGCGTCCAAGTGCTTGACGTAGGCTTCGGGCTTGACCTCGATCATCGAGCGTGTGCTTCGCAATCGATGGGGCGGTACGCTGTGCTCGAGATGGCTCAACACGGTCGGCCGCAGGGAAGGGGACCGGCTGTTGGGTTGCCCCCGCCCGACCACAAACCTGACCGGTTGATCACCGGCTGCTTGCAGGACGGTCGCCACGATGGCCAGTGGGTCCCGTGCATCGTGAAGGTCAACGCGCGTCGTTTCTCCGTCGCTTCTCACGTGACTCAACACACGCCACCGCCCCCGACCTTCGTTCAAGGGCTCCAAAGCGGCGCGTGTTTCTGGCAAACGGTCTTGGTGCAAGGTGACCGGTGCGGTGCGCCAGCCAAGGACAGGGCCAAGGCACACGGCGGTCACCAATGGCGTGATGCACAGCAGTTGGCCGACGAGCAGCAGGTCTTCCGAGCGAGTGAGGGCCGCCACCACCGCCATGGAGAAGCCAAGGAACACGCCGACCACGAATCCTGCTTGAACCCCCGTTACGAGTCCGATTCGCCGGACATCGGGTTGGTTCATGGTTGAATTTGAGGATGAGCGTGACTTCAAGGCTTTCCTCCACAGAAGGTCTTTACGGCTGAGTACCGTGATGTTGATGTGGAGCGAAACGGGTTGGCCGACCGTCACCGTGAGGCCCTCATCGGGCGTTGGGTCCTTGGGGTCTGTGGGTTTTTGTTTGCCTCGTTTTTCCTCGCACCATGGTCCCTTGAAACGGGCACGGTGAACCATCTTCAAGGCCGTGCCAACGCCATTGACTTCGCCACGTTGGACGGCTGGGGGTCGGCCGGCAACGATGCGACGAACATCTACGTGGACGACGAAGGCCAGTTGCACGCCACAGGCGAACTGGCGTGGGCCGGTTTGAATCCCTATGCGGCCTTCGTCTACGGTTTCGGTGACTTGAATTGCCACCAAAAGCATGAACGTTCGCTCGAAATCAACGGCAATCAAATGCCGGTGTGCACCCGTGACGTGGGCATTTTCTTCGGGTTGTTTGTTGGTGGTGCCGTGTTTCATCGCCGTGGTTGGAACCGTTGGACGGTCCGCGACACCTGCCTTTCCTTGCTACCTGAAGCATGGCTTCAGCCCGTGTACGCCAGCAACCGGCGCACGCTGGTGTGGCTTGGTGTGGGCGTGTTGCTGTGCATGCCGCTCATCCTCGACGGCTTCCTCCAGCTCTTGACACCCTACGAATCCACCAACATCAAGCGGGTGCTGACCGGTGCGCCCTTTGGCTTTGGGTTGGGCATCCTCATGTGTTCCATGTTCGCTGCACGAGCGGACGCCTTCACTTCAGCGGGCGAAGTGCTGTTGCCGGGTTCGTCTCGATTTGTGCTGGCCCAGAGCGAGGTCAACGGTCAGGAATCGGAGTGATTCGGCGGGGACATGGACCACCACACAATCAGTTCCTCGGCCGTTTCTGGCAGCGGGCATCCTTCGTGGCCGCTTGAAAGAATGGCCAAGCGCTTGTTGATGTCACGAACCGCTTTCTGCAGCGGTGCGGACAAGGTCCGCCCTTCCTTCACTGCCAACACATCACCCATCGCGTGTTCCCACGGGGCATCTGGATGGCTGCGACGCCAGGATGCCAACGCTGAGCGCAACGGCCAAACCGCAAGGGTCAGACGCGAGAAACCAAGTCGCTCGTCGCGGAGTTTGAACAGTTGTGCATCGGCGAACGGTACGTGATTTTGCTGCTTATGAATCCAGTTTTCGTTGAGCAACCACCGGACCAGCCGTTGAGTGTGGCGTTGAGTGACCGTGCGAACCGGGCCAAGTGAGGCGTACAGCCTCGGCACCTCAGATGAACCCACCATCAAGGAGAGGGTGCCGAGGACCGACCACACGGAGTGCGCCATCGGTGTGAGGGGGACATCGTTGGATTCTGCAGAATCCATGGGCCAATGAGCTTCTGCATCGGCCATCCAGTGCGCCGGTGAGGCGCCACCGAGCCAATCGGTGTGGATGGCGGTGCGTTCCTGGGGCGCACCCGGAAGCCGTTGTTGCTGCTTCACCTCGTGGACCAACCGGTTGAGGAGATGACGGTCCACTCGGTCCTTGTCGACGTTGAGCGGTGCAGGTTTACGATTGAAGAAACGGCGAAGTTCCTTTCGCAGTTTTCGTTTGAGTTCGTCCAAGCCACCCTCGTTCATGATGGGGCCAACCACATGGCACCGGTCAAAGGGCGGCGGTACACGCTGCTCGTCGCCAAAGAGGGCATGAAAGCCCTGTCGAATGGCGGTTTGGATCTCTTTGGTCTCGAAGTATTCCTGCTTTTCGGTGGTCATGCGCAAGGTGCCGCTGTTGATGCGCCGCATGGCCTTCGCTGGGTCGCAATCGATCCAGAACACGAGGTCTGGCACCATGGCCGCCGCATTCATGTTGGCCACTTCCTCAACGCCCAATGCTCCAACCACGCCCTGGTAAATGATGGACGAGTGGATGTTGCGGTCCGAAACCACGACCGTGCCTTGTTCAAGCAACGGTCGAATGAACGTGTGGGAATGGTCCAATCGGTCGGCTGCAAACAAGCCGGCTTCCTCCAGTGGCGTCTTGTTTCCCAGTTTCACCGAGGCCAAGGCCAACTTCCCCAGTTCGGAATGCCTTCGAGGCTCGTGGGTCATCACGACCTCAGGGAACGCGAAATCTTGCAACAATTCGCCGAGAATCCGGGCTGCTTCACCCTTTCCAGAGCCATCCCCGCCCTCCACGGTGATGAGGTACATGGGTCAGTCCTCTCTCATGTCATCGTAATCCGAACGAGCGAGCACGTTGATGATCATCCCGAACACAATCAGGGTGGGGCCAATGAGGATGAGGCCCCGGCTGAGCAACGCCACGCCTGCGAGGTATTGGGTTCGGCGATAACGTGCACCGCGTTTGGATTCGACGGCTGCTTGAACGCCTGCAAAGGCGGTGATCACGGTCAATCCGCCGATGGCGCTGGAGAGGCTCACGGCGTTGTCAAGGGTCCAACCGGTGGAGGCTGCTCCCTCCGATTCCTCTTGGACGCCCTCGCCGATTTTCATGGTCACGGGTCGCAGTTCCACACGGTCGGGCGTGAAGGTCCGCTCGACCGTTGTGTACCCCTCCGCTTCCACCACCAAGACATGCGGTCCACTGGCCATGTTTTCGAATGTAAAGTAGCCATCACGGTCGGTGACGGTGGTCTGCAACACTGCGTTGGAGGTCGCGTCTTGAAGCGCGATCGACACGTTTTCCAAGCCGCGTCCGTCCTCGTCCAAGACCAATCCAGTGATGTCAACGGAGGCGTCGTTGTCGAACAGCGAACTCTCGAGCAAATTCGTGGGGTTGCCCTGGAGGATGAGGACGCCGCTGATCATCCCGAGGATGCTGCCAACCAAAATGAGGGCCGCTGCTAAGTTTCGCCAGCGATCAATGTCACGGTCTTGCATCGCCAACCAATCATCGCCTTCATCACGTGCCTGCGGGGCCTCCACGGTGAGTGCAGAGGCTTGAACGACCAACTCCTCATCGGAAGGTTCGTTGCCTTCGAGGCGTGCTTGGACGCGTGCACGCAGGGCAGCCATCCGCTCTTCGCGTCCTTCGTCCAACTCAGGCCCCTCCGCACAAAGCCAGCCCGTGCGCGGATATGACCCCTTTCATCGCTGGGCGCGCCTTCAGGAGCGCTTCAAGAACCATTCAGCCACCCCGATGAGCCCCAAAATCAAGAGCAAGCCGGTGAGGCCAAGCGCCAGAAGGCCTGTGTTTCGTGGTGGAGCCGATGAGGTCTCGGTATCGGTTGGCGTTGGGTCGGGGTCGGTTGATTCGTGTTCCTCCAGCGGGTCGACATCGAGCAGTGCCCCTGTACGCAGCGCCACTTCGACCAAGCGGCCCACGTGTTCAAGCGATGCGGCGCTGACTTTGTCGGGTGTGTCTTCCATCGTGTGCCAGTGGGTGCCGAAGGTGCCTGTTTTGGGTTCGCCGTAGACCGGGTCCATCAGGTTCACGCTCGGGATGCCGAGGGCGTGCGGGTGGATGTGGTCGTCGAGCACGGCCGTGGTCACGTTGTATCGCATGATGTCTTGGCCGATGTCGCCGTTGCAGTCGGTTTGGTCGCCGACCATGCCGAGGGCGGCTCCAATGGCCAACAGGCGCTGCTTCAACGTCCGATTTCCCGGTTCGATGTCGTGAAGCTGGAGGTCGGCGTCGCCGACCATATCGAGCAAGAGGAACGATTCGATGCGTTCCACATCCTCACTCGTGAGGTTGTCCGCCCAGGCCGCTGCGCCTTCAGTGAAATTTTCGTTTTGGTCCTCGGCGTCGTTGAAGAACAGCACGAGGTCGTGTTCAAGGTTCAATTGGGGTGCAATGGTGATGAATTGAAGCAACACCGCAGTTCCGCTGGCGCCGTCGTTTGCTCCGGGCACGGGTTGGCTGCGGTTGGACGCATTCAAATCCTGGTCGGCGATGTTTCGTGAATCGTAGTGGGCGCCGAGCACAACAGCCGTTCGCGGTCCGGCAGCAGTGCCGTTGAGCGTCAAGATCACGTTGGTGAGGTTCATGCCGTGGCGCTCGTGAACCTGCAGTTCAGCCATCCATCCGTTGGCTTCAGCTGCTTCCAACATGATGGCGCGCAGCGCATGCGATGCGTTCGAGCCGGGCAGCCTTGGCCCGAGGTTAACTTGTTCGGCGATGGACCGATTGGCCGTTGACCCATTGAACAGAAGCGATGCAGATGCATCGCAGGCAGCATCCTCAAGGGTTGTTGGCGCCGGTTGTTGGCCGTGGGCCGAGCCCGAAGCGACCGCCAAACACGCCAGCAACAGCCAAGCTCGAAGGGCGGGGCGCGACATCATCATGACGCCCGAACCACGGACTCTTAAATACCTCCGTGGCCGACGGAGAAATGGGAATCCGTCGCTTGATTCTCACGGTGAATCGCATGTCGGAACGACGCTCCACTTCGGCCATGCTGTTGACCCTCCTCATGGTGCTCATGGCATGGGCGCCGTTTGCTGGGTCGGCCATGGCATCGGCAGAGGACAACTCCGAGGACCCCTACGCCGGTGAAATCGGTGAAATCATTGGTGATTTGGACGACTTTGACCCGGTCATGGGGGCGGCTTACCTCTTCATCCACGAGGAGGAGCCCGTGGTGTCGGCGACCGGCTTCATGCGTCAAGCATGGATTGACGAAGGACGGCCCGGCGTTGAGGACATGACCCACTCGCCCACCACCACGGGTCGGGCTGCGAGGGCCTGCACGCCTCACACCGTTGGTGACACACTGTCGTCCAACACGGCCGACGGGACGAAGAGCGTTTACGTAGCCAAAACGACCAATTCGGTTGCGTTTTTGGTTGAATCCGGACGAACGCTGTCCTCCACCGTGCTCAACAACCTTGCCAGCACGTGGGACTCAACCATTTATCCCACCATGACGACATACTACGGCAAGGATTACCTTGACGGGCGCGGCCTCGCTCCGCCCGATGTTGACAACAACTGCCAGGTTCAGATCGTGATCTACCAAATGGACGGCGCCTACGGCACGGGGGGCTACTTCGCACCTTCGTACGCCTCCTCCCGCGAAGCCGTGTTCGTGGACTTTGCTGACATCACCTTGTCGTGGGGCAAATCCATCCTCGCCCACGAGCTGCAGCACCTGCTGCACAACGCGCTCGATCCGTACGAAAACCTCTGGATCGATGAAGGCAACGCCGACGTTGCGATCTACCTCTGCTTTGGGGCTGATTCAACACTCGTCAGCCACGTGAACGCGTGGACCGGGAGCCCCGAACAATCCGTGCGTTGGTGGAACCAACGCATCGCCGATTACGGCGCCGGGTACATGTTCACCATGTACCTTGCCGAACACCTCGGCGGCGGTCCTGCCGTTCGTCAGCTGGTGCAGGACACCGCAACGGGCGGCTTGGGCGTGGAGAACCTGGCCCTGTCGCCCCAAGCCGGTCAAGTGGGTCTGCTCGGTCGAACCATGGGCGAGATTTTCGCCAACTTCAGCATCGCCGCCACCCTGGATTCCGACCAGGGCATCTACGGGTACCCCAACCTCGACCTGAACCCCGTCTGCACGGGCGGGGCCTTCTGCACGGCCCAACCCACGGAAACCAACAGCAATTGGCTCGCGCCGTGGTCCTCCACCGGCAACCCGGTTGAAGGATGGGGCCTTCGTTCCTTCAAGTTCACGCCCGGTGGCGCTGCACCCGCACCGTTGACCATTCGTGCGACCGGGTCGGTCTCGCAGTTTGACGGCGTCGTGGTGAGCAAGGCCACCTCGGACGGGTTGTGGTCGGCCACCGACCTTGACTTCACCAACAACGTGGCCACCGCCCTCGTTCCAGGATTTGGCAACCTCACCGATGAGGTGTGGGTCATCACCTGGTACGCCAGTTCAGTGGCGGACTGCGATTACACCTCCTGCGGCCCTTCCTACCCGACCGGAAGCATCGATGTCGAGGCGGCTCGCATCACTTCGCCTGCGACGCTGTCGCTGAACACCACCACCCTTTCCGACCGGGACGGCGATGCCATCGACGACACCGTGATGCTGAGTTACGGCGTGCTCTCGAATGCGTTCTTCGAAGACCTTGACGTTCAAATCATCGTCACCGACAGCAACGGCCAGCAGGTGGACGTGCTGACCGATCGTGTCGCAGCAGGCGGCGGCCAGGAGGTCAACGGCCAAGTGTATTTCACGGCCCCACAAGCCGGTCAGTACACCTTCGACTTCGTCATGAAAGACATGCTTGGCGACACGGTGGACGGCGCCACGAGCGCACCACAACTGTTGGGCAACATGAAGCCGGTCGCCAACGGAACGGTGGCCACGCCCGAGGTGCAAACCTGGGAGAACATCCAATTCAACGGCGGTGGCTTCGATGCATGGGGTTTGTCCTTGGACAACAACACCCTGCCGTACCTTGATCTACCGACGGCGTACGCTTGGTCCTTCGGAGACAACGGTTCCTCCAACCTCAAGTCCCCGTTGCGCTCCTACGCCGATGTGGGCTCCTTCAACGCCACGCTTCGGGTCATGGATCAGGGCGGGACATGGTCCGACACGGACGTTCACGTCATCAACATCTCCGACGATTCGGCGCCCGTTCCCATCATCACGGTCAACAACGTGGTTGTGGAGGACGAACTGAATTTGTTGACCAATCAACGCATCCTGTTTTCGGCGGGTCGAACGTCCGACAACGTGCCGACCGAGCACCTGAGTTTCACATGGGATTGGGGCGACGGTTCATCCGACACCGGCGTAGGAGTGTACGCTCAACAGCATGAATGGGGCGAAATCGACGGTGAAAACGTCACCTACACCCTCGTGCTGAATGTTTCGGACGGCATCAACACAGGCACCAAGGAAGTGCTGGTGACCATCAACAACCGCATTCCCGTTCAGGTGTTCAGCGACAATCTGGTCACCCAAACCTACACCTCGTTGGTGATGCCGGACGTGTTTGAAGACACTGACGGCGAACTGGTCGCTTACGAATGGTTGTTCGCCGATGGCGTCCGACTTGGTTCCGGCGTGCCCGCCCGAGGCGATGACTTCTCCACTGTGAGTGGATCAAGCGCCAACCCGATTCTTGCATGGGACACGCCCGGTAACAAATCCGTGACCTTGACCGTCACGGACGATGACGGGAGTCAGCGGACCGCCGTGTTGAACGTCGTGGTCATGAATCAGCTCCCGTTTGCGGCCTTTGAGGTTCGAACCTCCTCAGCACTCGGCTCCAGCGACATCGATTTCAGAGCGGAGGACGGCCAGGTGGATGAAGCCTACATCTTCGATGGCCGAATGAGCATGGACCCCGACGGCTTGATCGGTGACGACTCGGACATTGCGGTGTGGAATTGGTCCTTCTCCGACGGGACCTATGGCGACCGGCCACAGGTCACGCACACCTTCGCCACACCGGGCGAACACACGGTGACCCTCGTTGTGTTTGATGCAGCGGGCGAGGCGAGTTACCCGCGCACCATGACGGTCCGCATTGCCAACCCGTTGCCCATCGTCCAGGTGCGAATCCTCGATGGATGGATCAACGGGACCCTTGTGACCAGCGAAACGGCGTTGCCCGATGGCACTGCACCCGATGCATGGTCGCACACGTTCACCGACGATGGTTCGGTCGTGACGGTGCCCGGTCGGATGGTGTTTTTCGATTCGTCCGGGACCCGGGACGGCGACCGTCAATTCGAGGGTCGCTATGTCCCCTTTGAATCGGCTTCCAATGAATGGAACGGCCTGGTTGAATACACGTGGGACTTTGGTGATGCGACGCCGCTCAACCACGAAGCACATCCAAGGCATGCCTACGTGCTCCCCGGCACGTACACCGTGACGCTGACGGTGCGCGACGCCTTTGGGACGGGCGATGTCACACGCGCTTCGTTTGAGATCATCGTCGACCATCCCCCGATGATCAACGACCTGTTCCTTCCCGAGAACGTCTTCGCCGGTGTGTCCTCATCGTACGATGCGAACATCACCGACCGTGAATTCGGGAGTGAATTGGAAATCTATCGCGACCTGGACGTTGACGATGGCTCCATCGAAGAGCGCGACGAGCGCATCCTGACCGACTACACCGTTCGCTGGGACTTCGACATCGAAGCCGATGAAGATGCAGACGGTGATGCCGAGAACGATTGGGTTGCACCGACCGCCGGGTCGATGGAGCGTACCATTCACGTCTACGAAACACCCGGCTACTACACGCTGGTGGTTGAGGTGTGCGATGGCATGGGGCAATGCACGACCATGTCAACCGAAGTGGAGGTCGTCCCTGAGCCTGAAGGTCCTCCCTCGCTGTCCGAGTTCAGCGCAGAGGAGTGGAAGTCTTGGTTGGCCGACGCAGGTTCAGACATGGCCTCCTTCGCCGTCCTCATTGTGGTGGCACTCGTGCTGGGTTGGTTGGTCATGCGGCAACCGACGGAGCTTGAAGAGGAAGCGAAACAAGCCGCTGAAGCCTACACGGATCTCGAGACCGTGGAAACACAAGGTGGGTTGCTGGGCATGGATCACCACCAACCACCGCCAGCGCCCAAGATTTTGTCGAAGGAGGAGCGTCGAAACGACGACAGCGGTTATGTCCGTCCATTGAGGCGAAGGTGAAGGCCGACAGGTTCTCAAGCCGCCGAGAACGGTTGCGGTGTGGGGATGAGCGATGCGTGTTGATGTGTGGTTCACGGTGATGTCCTTGCTGGCCGTCACCTTGGCCGGAGCCGTCATCGTGCCCTCGCCGGTAGCAGCGGACGGTGCCTGCGAGGGCGACGTGCTCCCCACAGCATGGAACACTTCCGTTCAACGCCATGCCAGCGTTCCGTTTTCCACGGGTGGGTTTTGGTACGACGAGTGGGGTGATGTCGAGGCTGAAGAAGGCGTGGCGAACCAGCCGGTGCGAACCAACCGGGACGGCACACCCGTGGACGACGCGCTCCATCCTGAAGCGTCGTGGATGTACAACCCCACCTGGCCTTTGCCTGTGCTCGATCCGCTGGAAAACGGCATCTACGCCACACTTCAAGTGGGCAACGACAGCACGGGCTCGCTCCGTGTGAACCTTTCGAGCACCCACCGCACCACGGTGTGCGTGAATCTCTTTACCGTGGTTGACAACGCTTCTCAGCCCGCCTCCGCCGATGTGTATTTGATGACCACGGCTCAGTATGACCGGTATGAAAACCACTACGACATGATGCACGGCTCATGGGGGTACTGGGGCGGCGATGGAATCGGTGAAATCAACGATGCGCTGAGCGAGATTCCACCCGAGTGGCGAAGCGTCACACCGAACGGGTGGACGACCTACCGGGATGTGCATGCCTATGAAGGCGTGACCGATGTCACGTTCTCGGTTGCTTTGGACGGGCCTGAGATTTACGATTCGCTCCTCGGTTCGGCAAATTGGCAGGACTTTTACATCGTGATCGACCACTGGGACAACGGTCACGACGGTGATTCAACGAGCACGGGTGAGTTGTTGGTGGCCGACGTGACGGTGATGCCCGTCGAGCGGTCGCTGGTCTTGCCCGTGTGGACGGTGCCTCTGGTGTTTTTCGCCCTCCTTGCCGTCGCCGTTGCTGCCCCGTTCCTGCTCAACAAGCGGTACATGGACGCTGGGCTTGGTCCGCGTGAAGACGAAGCCAAGCAAGTGCCCACCATGGTGCAATCGTCCGTGGGGTTGCAAGCGGACGTCGCCGACGTCGTTGAGGCCGAGTGACTCAGTATTCCATCAAGGTCCACGCACGCTTGAGGTCCTTGACGTTCACGAGGCCCTTGTTGGAGAGTTTGAATTCATTGCGAAGGGTGGCGTACACGAGCGCTTGACCAAGGACGGGTGCGTGGAGACGACCCCAATCGCCCCCGTTACCCAACGCCATCAAGGCGTAGAGGAGGTTGGTGTTGTTCAACTCATAACAGGCTTCAACGATTTGGAGGGCATCTTGGTGGTCATTGACCGTGCCGCAGAACTTGAACATCGCCTCTTCGGTCGCATGTTCCTTGACCATGTTGACCAATTCCTCTGCGCTTGGCGTGGTTGTGGTGTTGTGAATGGACGATATCACCTTCACACCATTGCCGGCAGCCAAGTCGACGAGGCGGGCTCGGGTGGCCGCTTCGATGGACAACTCAAGGTCAACGGAGTTGACGTTGGATTCGATGGCTGCCTCAAGGATGGCCATGCGTTCCTCGTCGGTTCCGGGAAAGTGGCCGCCTTCAACGGTCGGGCGAACCGTGAAGATGACGGGCAAAGGAATCGATTCCTTGAGGGTGCTGATCGCTTCGCCAACATCCACGTCTGCGGCGTCTTTGACGTGCCATTCGTCTTCGGGTGGTGTGACATGCTTGATCTCACCGTTTTCGTCTTCTTGAGCCACCGGTTGGGGCTTCACGAGGTAGAGTCGGTCGAAGCGGACTTCGACAAATTCTGCGCCGGCGATGTTGGCTCGAGCGGCTTCATCGCCCATTTCCTTCACGGTGGTTCCTTCAAGGGTCACGCACACTTTCGGTTCAGCCATGCGTTGCCCAACTGCGGCC
>Ga0255782_10002697_pt1 | contig 13947 bp, 14 predicted proteins | sample 101ome_26_FD_179980 | JGI IMG/M metagenome (GOLD analysis project Ga0255782, IMG submission 179980) | Coastal salt marsh microbial communities from the Groves Creek Marsh, Skidaway Island, Georgia - 101408AT metaG (version 2) | ecosystem: Environmental > Aquatic > Marine > Intertidal zone >...
TGACTATGATAATAATGACGGCGATGCCAATTTTTATCCCATGCTGATTAAAAAACCCCGGTTCATTGTAATAGTTATAATAATCCATATGTTAGTACTTTAGACTTTTTTTTGTTGTATTAAAATAGAATGTCTTTAGACGATATCCCGAAGAAGACTCAGTACATTATTATCGATTCTAGCTTTGTCAATGGAACAAACAACACCTTCTCATTAGACTTGGCTCTGGAATCGAACACACATGTAGAAGATATGAGTCGTGTGCTGGGTATAAAGATGGTTGATTTCTACATCACACAGATTGGGGAGAATGACGCCAACTTGAACACGAACGTGGCAAAGTATGTAGACATCATATGTCCAGAGGTTCCCAAAGTGGCACAACTTTTGGATGAACGTCAGGGACAGGTCTTCGCGAGGGTTCCTCTCGAGAGACACTTCACGGGAAGTAGTGGCTTGGTTTTACGTGACAAGCAGTGGAAGAGTTTCCATAGGAAGACCAATTACTTCAATCCCATCTCCATCAAGAAACTAAACTTCAAAATTTACGAATCTCAAGATGACGGTGACTACACTCTACTTCAATCGGATGCCAAGTGGTATATGGTCCTCGAGATTACCACTGTGAATGTGAAGGAGAAGCCAAAGGACCGCGAACTTCAGATTTTGAGAGCTTTGGAAAAGTTACTCAAAAAGATTGACGTGCTCAACGAAAATGTCCAAAAGCTTCCTGACAAACCTCCAGAGGAAACCCCAAAGAAATATTCCTTTGGTCTTCTCGTGGTTATTTTGGTCATGTTATTTAGTAGCTTTATATGGTGGGTGAATAAATCTTCTGCGTAAAAAGTATGGGAGGGAAAAAGGGTCGTCGGTTGAAATATTCACTCTCATCATCTTATGAAACGGACTACTACGAAGAGGAGATACATTTTGAAAGTCCTGACATAATTCCTAAAAATGATCGGCAGCGAGACTACAACCGGATGTTGTATAGCACGAGCAAACAGATGATTTTCGCGATTGGCCCAGCGGGAACGGGGAAGACGATGTTAGCGTGTATGTCCGCCATACACGGATACAACGACAAGACGTACAAGAAGATAATAATGACCCGACCGGTTGTTTCCGTGGAAGAAGATATCGGATACCTTCCCGGAACTCTAGAAGAAAAGATGGATCCTTGGATCAGACCCATAATGGATATCTTTGGAGAGCATTTCAGTCAGACAGATATCCAATACATGATTAAAGAAAAAATCCTTGAAATTTGCCCCTTGGCTTACATGAGAGGAAGAACCTTCAAAGATTCTTTCATCATAGCGGACGAGATGCAGAATTCAACACCTAACCAGATGAAAATGTTACTGACCCGCATCGGTGAAGACAGTAAAATGGTCATAACCGGAGACCTGAACCAACATGACAGAAAGTATGACGAAAACGGTCTTAAAGATATATACGAGAGGATTAAGAACAAACCGTCAAAGAGAATCGACACAGTAGTATTCGAACATGGAGACATAGAAAGATCTCCCATCATCAAAGATATTTTGGACCTTTATGGAGATAATTAAAGACAGCTACTCTCTAATATAGAAATGTTACCCGGTGTAGGGGTTGGAACTATCATGTCTATATTAGCTTTGTGCTCAGGAACCCCATTGGAACCTTTGCCCCTCCTGTACATCATGGCTTCGGCGAGGTGGGCCTACGGGGCGGACAGGTATCTGGATGGAAAGACGGAAGATACACCCGAATCTATTGCCGCGGCTCTCTTGACCGCTAATCTGATCTTGTGGTATTCTGACCAGACAAAATATGTCGCTCCTGAAATACTCGCCATCCTTCTCTATCCCTCATTCAAACAAAATCTACCTTTACTAAAACCATTCTACGTGGGAACCTTTTGGGCAGGAGCTATCAGTGTGGTGCCTCATCTCATAGCTCATACAGAGGTTGTTCAAGATCAAGTCATAGCCATGGGTCTTTTGGCTACGAGTGTGTCAAATATGGCTGACATTGAAGATGTAAATGATGATATTGAAAATGGAATCTACACATTTCCGACGAGGTTTGGAGTATTACCCACACGTATTGTATCTGGTGGTTTATTTTTGGGGTCTATATACAAAAGTGGAATCATACCACACGCGCTTCCTACTCCTCTTTGTCAAAGGCGTCATCTCCATAGAGGTCGTCTAGTGTCTCCAGTATTCCACGCAGGTCGCCTAGTGAAGATTTTGTAGATCTCAAACCCCATGACGAGAGTAGTCTAATTTTCTTTTCCGCGCGCTCATACTTTGCAATCTGATCCCTCATATCTTTGAGCTTTACAGTCTCGATGACTTGATACTTCTTGCATCTGGGTTCTGCCTGAGGCACTGGTTTATTAATGGCGTATTTATGTTTCCGCTGTTTATCGGACGAATTGTAAATACGGGTGGGTGTGCGACAAATGGCAAACATATATCTATATCTGCGAAGAATACTTTATAACTGTTTACTGCGCCACAGTCTTCTTCTTGGTGGTGGCACCGGTCTTTTTCGTAGCAGTGGCAGGCTTCTTGGCGGCCGTCTCACACTTGCACTTGCACTCGCCAGCGGGGCCGGAGGGGCCAGTGGGGCCAGCGGGGCCAGCGGGGCCGGGGGGACCCTGGGGACCAACACCCCCCGCACCACCACCGTTGTCCACAACCTTCAAAAGGAGATCAAAGAGGCGTTTCTTGTCTACACGGGGGGTTTGCATTTCCTGGAGAATTTCTTCACGGAGAGAACTCATGGTACTATATATAAAAACAAGATTTGTTTTTAACCTAATGATCATCATCGGCCCCGCGTTACTGAGTGGGATTGGTCAACACGCGAAGAAGTATGCCAAGATGTTCAACTGTGATTATTTCCTAATCGGTAGTCAACTCCCAGATGTGGATCATGCTCTCATTTTTCTCCTTCCAATTCACGAGCATTTGAAACATATCGACTACATACGATCCCGCGTCAAAAACCTGGCCTGTATGACGGTGTGCGAAACGGAAACGGTGCACGCGGATTATGGTCTCATCATGGAAGAATTTAAACGGGTCGCGGTCCCGAGTGAATTTTGTAAGAAGGTATTCTCACGGCAGTTCCCAAAGAATGACTTTTATGTGATTCACGCCCACATCCCACCCCCAAAGGAGAAACCCTACGTTTTCTACCATATAGGAAATGTGATGGACCCGCGTAAAAACTTTACGGAAGTCGTGAGAGCGTTCGTGCGCTTAAATGAACCCAATACACGCCTGGTCGTGAAAGCCACGTGTAATCAGAACATCGATATTCAATTTCCTCGTATTGAAGTCATCAACGGTCTAGTATCTGAGGAAAAGTTGGACGAGATTCATAACACCTCAGATTGTTATGTGAGTTTCTCGCACTCTGAGGGTGTTGGTATGGGTGCGGTGGAAGCGGCTATGCGCGATAAGCCGGTCATCATCACAAATTATGGGGGCGCGCCCGAATACATCAAGACACCATATCTCATCGACTGTGAACTCGAAAAGTTGGAGCAAGATGATTTCCTCTTCCAAAAGGGTATGGAATGGGGGAAACCAAACTTTGATCAACTTTTAGGGTTCATGAGGGACGCGTATGAAAAGCGGGTGCGCGTCATGGATCACACGCACACAAGGGCTCTGGTTGGAAGGGAGAATGTTTTAAATGAGTTCATCGTGAATATAATTGGTTCCAAGGGTAATGAGACCGACAATGATGGTGCCACTCATTAACATTTCCTTTTGACGAATGATCGAGAGAGTGATGTCATCAATGACTTGGACGCCAGTAGGCTTCTTGAAAAGTATCGGGACGAGGGTGCACACAGTGATGTAAAGAGCCATTGAAATTATAACAGGTCTAAGACTATCCTGATCTAACATTGTTCTATACTACCCCTGGATTTTAATTTTGACTCCCATCTCATTCTTGTCGATCCTGTGTTTCTTACAGAAATCACCGCACACAGCCTTAAACGAACAGGGCTTACCAGCCATAGTCATAGCGGCGCAGGTTTTGTTCGTCGTGCGCTGTGCACTTTTGGTTTCGGGGGGCTTGTCAATGACGACCACCTTTCGCTCATTCTTCTTCATCTCGTGCTTTTTGTAGGACATTTTACACTTCCACGTTGCATCTGCTAAGTTGTAACACTTATCATTTGGTTCGCTGATGCGATACATCTTCATCGCATCAGCGAGACATTTCTGCCAGACTTCGTCACGGATGACTTCCATTTTGAAGAACTTAGATTTTTACAAAAATATGATCAACTTAGGTGCTCAAGCTTCACCTCCAATTTCTGCGAGATACACATCGACCTGACCAACAAATTCCGGACAACTCTCACTCGTCTTCTTCGTGACAAAGTCTTGGACATTGACGATATGTTCTGTGAATTTCTTCACGTCGATGCCAGTGGCGTTGTGGATCTGTGCGTTGGTGGCTATATCTTTGAGTGCGTATAAATACGCCGCCGCGTAGTTGGCGTGTAAGACTGCGATCATGGGGGACTTGTCTTGCTGTGCGGCCGTGGCGTATCGTGCAGACTGTCTGACGAGTTTATCGATGGAGTGACTAATACCTCTAGATTTGTTTTGCACGATGACAATCAATATAAAGATGGCCACCACAAAGTAGAAGTACATCTCTTTATTTTAGGTTAGAAAATTTCTCAGTGAGTTTCAGCGAAAAGAGTTAAAGATGGCACACTTGAGAAATAAAATGGAATTAAAAGACCTCAAGACCTACTGGAAATGCATACGAGATGAGTATGACACCCTCCCCCGTGACCTATACATAAGCGATATTCCCCGACCAACTGGTGCGTGGGAGGGTTCTCCGGTGATGAATGAGGTGATATCCAAGTATGCGAATGGTGGGTGTGGTTGGTTGAAGGGTGGTCAGGACCATGTCCAAGATTCATGGATAAGTTGGCCTTTGATTTGGGAGGGCACCCCCATCCCTGGAAATTGTAGCATGTGTCCGAAAACTTCCGAACTTCTCTCCAAGATTGAAGGTGGGGTGCACATCGCGGGCTTTTCCTTAATGAAAGGTGGTGTGAAACTGAAGAAACATGTCGACCACGTAGGTAAAAAGTACAAATTCACGTATCACCTCGGTCTCAAATGCCCACCCGGTTCCACTCTCTATCATGACACACTTGGAAACATCAGCGAAGAAGACGGCAAGCATCTCGTATTTAGTGCGGTTGTTCCTCACTGGGCAGAAAATACCTCAAAGGAAGACCGTGTTATTTTATACATGGAATGTTACTCGTAGGAACATTTTAGTGCAATAGTACCACATGAGGAATTTTGAAAATCAAGGTAATAAAAGGAGCTACGATTTTTCGAAGTTCGTCACTTCCACACGCACCGGAAGCAACTCCCGACACCCTGCCAAATTTTCGTCGAAAATTACAGGTTAGACTAAATACCCATACAAACACACCCCGGATCGGGCCCACGTGCCAGGCACCCCTGTGCGCCAAATAATGAAACTGACCACCTGAAAAATTTTCACCCCGTCCCAGCTTTCCATTTTTTTAAAATAATCGTGGTTATGGGTCCACTCCTCGAAATCCAGAATGACGTCGGTACGTGGCTCAGAGACCACACTGTCGGCCGAAGGGTCTTCAAGTCCCTTATAGAGCGCTCATCCGCTTTCCAGAACTTCTTGAAGGTCCTTGGTCGCCTACAACTGGCAACCCCCAAACTCTCGCGAGACATGGACACGGTTGTGAAGAAACTTCCCCCCTCTGTGGGCACTGTCAAAGATCATTTCACCGACCTGGCAGGTTTGCTCAACCGTGGCAGTAAGGGTAGATGGCCCGCACTGCGCCAAGCGAGACGGGACGAGATCACCATGTTCTGGCTTGACACACTTTACGTGTACTTCTTTGCACATGGGACGAAGAACTCCTGTGAAGATCGAGCCGTAGCTGCCAGTGAGTCAGACTTCTGGGATGAAGAAGCTAACCAAGACCGTTCAGATATGTGGGCCGAGCGACAATCTGCCATGGAAGACATGCTTAGTAACGCCAACGATAATGAATGTCCGTGCTGGCTTGACGGGCCCGAGCCTCACAGGCTTTTCACAGAAGGTCTCACCATGGAGGTCATTGGTCTCCTACCTCTTGAAGTTGACTGTGAGTAGATCCACTACATAGCTTAAAGAATTCTATGTCCTTTATTTAAATGCCACCTACAACTGTTTATGCACTCACAAATCCTTCGTTTGCACCTGTCAAAATTGGCTTTTCTCAAAACGTCAACCAAAGACTTGGTGTGTTGAATTCTAGTGTTCCAGAAAGATTTCATGTGTATTATTCACGTCTCATGCCGACAACCGAACATGCCAGGGATTTAGAAAGACGGTTACACAATCATTTTGCCTCCCATAGAGCACCAAACGGTGAATTTTTTAATGTTGATCCAGATGAAGTCGCCCTCGAAATGTTTCATATGTCCAGAAGTTATCGCACCTAAGTTAGAGATTAGATTTGTAATAAATTCATGGAATCAGTTCAAAAGCTCACCCACATCGAACACATTCTCAAGAGACCTGACTCGTATGTCGGTCCAGTCGAGCAGGGTTCTGAACCCTACTGGATTCTCAATGGGTCCACCTTCACGAAGAAGAACCTCAAGTATTCCCCAGCTCTCTTGAAAATTTTTGATGAAATCCTGGTCAACGCCATCGACCGCAACTCTCTCCACCCCAAGCAGGTTAGTTCCATCTCTGTCAGCATCGATAAGAATGTGGGCTCGGTGACTATCGAGAACAACGGACCCCTCGGTGGTATTGGTGTTCGCATGCATGAAAAAGAGGGTCTCTGGAACCCTGAACTTGTCTTTGGTCACCTTCTCACGAGCACCAACTATGATGACACACAAAAGCGCATCGTGGGTGGTCGCAACGGCTATGGTGCCAAGTTGGCCAATATTTATTCCAGCGACTTCTCGGTGATCATCAAGGATCATGAGACAAAGCATACCTATACCCAAAAATGGTCGAAGAACATGACCATCTGTGACCCCCCAAAAATCAAAAAACATTCCGGTGCCACATCGTCGGTCTCCATTACATTCACACCCGAGTGGAAGAGGTTTGGGATGTCCAAGATGGACGATACCATCTACAATATTTTCCAAAAGAGGGTTTGGGATGCCAACATCTGCACAACACAAAACTGCAAGGTGAAGTTCAATGGGGACGTTCTCCCCAAACAGAACTTTGAAGCCTATGCCAAGATGCATGAAGGCGTCCAAGATGTCGCCTCTGTGTCTGGTGACCGTTGGTCGGTCTGTATTGGTCCATCTGAAAACGGACTCGAGCAAGTCTCTTTCGTCAACGGTATTTGCACCATGAAAGGTGGCACCCACGTGGATCATGCGGCGAACCTCATCGCCAACGGGATCATCGAGGACATGGCGAAGAAGATTAAGCTCAAGCCACAACAGGTGAAGAACGCCTTTACCATCTTTGTGAAGGCGACCATCGAGAACCCAACCTTCTCGAGTCAGGTGAAGTCTGAATGCACCTCAAAGGCTGCTGACTTTGGTTCAAAGTTTGAGCCTCCAAAGAACTTTGTGAAGAACGCGCTCAAGACTGGTATCGCGGATGAACTCACAGCGCTCTCAAAATTCAAGGAGATGAAGGAACTCAAGAAGACGGATGGTGCTCGTAAGTCCAAAATCACTGGGATCCCCAAGTTGGATGACGCGAACAAGGCTGGCACGGCACAATCGGGAAAGTGCACCCTGATCGTCACTGAGGGTGACTCTGCGAAGACTTTGGCTGTGGCGGGTCTTTCGGTGGTGGGTCGAGACCATTATGGTGTTTTCCCTCTCCGTGGTAAGTGTAAGAACGTGAGGGACTCCTCTGTGGCACAGCTCACCTCTAACCAGGAGTTCAATGATCTCAAGAAGATTTTGGGTCTCCAGCAAGGTAAGGAGTATACCAATGTTTCAGAGCTTCGCTACGGTCGCCTCATGATCATGACTGACGCGGACAACGATGGTTCTCATATCAAGGGTCTCATTCTCAACATGTTCCACTACTTTTGGCCATCTCTTCTCAAGTTCAACTTTGTCGTGAGCATGGTCACGCCTATCATCAAAGCTACGAAGGGTTCTGAGACGAAGTCTTTTTACACTGATTCAGCGTTCCGGTCTTGGTATGGAAGTGGTAAATCTGGTTGGAAAATCAAATACTACAAGGGTTTGGGAACCAGCACCAGCGCCGAGGCACGTGAATATTTCAAGAAGATTCAAGATCTCACCGTCAAATTTGATGTGGACACCATGACCGATGAGTCCATCATCCTCGCGTTTGACAAGAAGAAAGCGGATGCGAGAAAGACGTGGCTTCTCGAGAGCACCGCTAAGGAAGCGGGTGAACTGGAGGTGGCTTACGGCAACGTGAAGCAGTTGGCCATCACTGACTTTGTCCACAAGGATCTAGTCAATTTCAGTCTCGCTGATCTCAAGCGCTCCATCGCACATGTGGCTGATGGTCTCAAACCTTCCCAGCGTAAGGTGATGTTTTCCTGTTTTCAGAAGAATTTGCGGGACGAGATGAAAGTCGCGCAACTCGCGGCGTATGTGGCCGAGAAGAGTGCGTATCACCATGGTGAAGTTTCTCTCGCCGAGACCATCGTCAAGTTGGCGAACGACTACACTGGATCAAACAACATCAATCTTCTCGAACCCTGTGGTCAGTTTGGAACTCGTTTGATGGGTGGTAAGGACGCGTCTCAGACGAGGTATATTTTTACACGGTTGTCTAATGACACACGGAAGATCTTCGATCCCAAGGATGACGCTGTTCTCACGTATCTCGATGATGATGGGCGCTCAATCGAACCCGAGTTCTACATGCCGGTCATTCCCACTGTGCTGGTCAATGGAACTGAAGGAATCGGGACGGGATTCAGCTGCTACGTTCCCCCCTTCAATCCCGACGACATTAGGGAAAATATTCTACTCTTCACGTCTGGTAAGGAACTCAAGAAAATGAAACCTTGGTTTAAGGGTTTTAAGGGTCGTGTTTTTGAGGATGAAACCGGAGGATGGGTTACTGAAGGTGTTTGGCAGGTCGTGGGAACTACCGTCAAGGTCACGGAGCTTCCTCCCGGAAGGTGGACTCAGGACTATAAGGAATACTTGGACAGCCTCGTCGAGAAGAAGATGATTGGAAGTTTCACAAATAACAGCACCACAGAGTCTGTCGACTTTCTCATCCAAGGATACGTTGGTAAGGACATTGTGAAGGATCTCAAACTTCAAAAGACTATCCGAGACACGAACATGCATCTTTTCCATCCCACCAAGGGTATCTGCAAGTATGAAAACGCCGAGTCAATCTTGTCTGATTTTATTGATCTCCGTGTGGAGTATTACATTAAGCGTAAGGCGTATCTGATTGAAAGCACGAAGAAGAGGTCAGACATTTGTTCCTACCGCGCCCAATTCGTCAAGAAGGTGGTTGACGGTGACATCGTTGTCTTCAAGAAGAAGAAAAAGGATCTCGAACACGAAATCGGTCAGACATTCCCCAAGGTTGACAGTTCATACGATTACCTCCTGCACATTAAAACAATCGACTACACAGAAGAACGAGTCAAAGCTCTCATCGATGAATCTGATAAACTGGAGAGGGAACTCGCTCAACTGCAAGCCATGGGGTTTTTGGACATGTGGAGGAATGATATTAAAAATATGTAAACAATAGTAAGTATGGGTGAAGCTGCTAATCTTTCCTTGAAAGCTTTTGGAAAACAGGACACTTACTTGTTATCCAAAGACCCAGAGAAAACTTTTTTTAATTACCAAGATGTGAAGAAACATTCAGAATTTAGAAAGTTTCATAAGACGAAAAACGTTCTTAATCCAGGTCGCGCGGCTGGATGGCCGTTCAACCAGACTGTCAAAGTTGAGTATGATCCAAAGAATATAGGAGACTTGCTCACAAATCTCTATTTAAAAATTGATTTACCGGCCAAGGAAACGGAGCACGTAAACTACACCACCCCACTTGGTCGTGGATTTCTTAAAAGTATTACGATGTATGTAGATGACATCAAGGTTGAAGAAATCACTGACGACTGGGAGATGATACACGAGTCTCTATACCTGGATCCACAATCCAAGAAGGGTAACTTGGTGCTTCAAAACATGTCACAGGAGTTTACACCCGGTATCTCTGCCCCCTCCAGTTATCAATATTCAAACAGGTTTATAGTTCCACTCTCATTCTTCTTTTCACGCAAATATGGAAAGACGGAGCTCCGCAAGGAAGTCGAAGACCGTCACTACTTTCCTGTGTGTGCGGTTCACAAACAGAAGATCATGTTTGAACTCGTGTTTCATCCACAGAGCTGGTGGCAGGGGTTAGAAAATGAGCATACGCCGACCACAATAGAGCTCAATAATTTTCAGTTGATAAGCGAGGAGATAAAACTCAGTCATGAGGAGAGGCTGTATATGGTAGAAGCAAATCACGAAATCCTAGTTAACGTTTTAAAGAAGCATACATCTTTCACGACCACCCCCGAATCTGATACAACCTTCAAAGTAAATTTAGAACCCAAATCGAAGGTGAAAGCTTTCCATTGGTTCTTCAGAGACAAACTATTTACTACGCAAACGAAGGCGACACATAGGTATGTTACATTTGTGAGAAGTCGTGCAGAAGACTTACAATGGAGCGGTGGAAGTTTATCTGCCTCGATGATTACACGGAACACCCCAATAATGAAAAAGGCTCGTTTCTTTCTGAATGGAGAAAGTTTCCCAAACACCCTCATGGAGAGCCATGAGCACTACAAGTACGCGGTTCCCTACAAATTTGATTTGGGTGTGACTGACGACAGGATCAACATATACACTCAGAGTTTCGCACTCCACCCCTTACATGAAAAATCCACTGGCACCCTCGACTTTGCGGATCTCAATTCTGACAGGACTTTGATTGAATTTGAAATAAACAAACTGTTACCGAACGCTGCACAAACTGAAGTTGGGGCATCACCCGACCCCGCCAATGATCAACCCTTCTCTGGTGAGTTTGAGCTGAACTTGTATTATCTCGAGTTACAGAAGTTCAACTTCTCCAGAGGTTTCATGACAATTGAGTATTAAAAAAAAGATACTTAATAGTAGAATGTACCTCTGTGTCAAAGGTGTTCAGGATGAATGGGTCACCAAATGTCCAGACTATTCACACTTTATATACACGTTTAGGCAACATACGCCGTTTGGTATAGATTTTAGTGACATTCCCTTCACAGGGAATCCAGACTTTGGTGAAATCCTGACGGTAAGAATACCGAGCACGAAAAGTGATTTGTTGAATTCCGTCTCCTTGACAGTCGAGTGGAGATCTGATTACGACGCCATGACGACGGTCGCCAATCCGATCACAAAGCTCATCGAATACGCGGAGTTGACTATAGGTGAACAAGTCATCGACAGAATCTCTGGAGAATACATCTACCTCAGAAACAAGTTGGACACATCCGAACAGCACAAAGATATTGGACTGTATAGAGGTGGTGAAGGATCTACCTTAGAAGGCTACTATCCAACTAAATTTTCTTTAGAGTTGCCATTTTACTTTACAAGGGATAACAAATCTGCGATTCCTCTTTGCAAACTCACTAAACAGCAAGTGACGGTCAGAGTGAAACTTGTGAGTAGGGAAAAGTATTACTCCTATAAGTCGACAGCCTCTAACCTACCCCCCATCGATGACTCGACACAGAAGTTTATCAGTAAGATGTTCTTGACCACGGAGCATGTGTATCTGGGAGAAATGGAGCGAAAGGCGTTTCAAAACAATCACATGGAATATCTCATAACACAGGTGCAACAACACGACACGCGACTGAAAGAAGGAAATAACAAGAAGGTGTTTCTATTGGATTTCAAACATCCCGTGAAGGAACTTTTATTTTTGGGTGAGCCCATGTATACCAACTCGAACGACACGAGAAACAATTACAGGTTTAGGCAGATAAAAAATGTCGAGTTGTGTTTGAACAATGTCATCTTCTTCAGAGAGAATGGTCACTTTTTATCAGTCGTCCAACCTTTCAAAAATCATGTGAACATACCGGATGTCGGTGAGAGTCAATTTGGAATGTATTCCTTCTCACTTGATCCTGGTGACAGTAATCCAACAGGGCAGTTGAACATGAGCAGGGTCATTCATCAAAAGTTTACCATCGAGTTTAAGGAACAGGACAGATATGTTGATCCAATTGACAACACATTGTTGACGAGGCCGTATTCGTCTGAAGAGACTCAGATCCGTGTATACGCAATCAACTACAACATTCTATCATTCGATTCTGGGTTAGCTGGCTTAAAATTTTATTAATTGTCTTATATTAGTATGGCGGGGACTATTCAACTCGAGTCTAAAGGTCTTCTGGATTTATACACGACTCAAAACCCCGAGTTTACCTTTTTTAAAGAAAACTTCAAGAAGCATTCGAACTTTTCTTTACAATTTATCGACATTCCTTCTGATAAAGACGTAGAGTATGGTGAAATACACAGGTTCAATATACCGTATGACCACTGTGATGTTTTGAAAGGGGTCAACCTCATGTTTAGTTTGCCGGATATAGTATTGGCTGATGGAGTTGATGAACAAAGAGACTACATATACGGTGAAGCGTGTAATTTCATAGACTACATCACCCTTTCTGTCGGTGGCACGGTTATACAACACATCACGACCGAATACTTGGATTTGTACGCAGAACTTGAATACCCAACTACGAAACAAGTCAACTTATTCGACCTGTCCATGAGAGATGTGAGTTCCAGCCCAGCCGTAGTGAATAGTAGAATTTCAAAAACGAGACCTTACCCTAGACAGCTTGGTGGGGATGTTTGTATAGAGATTCCGTTTTACTTTCACAATCATCCAGAGCTCGCTCTACCAGTTTGCGCACTGACGAGACAAGAGATTGAAGTGGAGGTGAAGTTCCGCAACGTTGAGGAGTGCATATGCATTTCTAGACCACAAATACCGGAACTCGAGGGTTTCCTTGGAGCCAATGTGGAAGACCTGGTCACCTATAAGCCCTATGATTTGAGATTATCTACTGAGTGTGTATTTTTGGATCCTGTGGAGAAGATTAAAGTCATGAACCGTGAATATGAGTTTGCGATTACACAAATACAGTATAATGATGTGTTGGTGGACGAAGACGATGGGAATCAAAAACCAGAATTTAAGACTCGTTTGACTTTCACAAACCTGGTTCAAGAGCTGTATTTCTTTGTGTTGTACACGGAGAACAACGCGTTTGGTGGAACTTCAAACTATAATGAAATACCTATCATCTCAGATGGAGTCACTCAAATAGACCCGGCTTTGAGATACGAGCACATCAACTACGTGACACTCACCCTTGACGGTGAAGAAATTTTGGATGAGCACACAGGATCACCCCACTTTTTAAGGATTCTTCAGCCGAGACTCCATCACAGGAACACACCCATCACGAGGAGATTCTATTCTTATAGTTTCGCGTTGTATCCATACGAGAGTGACCCATCGGGCCACGTCAATTTTAGCGTTGTGAAAGAACCTATATTACACGGAAACTTATTCTCCAGTAAGCATGAGGTTGGCAATACTGGGAACTATGCTTGGCATAATAGACGTTTTCATATTCTGGCTAAAACGATGAACTTTGTCCGCATCAAAGATGGTATCATGTCACAAGTTTTTGATTACATGATTTAGTGAACAAGTTCTGTTTGTTGTTATAGATATAGTCGATGATGTTATTCTTGATACACCATTTGATGAAATTCAGTTGAGCGAGAGTAGTCTGAATTTCCTGAGATGATTCGGGGATCTGATAGGTAAATTTCTCAGCTCTGCAAAATG
>Ga0255782_10002707_pt1 | contig 13910 bp, 19 predicted proteins | sample 101ome_26_FD_179980 | JGI IMG/M metagenome (GOLD analysis project Ga0255782, IMG submission 179980) | Coastal salt marsh microbial communities from the Groves Creek Marsh, Skidaway Island, Georgia - 101408AT metaG (version 2) | ecosystem: Environmental > Aquatic > Marine > Intertidal zone >...
AAGTTGCTTTCTTTGGCATCGGCGGCACTGGCTATGTCAATCACTTGGATACTATTGTTGAAGTGCTTGAAAAAAACAAAGTACAGATTGTGGATATCGAAGACAACAGACATCCTATTGATTTAAACTTTCCTACTATTACAGAACGCTATTGGGCTGACCAAGGTGTGTGCTGGCCTAAAGGACATCCTGCAGAAGGCGAAGAAATTATTCTGCGTGACTACCAAGTAGAAGCAATCAACAACTTTGCAAACAATCCTCAAAGTCTACAGCAGATTGCAACAGGTGCAGGTAAAACAATTACAACTGCTACACTATCACACATGAGTGAAAAGTATGGACGCAGTTTGGTTATTGTTCCTAACAAATCGCTAGTAGAACAAACAGAAGAAGATTATATTAACTGTGGATTAGATGTAGGTGTGTACTTTGGTGATAGAAAACAACTAGGCAAAACACACACTATCTGCACATGGCAAAGTTTAAACATATTAGACAAGCGTCACAAAGATGGTGCAGCAGTATTAAGCCTTGCAGAGTTCTTAGAAGGTGTAAGCACAGTCATTGTCGACGAGGTACACCAAGCAAAAGCAGAAGTGTTGAAAAACTTGCTAACACGCAACTTGCGTAATGCTCCTATTCGCTGGGGACTAACAGGAACAGTACCCAAAGAGAAGTTTGAGTTTGAAAGTATCCACGCAAGTTTAGGTCCAGTTATTGGTGAAATTACAGCAAAAGAACTACAAGACAAAGGCGTGCTATCAACTTGTCACGTAAACATTGTACAACTTATAGACACAGTTGCACATACAAATTATCAAGAAGAACTAAAATATCTAACTACAAACCAAGCAAGAATCGAATATTTAGGCAAACTGTTAAACACAGTAAAAGAATCAGGCAACACTCTAATACTTGTAGACCGCATCTCAGCAGGCGAGATGCTACAAGAACTTATACCAGGATCAACATTCGTAAAAGGCGATGTTAAACTAAAGGATAGAAAAGATGCGTATGACGATATTAACACGGGCGATAATCAGGTGGTCATTGCTACCTATGGTGTTGCGGCGGTTGGTATTAATATACCTCGTATCTTTAATCTTGTCCTCATTGAGCCTGGCAAGTCTTTTGTTCGTGTAATTCAAAGTATTGGTAGAGGCGTAAGAAAGGCTAAGGACAAAGACTTCGTGCAAATATGGGATCTTACAAGCACTTGTAAGTTTGCGAAGCGGCACCTTACACAGCGTAAAAAGTTTTATAAGGAAGCAGAATACCCATTCACAATTGAAAAAGTGGATTGGAAATAATGAGAATACTAACACTAGAAAACAGTTCTTTTGAGTTAAATAGATTACCAGATAATATTGATGATGATTTACGATTTGCTGTATTAGATAACAGCGATCCGACGGATCCAGATTTCTTCTTCAATCCGCTTATCTTTTTAGAATCTTTTAATTCACCAGCAATTGTTTTAGAAATAAACGGTAATGAAGTAACTATGCCACTAGATTGGAACATAGCAGTTGGTTGTAGTGAATCAGGTAGCGACTTAGAAGTGTTACCTCTAACAAGTTTAAACGACAGAGGATTTGAGGCTTTTCTGTTTAATCCGTTAACTGGTACACATCCTAAATTTGGAAGTATTGAAATTGTTAACTTTTACAATGACGTAAAATGGTACTTTCCAAAAATGCGCAATGGTCATTTATTGTGTGTACCAATTTCTGAAGGTATAAATCCTTTTTGTGCTTATTTTGTAAAAGATATAAACAGACAAAGTGAACTTATTGATTATGGAAGATTATTATAGGAGAATAAAATGAAAGCAGGAAAGATTTGGGGACAGACTGAACTTATCCACGCTAACGGTGTACTTGAGTTTCATCGTATTGAATTCAAAGGTGGCTATAAGTGTAGTGAGCACGAACACAGATTTAAATGGAATGGCTTTTTTGTAGAGTCAGGTAAGATGCTTGTACGTGTTTGGCAAAAGGATTACGATCTAGTTGATGAAACTATTCTTGGACCAGGAGACTTTACACAGGTCAAGCCAGGCGTTATTCATCAATTTGAAGGATTAGAAGATGGCGTTGCATTCGAGTTGTATTGGGCAGAATTTAATCACAACGATATTGTAAGAAGAAGCGTTGGTACACAAGTCGACTAATTTTACTTTTGTTTCTACTATGAATCAAGAATACTTTGATGTAGTAGGACAGGAAATGATAAACAGTTTTTTAGAGTATACAAAACATTTTGAATTAAGAATATATGCAGAAAATTTAATATGTACATTGCCAAGCAATATTCGAATTGATTATTATGATTGGAATGTTAGTTGTAAACCAAACTGGATTAAATTTAAAAGCAAAACCAATGATGCAAAAAATATAAAATTTGCAAAAAAAGGTTTTGCTTTTTTACATGCAATGCAAACAGTTAAAACCAAATATCTAATTTGGATTGATGCAGACATAAAATTTTTATCTAACATAACTCCTAAAATAATAACAGATACTATAAAGAAAAATTTAATTGGATATTTTGATCACAGTTATTTAAAATTAGGAGGACATAGTGCAGAAAGCGGCTATGTAATACTAGATACTACACATCCTAAATATACAGATTTTGTAAATTTGTATGAACATTATTATACTGTAGAAACGCAGCCTAGTGATATTGATTGTTGGTACGATGGTCAAGTGTGTGCTCTAACTGCAAGTCATTTTAAAGAGGTTTACAATCTAAGTAAATTGTCGTATAATACAACTACGCATACTCCTTTGAATGAATCTCCATTGAATCAATATATGATACATCACAAAGGCAAGTTAGCAAAGAGATATATAAAAAATACAAAATGAAAATATTATTAACTGGATCGCACGGATTTATTGGAAGTCATTATTATAAGTTTTTGCAACAGCAAAAATCTTATGTAGTTCCATATGACAAAAAGATTAGAGGCGAAGATTTAGCAGATTCAAATACAACTAAACTATTACCAGACTATGATGTAGTAGTGCATCTAGCAGCAACAAACGGTACACGGTTATTTTACCAGCACCCAACAGATGTACTAATTAACAATACGTTGCCAACTGTTAATTTAATAGAACGTTATAGAAACACTGATACAAAGTTTGTATTTGCCAGCACTTGTGAAATTTTTAACAACACTATTGACAACGGTTATTATCATATACCAACAGATGAAGCAGTACCTGTGATGTACAATGACATCACTAATCCTCGTTGGAGTTACAGCATTCCAAAAGCACTTGGCGAAAACTTGGTAGCAAACAGCGGATTAGAATATCTTATCATACGCTACTTTAATGTGTACGGCCCTGGGCAAATAGATCATTTTGTTAATGAGTTTATTGAACGTTGCAAACAAGGATTGTATTATATCAACGGCGATGACACACGTAGTTTTTGTTATGTAGACGATGCTGTTAAAATGACAGATGCTTTGGTAAACAATGTAAGTAATAAAACAGTTAATGTGGGCAATGACAACGAAATTAAAATCAGTATTGTTGCTAAAATGATCATGGGTTATATGGACATAAACCCAGACAGATTAGAAATACTACCAGGACCGATTGGCAGTGCTACTCGTAGATGTCCAGATACTACACTGGTACAAGCACTAACAGGATTTACAGATTACACTCCTTTAGAAGAAGGATTAAAGAAAACAGTGGAAAGTTTATTATGAAAATAGGTATTGTTGGAATGGGTGTTGTAGGCAGTGCAAACAGCACAGGATTTAGTTTACTTGAACACGAAGTTATTGCACATGACATTAAGTTTGATACAGTGCTAGAAGATGTATATAACACAGAAGTAACATTTCTATGTTTGCCAACACCTGACAAAGACGGTGAATGCGATACAACTATTATCGAAGAAGTAGTTGCTGAAATGGCAGGCAATTACAAAGGCATTGTTTGTATACGCAGCACAGTACCTCCTGGATTTACTGAACATCTAATAGACAAGCATCAAGACTTGACTATTTGTTTTGCTCCGGAGTTTTTAAGAGAACGTGCAGCAGCAGACGACTTTATTAACAATCATGAATTACTAGCAGTTGGTACAGATGACCCTTATGTGTTTGAAAAGATTGTAGAAGCACACGGACATTTACCAAAGCATACAAAACAACTTTCGCCCACAGAAGCAGAGATACTAAAATACTTTAACAATGCATATGCTGCATTGCGTATTGTATTTGCAAATGTATTTTATGAATTGTGTGAAGAACTTGATTGTGATTATAGCAGTGTTAAAGAAGCATATGCACTCACAGGAAAAACCAAAAATATTTACTTAGATGTAAACAAACGTTTAAGAGGTTACGGCGGTATGTGTTTGCCTAAAGATGTAAAAGCAATTGCAAATACATTAACCAGTTTAGGATTTGAATTTGATTTGTTAAATGCAATCGACAAAGATAATCAAAGATTTAAACCAACTACATTTAGCGGAATGAGAAAATAGTGTTACGTCCAAAAAAAGAAGATTTAGTTGGAGAGGCTTTGATATACGAACGTGCTAATGGTGTTACGTATGCACGTTTTAGAGATGATCCAAAAAAATCTTTGTACCCAGGACGTTGGGAAATTGGACGAGAACATAAAGAACCATTAATGGATTATGCACAGTGGAGACACTTGATGGATATTGCCGAAACATATCCTACTCTAAAAAAACAACTTGACAAAACACTAGACTTATACTATATTGTTAAGGACGGAGATTAACATGAGAATTATTGCAGGGCCGTGTCAACACGAAACGCTAGGTCAAAGTGCTGAAATTGCACGTGAGTGTAAACGTGTATGCGACAAGTACGGTATAGAATATTATTTCAAAGCAAGTTTTGACAAAGCAAACCGTACAAGTGCAAATGGAAAACGTGGCGTTGGATTGCATTCGTTTGTACATGACATACTTGCACTACAAGATATATTAGATGTTAAAACGCTCACAGATGTTCACGAAGTTGATCAAATACAATACCTTAAAGACATTGTAGACGTGCTACAAATTCCTGCGTTTCTTTGTCGTCAAACAGATTTAATACAAGCAGCCTGTGCTACAGATTGTATTGTTAATATCAAAAAAGGACAGTTCCTTGCACCGTGGGACGTCAAAGGCATACTAAGCAAAACAGAAGGTGCTAAAGAAGTATGGATTACAGAAAGAGGTACTAGTTTTGGTTATAATACACTTGTTGTTGATTTTACTGGCTTGCATTACTTGCTTGATAACTTTAGCGTTCCGATCATATTTGATGCAACGCACTCAGTACAAAAACCTGGAGGTGCCGGTGAATCGTCTAGCGGTAATCGTGATTACGTCCCAGGTCTTGCTCGTGCTGCCGCTGCTTTGGGCATTAGCAACTTCTTCTTAGAAGTACATGCTGATCCAGACAACGCACCTAGTGACGGACCTAACATGCTGCATCTAAAAGACTTTGAACAAACTGTAAAGGATATACATGACTACTGCTATACTAATACCCGCTAGATATGCAAGCACACGCTTTCCTGGAAAGATGATGGCAAAACTCAAAGGTGTGCCATTAGTAGAACATGTGTATAACCGTTGTGCTGCTACAGGACTAGATACATATGTACTTACAGATCATCAAGACATTTACAATTATATGGGTGCAAATAGATGTCTAATGACACGTGAGGCAGAAAATGGCACAGAACGTTGTATGCAGGTTATTGACGAAGTACTACAATATGATAGATATATAAATGTACAAGGCGATATGCCAGACATAACAGAAAATATTATACGTGCAGTTGAAGGCGAATTACAACGTAGTGATGTAGCAACTGCATACACACCGATGGATTTTAACTTGCGAAATGATCCAAACAGTGTTAAAATGATACACAGCAGAGGTAGAGCGCATTGGTTCTTACGTGCAAGTTTACAGTACGGAGATCATCACTTGGGTATATATGGCTATAATAGAGAAGCAAAAGCCATGTACAATATTAGTAGAAAGTTTCCAGAAGAGGATATTGAAAAACTAGAACAACTGCGTTGGATACAAAACGGCATTAAGATTGGTGTAGTAGAAGTTGAGTTTGACGGTATTGAGATTAACACGCCAGAGGATTTAGAAAAGTGGCAAACAAAGAACTAGACTTGTTTAAAGTATTGATTCCAAGTATCGATATGGGTTACAAAGACTTGTATGATGCTGCTGGAGATGACGGCAAGAAAGATATCAAGGGCGACTTGTGGAATCTCAATAGGTATATTAGCAGCGTCAAAGGCAGTTACGAAAAGCAAGCACTTGCTGTTTTTAAGGTCAACGAGTATTACAACAAAAACTGGAATGTGCTTGGCGGAACAAATCATATCAAGTTACAGTATCAACTGCTTTGTGTTGCTGCTGATTTGCGTATGAAACAAGGTGAAGAACGTAAACAACAATTTCATCCGTGGATTGGTTTGAAAAAGAAAAAAGACGATAGCAGCAAAGCAGTAAAATTATTAGCACAAATATATCCAGAAATGAAAATGGACGAGGTTGAAACACTTGCTAGAATATCTACAAAAAAAGAACTCAAAGAACTCGCCCGAGAACACGGGTACGAAAAAGTTGACATCTAAATACACATGTGAATATTGTTCAAAAAGTTATACTAAAGAAAGCACACTGTTAGTACACATGTGTGAGCCAAAAAGGCGTTGGCTACAAAAAGATGAAAAGCGAGTACAAGTTGGCTTTTATGCTTTTCAAAGATTTTACAAATTAAGTGCCGGTCATAAAAAAGATAAAACATATGAAGAATTTGTTAAGTCATCCTTCTACAATGCGTTTGTTAAGTTTGGCAGTTTTGTTAACAATGTACGGCCTCTATATCCTGACAAGTATATTGATTACGTAGTTACTAGCAATGTAAAACTTGATCATTGGTGTAGAGATGAAATGTATGAAAAATATGCAGTTGAACTAATTCGTAAAGAAGGTGTTGAAACTGCATTAGAGCGTAGTATTCAAACTATGCAAAAATGGGCTGAAGAAAACAACAGTGTATTCAACCATTACTTTTTTTATGCAAGCACAAATAGAATCACTTGGGACATTAAAGATGGCAAAATATCTCCATGGTTAGTGTTAAATAGCAAAGCAGGACAAGAGGCACTAAACAAGTTTTCAGACGAACAGTTGGGCTTACTAAACTATGTGTTAGATCCACAACACTGGGCAATGCGTTTTAAAAGAAATCCAAAAGACTTGCAACTAGTAAAAGATGTAATACAACAAGCAAAGTTATGAATAATAAATCGCCTCATGTGAGTAGTTATGCAGAGTTAAAACAACACTGCGATGTTCCTGTTTACTTGTACAGTATACCTAGTAATAAAGTTACATCAGTTATACCTTATAAGTTTTCTGCAGATTATGATAGGTGGGAAATAATTGTCAATAGATGTTTGCAGTATGGACTAGAATTCACAATCGATTCTAATATTGCAGGGAAACACGGTTATAGTTCGTTAGCAGAAATATATCATATTCTTCATATAGACAAGTGTATTGACAGTTTTATAAATATTAGGTATAATAATAAAGAATGGAAAATTCAACCTGGTATTAAAAGATTTCTTATGGTTGATCACTTGCCGTTAAGTGATGTAAAATTTATAAGTTTTAATAAACCAATAAAAACTGCAAAACCTTATTTAAAAAATGTATTAGTAAAAACACACAAGTTGTTGAGTACTAATTTAGGTTACGAATTGCAAGATCCAGTTTGGCGAGTTGAATTAGAAAAACGTTTAAAAAACGATCCAATTCGTGTTAGAATTATAAGCAATAAAATTTATATGAATGACATTTTGTTTTTTGAAAGAAAAACATACAAATCTAAATGGGAGTTAGTTTATGAAAATACTAATATTCGGATTACCAGGTAGTGGAAAAACTACATTAGCAAAACCATTTGCAGAATTAATCGGAGGTGTTCATTTAAACGCCGATGAAGTTCGTGGGCATTATCAAGATTGGGATTTTTCACCAGAAGGACGTATGCGTCAAGCAGCACGTATGCGCTATCTTGCAGACGGTGTTGTACGTGCAGGAAAAATTGCTGTTGCTGACTTTGTATGTCCTACAGAGCAAGCACGTAGTGAGTTTAACCCAGACTTTACAGTTTGGATGGACACAATTGACGAAGGCAGGTTTGAAGACACAAACAAGATGTTTGTAGAACCTGCACATTGGGATTATAGAGTTTCAAAATGGTTTAATGATACACACGAAGCATTAGTTCCAGTAGTTGCAACTTGGATGGAGAGAAACAATGTCGTTTGATTGGAAAAAGCCAACAACACAAATGTTAGGACGTTGGCAGCCGTGGCATGATGGGCATACTGCACTATTTAAAAAAGCATTAGCCGAAACTGGACAAGTATGTATTATGGTACGTGATGTGGGTGGTATTGTGGGCAAAGATGCAGGCGCAGGAAGAACAATAGCACAAACAGACAATCCTTTTGACACACATACCGTTCATGTAAATATAGAAGAAGGACTTGCAAAAGAAGGCTTTACACATGGTGTAGAATATGTTATTATGCTTGTACCTAACATTGTTGATATTAGTTACGGCAGGGGTGTTGGATATACGTTTACTCAGCATGACTTGGGTGCCGAAATACATGATATTAGTGCTACAAAAATAAGAGCAGAAATGAGAAAGAGAGGCGAACTTGAATAGAAAATTATTAGATGGCACAGAGGCGCCCGGACTTGATATTGCAGTACAACTAGTAGTTTACACAAAGTGTCCAAACAAATATAAACTTGTGGATCTAGAAACAGGCGAAGAATATATTGGGCAACTTCCGCAAAAAGATCAACCACATTGGAAACGAATCGATGCCTGATATTGACATAGACTTTGCAGACAGAGACATTGTGTTATCAAAAATACAACATCGTGTAGCACGTCTTGACACTGGCAAAAAACACAACACTGGTGTTTATGTAACCGAAATACCTTGTAATCCTATAGATAATATTTCAACTATTGATTATAAGACAGCAGAAGATAGAGGTTACTTTAAACTGGACTTTTTGAATGTTAGCATATACCAAGATGTAAAAAACGAAGAACATTTACAGCAATTAATGGAAAAGGAACCGCAGTGGGATTTATTACAACACGACGATTTCACAAATCTTATCTTTCATATCTCCGGTCACGGAGAAATATTGCGCAAAACAAAACCTACAAACGTAGAACAACTAGCAGCAGTGTTAGCGATGATTCGTCCTGCCAAACGCCATCTTGTCAACGAAACTTGGCCAACGATATTAGAAAAAGTGTGGGTCGCACCCACTGACGAGAGTTACTACTTTAAGAAAGCACATGCCATTAGTTACGCTATGGCTGTTGTAGTACATATGAATTTAGTATGTGAAAAATTTAGCGAGGCTTCTTGAGAACTTGAACGCTTTTTCTTTTGATGCGTTTTACTGCTAAGTTACTAACATTCACACACGGGCCTATTACAACCTTTACATTTTTACTGTTCATAGTAAGCATACAATAGTTAATAGGCTCAATCTCTTTTCTTAAAAAGATATTAATTGGAATCATACGATTTGATTCCCACCACCATATTTCGCCCAGTTCGACAAGCAACTTTTTGTCCAAGTCACTCTTGAGGTTAGTGTAGACTAGCATACTAGTCACGTATTGATCTTGATTTGTTATAATACCAACATACTCGTTTGCACCGTATGCAACGACACTTATGTATGGATACTGTTGTTCGATTTCTTTTAATAACATGTTTTAAATAAATATAGTATAGTAAAGGATCCTGTATGCAATTAATACCTAGATATTTATACAAAAATCAAATTGACGTTATATCAAACGATACTGGATTCGTAGTGGAGTATAGACCAGTGTATAGTAGAGATTTAAAAGTTTATAAAGGAGTTGACAACAAGATTCAATTTAGGATGTTGAATGCTGATCAAAAGCCAGTAAATATATTTGGAAAAATAATTGACTTTGAAGCGTTTGATGACGAAAAAGATCAAGTGTTAAAATATGAAGCAACAATTTTAGATGACGGATCAACTAAATCCACAAAAGGATTGTTTTATATTACAATTACAGAAAATGATTTGTTAAACATTCCTTCGCAATACTTGTCGTACACAGTATATCTACGTGAAACTTGTGATGAAAAAATTGTTACATATTCTAATAGAGACTTTGGAGCATGTGGTCACATTTATGTAGATGATTGTGCTCATCCTACTATTAAATCAAGTAACATTGTTACAAACTTCCACGAACTGGATGGAGTATGGGTAGCAGGCAATGATGAACTTACAAAAATTACAGCAATGCCTAAAATCAACAAAAACGAAGCAGTACACACAGTTGCATTTTATACAGATGCATATAACAGCAACGGTTATGTAGGCAATGTAAAAATTCAAGGTACGCTTGATAATCAAATCGATGGAACCAATGATTGGTATGATATTGATACGGTTACATTTGATGGCAGTGAAGAACGCCCTGTGTTTAATGTTTTCAAAGGTGTTTATTCGTACTTGAGGTTTGAAGCCGATACAGATCCTGCTGACAAACTAATCAAAGTGTTGGTGCGCAACTAAAATAATATGTATGGATAAATATAAATATGAGTAACAGTGAAACTATACTATCAATCCAAACACACCCTGGCGATAGCAGCAGCCAGACACTAAGAGGTGAAAAGTTTAAAGGCGACGGCTATTACAGCCGCGACGATGGCCTGCATACTGTACAGATTTCACTTACAGGATTTATCGGAACAATTGAAATTGAGGGCACACTAGGCGTAGACCCAGAAGATCCATTTTACACAAACTGTAATGATGGAACAGACTGGTCACCAGTGTTGGTTGAAACTCCACTGTGTGTAACAACCACAGGACTATGGCAGTGCAAACTTGTACCTTTTAAACTTGATTATACAACACCAGAAACAAGTATTAAAGTGTATAACTTTACTGGCAATTATACTTGGTTACGTGCATTTATAACAAATTGGACCGACGGAACAATACAAAGTATAAAGTTGAATCACTAAGGAAGTAATATGGCGCAAGAGGTAATTAATGTAGGATCAGGTAGACTAGCAGATGACGGCGAGTGTATTCGTGATGCATTTGTTAAAATTAATACAAACTTTGAATCATTATTTGCCTTAACTGGTATTACCCAAGGTGATGTAGCACTTGACGTTAATAACGATAGAATAATAACAAAAGAAATTCAAGTAGTAAATCCGTCAGACACTAATGTTGCAACAATGTCTTACGATCAGATTAACAACATTAACTTTGACATCGACGTTAGCAATTCAATGATTATCACAGTCAATGCTGACATGACAATTGCTGTAACAAATGATTTTAGTGTAACAGCAAATACTATCAATATTGACATTACTGGTGGTGACACAACTATTGACATTACAAATAATGCCATTGTAATGAACACTGTTAATTATACAAACAGTGTGTCAAACAATAGTTATATTATTACTGATAACAGTACCAATAACTATACATGGACATTTAGAAACGATGGTAATTTAATACTACCAGCAGGCGGTTCTATTTACGATTCAAATGGCGTTGAATTTAATCTCGATGTAAATGCATTACAACAAAACTTTAGTGTTATTCAATATCCACCATCAAGCACAGGTGCATTAACATACAATGCACTTACAGGAGAGTTTAGTTATACACCTCCGAGTTTAGATGGTATTGCTAATGGTGCTATAACAGTTGAAGAAGGCGCCACAGCAGGTATTATTATTAATGCTAACAACACAGTAAACCTTGGTGCATTGAGCAGCATTGTAATTTCTCCAAGTGCAAGTACAACAATTAACATTGACAACGGTTTTAGTTTGTCAACAAGTACAATTAACTTGAACAATGTATTAAACATTGACGCAAGCAACAACTTTACATTTAATTCAAATTCATACAGCATTACAAATAACTCAATTAATTCTTTGTTAATTGACAACAGTAACAACTTAACATTTACTCTCAATAACTTTAATGTAAACAACTCATTAACAATTGATAACAGTAACAATTTTTCATTTGTTAGTAACAGTTATGATATTACAAACAACAGTGTAAGTGTTGTTAATATTGACAATAGTAATAATCTTTCTTTTACAAGCAACAGTTTTGCTATTACAAACAATTCGTTGAGTGTTTTAAATATTGATAACAGTAATAACTTAACAATTGACAATAGTAACAATCTTGTATTTAATTCAAACACATTTAACTTAAACAATGTAGTAAACATTGATGCAAGCAATAACTTTAGTTTTGTATCAAATTCATATAGCATTACAAACAATTCTATCAATACTGTAAATATTGACAACAGCAATAATGTTGCATTTATTAGTAATTCATATGATATTACAAACAACAGTGTAAATGTTCTCAACATTGACAATAGTAACAGTGTTAGTTTTACATCTAATACTTTTGATATTACCAACAACTCAACAAATATTTTAAACGTTGACAACAGTAACAACATTAGTTTTACATCAAACAGTTTTGATATTACTAATAACTCAACAAGTATTATGAATGTTGACAACAGTAATAATTTAAGTTTTAATTCAACAACTTATAACATTACACAAGGTGCTACAAATGTATTGAATATTGACGCAAGTAACAATTTAACATTTAACGTTACAAGTCTTGATTTAAACAATACATTTAACATTGACAATAGTCAAAATATTACGTTTGTTGCAGGTTCGTCACTTGATATGACAAACGTAACATTGAGTCAATTTTATTTAAATGAGTTAGAAGATGTAAATGCAGGAACCCCTGCTGATAACCAAGTACTAGGTTGGGATGCAGGAACAAGCAAATGGATACCAAAAACAGTGGATGAAAATGTATTCGGAACTTTAGTAATTGATGGAGGTGCTCCATAATGTCTATTACGATTCAAATAAGAAGAGGTACTGCTGCCGAATGGACAGCAGCAAATCCTGTGTTAGCATCAGGCGAACTTGGATTAGAAACAGATACAGGTAAGATCAAAGTTGGCGATGGTATTGCTAATTGGAATACTACAGTTTACAATGTAAGCAGCGGAGATACAGTTGCTGACATCTCAGTTGGAGCAAATGCACCAGCAAGTGGTACAGGCGGCATTGCATACGATGGTGCTACTGCAACATTAACATACACTCCACCAGATTTTGCAACAGAAGTTGCAAGCAATCAAACTGTAACAAGTTTATCACTTGGTGCTAATACGCTAACATATACAGATGAATCTGGTACACAAACCAACTTAGATTTAAGTTTATATTTAGACGATACAAACTTAGCACGTATTATTGCAGGTACTATTGATGACATTACAGGTATTGCTACATTTGAACGTGATGATTCTACAACATTTACAGTAGATATGAGTGCGTTGTTTGATGATACAAACTTAGCAAGAATTGATAGCGGAACTTTTAACACTGGCACCGGTGACTTAACTTTAACAAGAAATGATGCTACAACAGCAGCAACTATCAACTTTGACGGACGTTACTTAACTGCTGAAACAAACGATTTATCAGCAGCAGTTACATGGGCCGATGTACCCGATGCTAATATTACTGAAAGCAGTGTAACACAACACCAAGGTGCTTTAAGCATTAATGAATCACAAATTGTGTTTACAAACAGTTTTATTGTTGCAGGCGATTTGAGTGTTGGTGCTCCAGCAGCAGCAAGCGGTAACGGCAGTGTTGCATATGATAGTAACACTGGTGTGTTTACA
>Ga0255782_10002717_pt1 | contig 13855 bp, 7 predicted proteins | sample 101ome_26_FD_179980 | JGI IMG/M metagenome (GOLD analysis project Ga0255782, IMG submission 179980) | Coastal salt marsh microbial communities from the Groves Creek Marsh, Skidaway Island, Georgia - 101408AT metaG (version 2) | ecosystem: Environmental > Aquatic > Marine > Intertidal zone > Salt...
CGTCGCGCCCACGTGCGTCGACCTCGAGACGGTTGAGCGCCGGTATCTCTTGGTCGGTGGCATCGACGGTGGCGCGCGCGTGTACGACACGGAGCGTCGAGGCGGTGACGAGCGATGCTATGCCGCGTCCGGACCGGCGAGCTCGAGCGCGACGCTCGTGTGCGAGATCGTGGGTGGAGGGGCGCGTCCCGCGGGTGGAGGCGCGAGGAGAGGCGAAGGGGCGGAGACGCGCGATGCGACGACGAGCGATGAGATCGGACACGCGTACGCCACGTCGTGCGCGCGATGGTTACCGACAGATACTGGGGTGTTTTTTACCGGGTCGTACGACGGCCGGGTGAAGTGTTGGGACGCGAATTGTTTGCGAGCGGCGACGGAGACGACGCTCGCGAGCAAGTGTCGCGCCGTGGCGCTGAGCGCGCGCGCGACGTCACATTCGCTCGTGGCGATCGGTTCGGACGACGACATCGTACGATTGTGGGATCCAGTGTCGAACGTCATCGCGCACACGCTGTCGGGGCACAGAGGGAGTGTGCACGCGATCGAGTGGTTGCGGTCGAACGAGCACGCGTTGGCGACGGGCGGCGCCGAGGGCGATGTGCGTCTGTGGGACATTCGACGCGCGGGGGCGTACATGATCTTGGATAGGCACAACACGCAGGCGACGGCACGCGTGGATTCGATGAGGGACGCCATGTACGCGGGATCGAGCGGGAACGGGGTCGTGGAGGCGGGACCGAAACCGGCGTCGAGGAAAATGGCGGATTCCGTTCCGAATCATCTACGCGCTGACTCGGCGAGACGATGTTCGTCGTCGGGATGGGGACGATCGTCTTCCGGTGGAGGCGGCGCGCTCGGAGGGTCGTCGTCGCGCAAACGCGCGCGAGACGGCGGATGGGGCGGGTGGGGCGTCGGTTTCCGAGGCGCGCGACATTCGCGAAACGGAGGAGACGCCGAGGCGCTCGGCGCCGGCCCGTCTCGCGCGCGAGACGGCTACTCCTCCATCGCCGCTCCCGCGCACGACGGTCAGGTGAGTTCGCTCGCCACGACACCGTGCGGTATGTTTCTCATCTCCACCGGCGCCGACGCGCGCGTTCGACGCTGGGATTTATCAAACGGATTGAACGCGTACACGCCGTACGACGCCGCCGGTTTGATTCCCACCGCCGCCGCGTGTCAAATCGCCATCACCGCCGACGGCGAGCGCCTCTTCGTCCCGTGCACCGACGGACGCGTTCGCGCGTTTCGCACGACGTCCGGTGCGCTCGACTGCGAGCTTCGAGGACATCTCGACGACGTCTTCGCGTGCGCGCACAAGGACGGCGGCGACGCCGAGCTCTTCACCTGCGGGAAGGACGCCAACGTTCTCGTGTGGTCATCCACACCCTTCACCGCGCGCGGCGATTCCACCGACGTCTTCGACGGCGACGCGTGGAGCGACGAAGACGAGGACGATAACGCCGAGTTCGATCGATCCGGCCGTCCGACGACGGCGGCCGACCCGCTTCGCGCCGGGCCGAGAGGTTTGGGATACCGACGAGGTCGCGTCGGGTGACGACGCACCTCACGTCGTCGAGGCGACAGAACGCGCATAGATAGATGGATAGATAGTCAGACATAGATAGCACACGCACTCGCCATTTCTTCTTTCCGCAATCGCGCATCTCGCCGTCATTCGCGCGTCGTCGTCGTCGCCTCGATTTTTTTTCTCTTCGCCGCGCGCGTCTGTCTCTTCACACGCTCGCGCGCCATGTCGGCCAAGCGTCGCGTCCCGCCCGTCGTCGGCGGCGTCGCCAAGAAAAAATCACCCGCCGCGAAACCCCGCGGCGGGTCCGTCCTCGATCGCGTGCGAGGCTTGCGTGCGTTCGGTGCGAAAATTTCAAATCGCATGCGCGCCTTTCCCGAGACGGTGCGCGAGTCGCGTCTCGCCGTCAATCGCGCGGCGTCGTCCCGCGACGATCTCAGACGTCGTCTCCAAGGCGGTGTCTCTTCCGATCGGTGGCCTCGCGGACAGCGCGTGGGCGTTGACGACGACGAGAAGGACAAGATGAAGGATCTGCGGCGGCGGTTGGCGCCCAAGGCGTCTTCGGCGTCGAGAACGAAATCGCCTCGCGAAAAACGTCGCGGTGGTGATTTACGCGCCGTCATCGACGCTCGAGACTCGCGTTCGCATCCCCCGACGGGTGGTGATCGACGCGTGAACGAGTTGTTGCGTTCGCTCTCGTTGGAGCGGTATCGAGACGTCTTCGCCGCCGAGGAAATCGACATGGACGCGTTGCGAGCGATGCGAGACGTCGATTTTGAAAAATTGGGCGTACCGTACGGGCCGAAAGTGAAGATTATCGCCAATTTACGCGCGAATCGACGGAGGTAGATGACATCGTCGATCAATCGACGCGCGCGTTGTATGTACACTACACACTATTCGAGTTCGCGAGTTCCGATTCCGACGTTTCTACGCCGACGCGACGACGACGACGTCACTCCGCGCCTCGCGAACGAACGAACGAGACCCGCCCACACGAGACGAGACATAAGCGAAAACCACCCACCATGTCCGACGAGTACTCGCGCACGGTGCGACTGACGGACGATCTCTCGTACGTCCCGCCCACGGCGCCGCTTCCGTCTTGGCTCAAAGGCTTTCTCGTCACCAGCATCCATCCCAACGAAAACGCCGTCGTCGACGCGGTGATCGAGACGTCAAACATTTTGAACGATTACTGGTTTAAGGTGGCGTACGACGCGCACAGAATCGATGGTGAGAAACCGTACGAACGCGCCGAGTGTATGTGGATACCGGGGTGCGATTCGGCGGCGTTTCTGGCGTTGCGTCCCGACGATAACGACGTCGACGTCGGTTTGTGCGCCAAAGCCGTGATCGAGGAGTGTAGAAAAGGCGCGGATTGGAAACAACCGACGCACGTGAGTCGAATCGTGCCCGTGGAAAGGTGCGCGAGCGAGTTGGAATTGAACGCCTTGGCGTCCGAGGTGCTCGCGAAACATTTTCCTCCGAGAGACGTCGACGCGGACCCGATCGCATTCGCCGTCCACTACGAGGAACACTCGGCGCTTCGACACTTTTCATCCTCCGACGTCAATCGCATCGTCGCCGAGAAAGTCCCGGACGTCGGGTACACGGTGAATCTCAAGAATCCGAACAAAACCGTGCTCGTCGTCAACGCGGGCGGTACGATGATGATGTCCGTCGTCGACGATTACGAAGCGCTCGGCCACTTCAACGTCCATCGCGCCGCGTTCGAGGATAAACCCTCAGACCACGTCCCGACATCCGACGCCGCGGCGTAAACCGCTCGACCGACGACGCGACCGACGTCCGAGTCGCGCTTCACGCGCGCGGCGCGCTCGCGTTCGATTTACACGCGTTCGCCAGACGCGCGCGCAAGACCTCTCGCGCTCGATACGACGACCTCTCTTCATCGCCCCGCGGTGTAAACGAACACTCATTCACACACACACACACACGAGTCGATGCACCACGGGCGCCTCTTTTCACCCGTCGCGGACGCGACATAGCGCGCGGCGGCGTTCGCGACTGACCTAAACCCTCACACGATGCGCCTCGACCCGTCCCCTCGCGCGCGCGCGCGTCACTCGGCGCCCGCGTCGCCGCGCGCGTCACCGCTTCGCGAACGCACGCGCACGCATATCGTCCGTCGTTCGTTCCGACGTTCGAACGCGAGAGTGTCGGCGTGAAGACGACGACGACGACGGGAACGTCACCATCGTAATCGCATCGTCGTTATCGTAATCGCATCGTCGACGTCATCCGCGCGCGATGTCCGGACCGACGCTGGCGAACGAGATCATCGATGCGGTGCGCGCGTTGCCGCTCGTGGTGTCGGTGCCGATGGCGCTGACGACGGTGACGATTTTGGTGTTTCTTCTGGATCAACTCTCGCACGGTCCGCTCAAGCCGAGAGGATCGCCGCCGGTGATCGACGTCGCGCCCGTGTGGGGCGGTATGGTGGCGTTCTTGGCGGGACCGATGCGATTGATGAAGAACGCGATGCCCAAGTACGGTGAGGTGTTCACGGTGCCGGTGTTTCATAAGCGAATCACGTTTTTGATCGGGCCCAAGGTGAGCGAGTTTTTCTTCAAGGCGAAGGACACGGAGATGTCTCAAAAGGAGGTGTACGAGTTCAACGTGCCGACGTTTGGAAAAGGCGTGGTGTTCGACGTCGATCACACGACTCGGGCTGAACAATTTAGATTTTTCGCGGACAGTCTCAAGAGTAATCGCTTGAGAATGTACGTGGGGATGATGGTGAAGGAGGCGGAGGATTTCTTCGCCAAGTGGGGCGACGAGGGCGAGGTGGATTTGCTCGAACAGCTCTCTGAATTAATCGTGCTCACGGCGTCGCGATGTTTGCTGGGAAGAGAGATTCGTGAGACGCTCTATTCCGAAGTCACGAGCCTCGTGCACGATTTGGACAAGGGCATGGTGCCGTTGTCGGTGTTTTTCCCGTACGCTCCGATTGAAGCGCATCGCAAGCGCGACGCCGCTCGAAAAAAGCTCGCCATGATTTTCGACAAGGTGATTCAGGCGCGACGAGAGAGCGGGGCGAGCGAGCCGGACGTGTTGCAAACCTTCATCGACGCTCGTTACAAGGACGGTTCCAAGCTCACCAACGACCAAGTGCTCGGCATGTTGATCGCCGTGCTCTTCGCCGGTCAGCACACCTCCTCCATCACTTCCACCTGGACCGGTTTGCTCTCCATAGCCAACAAGTCTCGCGTCATCCCGACGCTCGAGGAGGAACAGCGTAAGATCATGAAGAAGCACGGTAACGAGTTGGATTTCGACATCTTGGCGGGCATGGATGAGCTTCATTTCGCCGTCAAGGAGGCGCTTCGCATGCACCCGCCGCTCATCATGCTCCTTCGCATGGCCCAAGTACCCTTCGACGTCGAGACGAGCGACGGCAAGAAGTACACCATCCCCAAGGGCCACATCGTCGCCACCTCTCCCGCTTTCGCGCACCGTCTCGAAAACGTCTACTCCGATCCCGACGTCTACAATCCGGGTCGTTTCCGCGAGCCCAATCCCGAGGACAAGGCGGCGTTCGCCTCGTTCATCGGTTTCGGCGGCGGTCGTCACGGATGCATGGGTGAAACCTTCGCCTACATGCAAATCAAGACCATCTGGTCCATCCTGCTCAGAAACTTTGAATTCGAGCTCGTCGGCGATCTTCCCGAGCCCGACTACGAGGGCATGGTCGTCGGTCCGAAAAAGTCGTGCGTGCGCTACAAGCGTCGCGCGCTCAAATAAAGTAATCCATCTCTTCATCCTCCACCACGCACCGACATCCCCACGACAGGCACACCGACACATTGACACACATTTTCCCCCCCGTTCCACCGATCCGCGCGCGCGTTCGCCCGCGCGCGACCCTCGACCCGGTCGGCGTCCGTCGCGGCGTTCGGCGCCCTAAACCGAGGTCACGCCGTGTGGACACCTTCCCGCACACGCGCGCGCGCCGTCATGCGTCGAGCGAGTCGACTCGCCCGCGACGCGATCGCGCGCGCGTCTCGCGCGCACGCGCCGGCGTCCGCGACGTCCACCTCCGCGCCCGCGCTCGCGTCCGCGCTCGCGCCGTCGTCGCTCGGCGTCGTCGATCGTCGCGCACCATCATCCGTCGGCGCCGACGTCGCGCTCAGGCGCGCGCTCTCCACGAGCGCGCGGATGATGCGAAAGCGAGGGGGCGATCTCTCGCGCGCGCCCGTGCGCGCGGAGGACCTGCGGTACGATCGCGTGGTGGCGGTCGAGGACGCGTCTCGCGCGCTCGCGCCGGTGGACGGGACGCTGTACGGGACGCCGCCGAAGACGTGGGTCGAGCGCGAAGGCGCGTCGTGGGACGATGAACAGGCGAAAATTGTGGATGAGTTGTTTGAGTCGTATGATTCGGAGAGTAAATACGTGCGAGGGTCGGGGATGCCGACGCTGGAGGAGGTTTTGGCGGGCGCGAGGGCGGCGCCGCGCGGGGACGAAGAGGAGGACGGCGAGGAGGATGGTGAGGAGGACGGTGAGGAGGAGGAGGCGGTGGACCCGAACGCGCCGCTCGTGCGTGTGCCCATACGAGACGCCGCGGGGAGGAGTTACGGCACGGGGAAGCGGAAGACGGCGGTGGCGAGGGTGTGGTTGGCGCCGGGCTCGGGCGAGCACAAGGTGAACGGGAAACCGTACGACGAGTACTTCCCGTCGCCATCGTCTCGCGCCGAGATGGTGGCGCCGTTCTTCGTGAGTGGAACTCTGGGTCTGTTCACTGTCGTCGCGGACGTGCGTGGCGGTGGAATCTCGGGTCAGGCGCAGGCGATTCGTCACGGCGTCTCGGTGGCGCTCCAAAACTACGACCCCGCGTTTCGACCGGCGTTGAAAGCCGCGGGCTACCTCCGACGCGATCCTCGCGTCGTTGAGCGTAAGAAGCCCGGCAAGGCCAAGGCGAGAAAATCATTCGCGTGGGTGAAGCGTTAAGCGTTAGACGACCCGACGTCTCATTCATATCAACACATCTAGCGTTCCTTTCTCTGTGCTTTCGCCGCGCGCCTCCGATTCGGTTCGCCGCACACGCCGCCTCGCGCGCGGCCGGTCGCGATGTCGCTCCAGTCTCGCGCGTCCCGCGCGCTCGGTCTCGCGCGCGCCGTCTTCGCGCGCACCGCCTCCTCGTCGCGCGTCGGCGTCGACGACGTCGCGCGCGTCGGCGTCCCGGTCCCGGTTCCACCAGCGTCGCGCGCGTTCGCCGCGCGCGCCACCGAGGCGTCGACGCGGAGCGCGTACGGGGTCACGGATGACGACGCATATAACGTCGCCCGCGCCGAGGGCGACGACAACGCGCGGGACGGCGATCTCGCGGTGATGAAGCCGACCAAGAGGAAGAATCACATCAAACGCATGCGCGCGAGACAGGAGTTTAGACGAGAAAACATGCGCACGCATCGAGAGAACGAGCGAAGGAACGCGATCGAGCGTCAGGAGAAACGAATTGAGCGTTGGCGCGCGGCGGGCGCGCGAAAGCGGGCGTTAGAGGCGGAGAGAGCGGCGGCAGAGAGCGAGACGTGAGAACGTGGTTAGGTTTGGCGTCGAACGCGAGGTGTAGCATCGAGAGAGCATTTGTTTTGTAAACGATGAAAGACGTAGAGTGAGACGACGAAATATTGAAAGTGCTCGTTTGCGGAAATGTTACAAAAAAAGAACTACTGCTTTTACTTGCTGCTGCGGTGCGAATCGCGCGCGCTCGAATCCCAAGGCTCTGGGACCCACGACGCGTCGAGTTTCTCGGGAACTGCGAGAGTGTTTGAGCCCGCACCCGTGGCTCTCCGGATTGGCTCGATGCTCGTGAGAGCAGCGTGCACGGTGTGCGCGAACTTTTCTTTCGCCTTGTCGCCGAGGGAAGGATTGACTTGTTTCGGACTGAGCTCGGCGGCGTCGAGAAATCGATCAGTCGCGGCTTCCCAAGACAAGCGATAGGAATCCTTCGCGCTCAGAGGTTGCGGCTCGGTCGTCAGCGCTTTCGTGACGCACTCGCTGAACTCTTTGGGGTTATCGTACACGAGACAGTTGGGGAAAGTGGAGAAGAATTCGTTGCTTGGATGTTTGGCGCAGACGACGAATTTGCCCATCGCCAACGCCTCGGCGGTCGTCGTCGCGACGACGTCCGAGAGCGAGGGATTCACAAAAACTTTGTAATCGTGGATATCCTTCGCCGCGTGATCTTTTCGTCCGTGAAAGTGAAGAGGGAGCTTCATCTTCTCCGCGCTCGTTTTCACCTCGGTGAAATCGTCGCCGTTACCGAAGACGTCGAGCTCGAGCGGGCAATCGCGACCACTTTCGCTGCCGTTGTGCTCAAAGACGCGATCAAGAAGTTCTTTGTATCCCTTACCCCACACGACTTTGCCGAGAAAGTACGCACCCTTGCTGAACACTGGCGTGTCAGCCTTTGCGGATGCTATGTTACGTTGCGTCGAGGCGCGACCGATGGACGCCAACGGTCCCTTCACCGTATCGACATCGCTCGTTCTCGTCGTCGCTTCCTCGGCTTTCTTCGCGCCGACGTCCAGGAAGATTGGGGACACCCCGTGCACGTTCATCGTCGTGCTCTTCGGGAACTCTTGCACCGCGTCGGAGAGTTTGATCACCTTGTGACAGTGCACCGACGACACGACGTTGTTGACAAACTTGAGCGCCTTCTCTTTCACGTCCCCGTTCTCTTCGAGGCGGACGTAGTCGAGATAGTTTGTGTGAACGATACCAACGACGTGCTTGAACTTATCCGTCCATCGTTCGCCCGAGTGGTACCAATTCAAGTGCTCGGGTTCCTCCAAAACCGCAATGTCTGAATCGCGGTCGCCCGGGACGTACTTGGTCAAATCGCCCACTGGGATGATGCTGTACTTATCCGTGGCGTAGCGCCCTGGATAAAAGGACAATTTCATCTGTGGTTTGAACCCGCAGCGTTCCTCGACCCATTTGTTGACGTACTCGGCCTGTTCTTCGGGTGTGTTGAAGATCATGTTTGGATGGATGATTTTCTGCTCGCTCGGCGCGAGGAACGGTATGACGAGCGTGACGTCGTGAAGCCCTCGTCGGGCGAGGTAAGCGGCTCGTAACAAAGGATTAACAGCCGTTCCCGTCATCCACGGAAGCGCCGCCGTCGTCACGATGGCCACGGATCGTCCCGGCTCTCTCACCGATCTCGGCGCGTCTTTACCGCGCGCGGCTCGTGCGTCCTTCGCCTCCATCTCCGCGGCTCGAATCTCCTCTTTGCTGCTCGACCTCTTGAGCACAACTCCAGGACTGGAGAGATCGGCGTCGTACGGCGAGGAGACGGTGATTTCCTCGGGTTTGCCCGCCAGTCGTCGAACGGCGTTTTGTAAATCCGTCGTCATCTTCGGCAGACTCGGCGGACGAGGTAATCGACTCGTGATCTCCTTCTTGATGTTCTCGAAGACGTTTTCACGTTCAGATTCATCGCGCGGTGTTGTCTGTTCGGATGTCTTCGCGACCGCATGGAACGTGTCCTCGCCGAACGACTCGCTCCTCGAGAGCGCGCGCGGCGGCGACGCGTCTCTCGTCATCGACGACGACGTCGTCGGTTCCGGCGCCGCCGTCGCTTTCACCGCAGCCGCGCGAGGAGACGTCACGATCGGTGCGCTCGTCGAGATGGTCTCGGACTGCGCGCGACGGCGATTCAGCGTGCGAGGCCGTCCCAGCGGTTCGGCCTCCGCACTCTTAAAGTTGGTGCTGATCGCCTTGAACACGTCCCACTCCTCGCCCCATTTCGGTAAGCTCGGCGCCTTGGACATCCCTTTCGCGATGAGCGCTTGTAAATCTTGCGGCGACGTTCGCGCGCTTCGCGAATCCCCTCGTGCGTCGTCGTCACCGTCCTCGTCGCTCCCCGAAAACCGCCTCGAACCGCGTTTACGCAAACGATCCAACCGTTCCATGAACTTCGCGTCGTCCAATTTCGCCAACGAATCTTGACTCGCCCGTCGCGCCATCGCCGCGAACGCGCTCACGCTCAGCGTTTTCCGTCGCCGCGCTCGATGACTCGCCGCCTCTCTCGCGCCCTCGGCGTCGTCCGAGTCCCTCTCCAACGCGCCCCCGACGCCGGCGCCTCCGCCCGCGCCGCCAAAACTAAAACTCCCCCCGAACGTCTTCGAGCTCTCCTTCCACGCCCGCTCCATCTCGTTCGATATGTGTTTATGATGTCGATCCACCGCCGCTCGCAGGTGTTCCATGTTGAACACGTTCGCCCCGTTTCCGCTCGCCGAGCTCGCCGCGCTCGTCGTCGTCTCGGCGCCCCTCGTCCCGACGTCCCCGCCTCCTCGACCCGTCGTCGTCCCGCGCGACGCCGACCCCGTCTCGCGCGATCGTCCGCGCGAGTCCCCACCACCGTCAACGCGCATGATCGACGACGTCCGCGCGCGTCGCCGTCGTCGTCCGTCGTCGTCGTCGGTCGCGCGCGCGCCTTATCTCACCGTTCGGTCGTTCGATGCGTCGTCGACGACGCGAGACGCGCGACGGCGCGTTCGGTCGAGTCGCGTCGCGTCGACGTCCGTCGTCGTCGTCGTCGTCGTCCGCGCGCGTCTCGTCCGTCCGTCCGCGCGGCGTCGAGTGCGACGACGACGCGGTGCCCGCTGGCGCACGTCCCGAATGAGGGAGGGACTCCACGACGGGTCGTGACTCGTCAAAATTGGTGACGGGACAGTCGATTTCACGATTTCATCCACCGGTGAGAACGACGACGACGACGACGACGCGATTCGACGCGATTCGACGACGCGCGCGCGAACGTGAACTCGAGGACTCGACGCGTTCTCCACGTCGACGCGCGGCGACCGCGCGGACGACGACGACGGCGGCGACGGACGACTCGATTTGATTTGATTTCTTTGAAATCTTTCACTCATCTGGAATCGAGTCGACGACGAAACGGCGCGACGTCATGGGGGATCGCGCGCGCGCGAGACCACCGGTGAATAAAGCGCCGACGCATCAGCATCGCGATTTGGGCGCGCGCGCGGCGGATGCGGTGCGCGACGCGGATCCGTTCGCGTTCGGGGCGAACGCGACGGCGTTGTTCGAGGACGTCGACGCCGAGACGCTGGCGGAGGAGGAGGACGACGAGGACGAAAAGGAGGAGAACGCGCGCGTCGGTGCGAAACGCGGGGTGGGTGTGAGCGTGTTCGAAAAGGTTCGTCGGGAAAAGGCGAGCGCGGCGGCGAAGGCGACGAAGGCGGTGGGGGAAAAGAAGACGAACGGGACGGCGAAGGCGAAGGCGAAGGCGAAGGCGCGTGAGGACGACGACGACGCGTTCGACGATCCGCCGGAACTGGTCGTTGTGGACGTGGTCGAGGCGACGAAAGAGAAGGGGAAGGGTGGTCGTGGTGACGGTGACGGTGACGATGACGACGTCGTGCTAGTCGCGGACGACGAACCGACGGCGCGACCGGCAGAGGATTTGTTCGACGAGGTCTCCGCGCCGTCGCCGAATACGAAGCGCGCGACGAGAGCGCCGAAGACGCTCTCGCGGGCGATCGCGAAGAAGCGAGCGCAGACGGCGGCGGCGACGAACGACGAGTCGTCGAACGCACCGTCGACGAGTCGACCCGTGGGGTCCGCGTCCGCGCCCGCGCCCGCGCCCGCCGCGAAGAGGAAAAAAGTGACGCTGAAAGAGTTCGCCGGCGAGGAGGAGGAGGAGGATTACGGCGCCAGGGACCACGACGAGTTCGGGGCGATGATGCCGCGTTCGGGGGCGCAGCTCGCGGACATAGACGAAGCGAACTACGCCGTGTCGGGGTTGAGTTCGGTGAGAGACGTCAAGGAGAAAATTAGAAGTGTGGGAGTGTTAGTCAATTTGCTCGGAAACCAGCGCACGCGTCGATTGTTGACGTCGTACGGGTTACCGATCAAGATAGTCAGAGCTGCGCAGGACGCCGCGATGAGCGCGCACGCGCCGAAAACGTTACAATTTGGTGCGAGCGCGTTGCTCTACCTCGCCGCGGGCGAGCTGAAACCTCCGGCGAGCGACGCGCTGCTCACCGTCAAATCCGCCGACGCGATTCGGGCGTTGCTTCGCCCGGTGAGCGCCGGTGACGACGCCGCGCACGCGCAGACAAACGCCGCTGTTCGCGCCTGTCTCAAACCGCTCAAGTTTTTACCATACGAGACCAAAGACGCGCAGACGCTGGCGCTTCTCATCGCGCACAGGGCGCTCAAGGGCGAACAAGACGCCGTGCTCGCGTCGGGATCGGGACCGGGCGCGGGTGACGCCGAAAACTGCTTTCGAACCGTGCTCGCCAACAGAGGCGGCGTGCTCGCCGCGTGTGAACTCGTCGCCCAGGCGACGTCGACGTTGCAAAACTTTGGCGCGGCGTGCATGTCGTCGTCAGAGGATGGTGACGGTGATGCCGAGGCTCACGACGACGACGCAACGATCGCTGAACACGAACAAGCCGCCGCGCGCGCCGTCGCGCGTCTGTTTCGGTGTTTGCGCGTGCTCGAGTGCGCGAGTTTTGAATCTCCGGCGTCGTGTTCCGTCATCACGTCGGCGCCTCTCACCGGCGCCAAGAAGAACGCGCCGGCAGTGGCGACGCATTCGTCCATCGAACTCATTCCCGTCGTCGACGGACGCGGTGATCGCGCGCAAGGACGTGTCGTCCCGTCGGCGGCGCGCGTCGACGCCGCGTCGACGCCGTCGCCCGCCGAGTGTCGATTTCCCGGCGGCATGGCGATGACGCCTCCGAGCACGCCCGGCGCGATCGCCGTCGTCGCGAAAGAGAACGACGAGGACGACGTCGGCGTCACGCCGCTCTCGTCGCCCGTGCCCATCGGTTTGCTTCGGAACAAGATGGACGGCGAGGCTAAGGGCGCGACGATTCAATGGTTGGCGGAGAACGTGCGCACGCCCGTCAAGGGCGGATCGCCAAACGCGAGAACGGCGTGTCGAGCGCTCGTGGAGACGCTCCCGACGCTCGCGGCGGCGACGGTGGCGGCGGTCGTCGGCGCGAAAAAAGGTGAATACGTGGGTGACGTGAAAATTCGATACGACGGCGCCATCGCCATCGATCATCGCGTCGCCGTGGGGACGCTCAAGTCGGCGCTGTGCGCGCTCGCCAACGTCACGAATGAAAACGAGGAAGGGTGTAACGCTGTCGTCGGCGATGACGGTCGTGGGTTACTCGTCATAGCGAGTCTCGTGCCGTTTCTCGCGCGAACGATCGAGGGGTACTCGTTGGAAGACGCGAGCGATCGACGACGATCGAGAACGCCCGCGGACGATTCGGGTTCGTCGCTCCTCGCCGCGACGTTGGTGCTTCTCGTGAACATCGTCGAGGCGGATTCGACGACGGCGGAAACACTGCGCACCACGTTCGTGCGTTTGGGCGGCGGAAGAGGACGGAAGACGGCTTCGGCTTCGGCGCGAACGCAGACGTCGTTCGTGGACGCGCTCGCCGCGCTCTACCTCCAAGCCGGCGGCGCCGACGACGTCGAGGCGGATTCGACGCAGACGGAACGCTCGACGGACGTGGTCACCGCCGACATGGTCAAGGCGTACTCGTCCAAAACGAACGGCGACGATTTGATCTTACAGGCGTACACGGGACTCTTGCTCGCGTTTCTCATCGAAAACCAACCCGCGTGGCGCGCCGACGTCGTCGCGCGATTTCCCGGAAACGATCGCGACGGGTACAAATCCCTCAAACCGCTCGCCGACACGTTGGAACGTTTCCACGCGTTTCACGAGAGTTTGAATAGCATCTCCGCGCGATCGAGCGACCGCTTAGAGCGCGTCGTCGCGTGGTTACGAGGATGAGGGCGTCGTCGCGCGTAATCGTCCTCTCTCCTGTAGTACCGACTTTTTCGATGCGCGTCATCAGAAAACATCACACACACACATCACGACGAGACGAAAGAGGCATTCGCGCGCGCGTCCGTCGAACCACTCGTCTCGTCTCCTCTCGTCTCGTCTCCTCTCGACGCGTCTCCTCTCGACGCGTCTCCTCCACTTTCTCAACCGTCCACCGGGTCGTCCCCGCGCGGCCCGTAAGAGTGTCGCGCGATCGAACGACGAGAGTTTACATGCACACAAGTCCCGATTCGTGCCGTATAATATGGCTCGGTAGCACAATGGTAGTGCGTCAGACTCCAGCACCCCGGCGCGTGTGCGTGGACGTCTCCCACGGATGAAGGTTAAACTGACTCCTGTAAGTGGGACAAATGTACCGTAGTGTGACAGAGAATGAGACATCTGAAGGTTGCGGGTTCGACTCCTGCCTGGGTCATTCATATTTTATAGGCTTATTTCCTTTTAAGTACGTGTCAAATGTCCTA
>Ga0255782_10002718_pt1 | contig 13854 bp, 17 predicted proteins | sample 101ome_26_FD_179980 | JGI IMG/M metagenome (GOLD analysis project Ga0255782, IMG submission 179980) | Coastal salt marsh microbial communities from the Groves Creek Marsh, Skidaway Island, Georgia - 101408AT metaG (version 2) | ecosystem: Environmental > Aquatic > Marine > Intertidal zone >...
TTAAATTCAGGAGGTCATATTACCCATGGTTTAAAAATTGCTATGTCAGGAAAATGGTTTAACGCGATAGGTTATGACGTTGATAAAGATTCTGAGTTAATAGATTATGATAATGTCGAAAAATTAGCTTTAGAACATAAACCCAAACTAATTATTGCTGGCGGAAGCGCATACTCAAGAGTAATAGATTTTAAAAGATTTCGAGAAATTGCTGACAAAGTTGGTGCATACTTTATGGTTGATATGGCTCATTTTTCTGGTTTAGTAGCAGGAAAGGGATATCCAAATCCTGTTGACTATGCACACGTTGTAACATCAACCACACATAAAGTATTTAGAAGTGCTAGAGGTGGTATTATTCTTACCAACCACGAAGATTTATCAAAAAAATTTAATTCAGCTGTATTTCCAGGATATCAAGGTGGACCATTAATGCATATTATTGCAGCGAAGGCAGTAGGATTCAAAGAAGCTTTAAAACCAGAATTTCAACAATACATTAAAGAAGTTTTAGCTAACGCAAAAATTTTAGCAGAAACTTTGAAAAACAATGGCTTTAAAATTTACTCTGGTGGCACAGATACACACTTAATGCTTGTAGATTTAAGGCCTTTTAATGTTAAGGGAAATCTTGCTGCAGAAAGTCTTTCAAGAGCCAACATTACATGTAACAAAAACGGGATACCTTTTGATACAGAAAGTCCTATGGTTACATCTGGAATTCGTTTAGGTTCACAAGCTGCTACCACAAGAGGATTTGGTTTAAAAGAATTCAAAATTGTTGGTGAATTAATTACAAAAGTTATTAAAGGATTATCTACAAATAAAGAAGACAATAGCAAAATAGAAGAAGAAGTTAGAAAAGAAGTTGTAGATTTATGTTCAAATTTTCCTATATATAAACATTTAGGATAATTAAATCATGATATGCCCGATATGTAAAAAAGGTGAAACTTCCGTAGTGGATTCTAGGCCTACAGAAGATGGAACCACAATTAGACGAAGAAGACTTTGTATTTGTGGACAAAGATTTACGACATTTGAAAGAGTGCAATTTAGAGAATTAACTGTTGTAAAGAAAAATGGTCGAAAATCATCATTCGATAGAGAAAAATTATCTAAATCAATTTATGTAGCATTAAAAAAGAGACCTATTGATACAGAAACTGCTGAAAAATTTATATCAAAAATCTCAAGATCTCTTGAAGAGCTGGGTCAGAGTGAAATTTCCTCAAATACAATAGGGACAATGGTAATGGAAGGATTAAAAGAACTGGATCCTGTTGCCTATGTAAGATTTGCATCTGTTTATAGAAATTTTCGAGAAGAAAAAGACTTTGTTCAATTTGTTGATAAAATTGATGTCTTCAAAAAAAGATAATTTTAAATTATCAAATAGAAAATTGATGAAGCTAGCAATTAGACTGGCATCCAATCAAAAATATCTAACTGGAATTAATCCATCGGTTGGTTGTGTAATTACAAACAATAATAAAATTTTGTCATACGGCGTAACCGGATTTAAAGGTAAACCACACGCAGAAGTTTCTACAATTAAAAAATTAAAAAAATTTAATCTCAAAAATTCTAAAATGCTTGTAACACTTGAGCCATGTACACATTACGGAAAGACACCACCTTGCACAAATAGCATTATTAAATCGAAAATAAAAAATGTAATTTTTTCACATACAGACGAAGATTTAAGAACCAAAAATAAAGCAACAAAAATATTAAATGATAAAAAGATTAATGTGACAAAAAACTTTCTAAATAAAGAAACTTCAAATCTTTATAAGGAATATGATTTTATCAAGAAATATAATAGACCTTACTTGATATCTAAGCTCGCTGTATCCTCTAATCACAAAATTTTAAGCAATAAGACTCCTATTACTAATATATATTCCAGAGAAATAGCTCATATACTTAGATATAGAAATCATGCTTTATTAACATCTTATAAAACCATTAATAATGATAATCCAAAACTTGATTGTAGATTAAATGGATTAGAAAAATACTCTCCTGATATCATTATAGTTGATAAAAATTTGAAAATTCGACCTGAGGTTAAAATTTTAAAAAAAAAATCTTTTAAGAAAATAATTTTTCATAATTGCACTAACAAAAAAAAAATTAAAAGTATTAACACCAATAATGTAAAATTAATAAAAGCTAAAATTCATAATGATAAATTAGATTTGCCTTGGATTTTGAATAAACTTTACCAACTTGGTTATCATAGAGTATTATTAGAAAGTGGACCAACTTTAATTCATAGTTTTTTTAAGAAAAAACTTATAAATGAATTTTGTCTTTTTAAATCTGATAAACCTTTAAATTCTATTAAAAATATAGATGTCAATCACCTTATAAGTAATTTAAATAATTATTTTAAAAACAATAAAATAAAAACATTTATAAGCTCTGATAAATTAATTAATTATTATTAAATTTATGTTTAACGGAATAATATTCAATAAAGGGGAAATACAAAAAATCCAAAAAAGATCAAAAGGTGTAAATATTTTTATATATTCTTCCATCAAAGTATCTAAAAAAGATTTAGGAATTTCCATTTCATGTGATGGTGTGTGTCTAACTTTAATTTCTTATAAAAAAAGAGTACTGGAGTTCTATTTATCAAATGAAACAATAATTAAATCTAAGTTTAAAAATATCAATGTTGGTTCTTTAATTAACTTAGAATTACCACTTAAATATAAACAGAATATTTCAGGTCATATCTGCCAAGGTCATGTCGATACTGTTTCAAGAGTAGTATCAATAAAAAAAGTTGATAAATCTAAAATTTATGAATTTAAAATTCCGAATAAATTCAAAAAATTTCTAGTTGAAAAAGCGTCAATACTTATCAATGGAGTGTCTTTAACTATAGCAAAAATTAAAAAAAATAGTTTTGAAATTTGGATAATACCTCACACATTAAAGTTAACAAATTTAATTGATTTAAAAAAAAATGACCTTGTTAATATAGAGATAGATATATTATCAAAGTACGTTAAAAATTTCTTGAATGAAAAAAAATAGTTACAGTAAAATTGAAAAAATAATATCCATATCTAAAAGAGGTGGTATGTATATTTTAGTTGATGATGAGAACAGGGAAAATGAAGGCGATTTAGTTTTTTCAGCATCTGATGTTAGTTCAAAAAAAATTAATTTTATGGCTAAATACGGTAGAGGACTTATTTGCCTAACATTGAATAATGTTCATGCCAAAAAACTAGGATTAAATTACATGGCTCCTGTAAATCAATCTAGAAATAAAACAGCATTTACCGTCTCAATAGAAGCAAAAAAAGGAATAACGACAGGTATTTCAGCAATGGATAGAGCAAAAACAATTAAAGTCGCCACAAAAAAAAATCCTAATAAAAAAGATATAGTATCACCCGGTCATGTCTTTCCAATCATCGCCCGTGAAGGAGGTGTTTTAGTTCGTGCTGGACATACTGAAGCATCTGTTGATATTGCAAGATTATCCAAAAAACTACCAGCAGCAGTTATATGCGAAATTATGAATGAAGATGGAACAATGGCAAAAGGAGAAAATTTATTTAAGTTTGCACAAAAACATAAACTTCATATTGGTAAAATTGAAGATTTAATTTCTTTTAGACTAAAAAAAGAAAAATTAATTAAATTAAAAAGCACATCCAAAATTATTGTCCAAAAACAAAAATACGTTATAAAAGTATTTGAAAGTATTTTAGATGGTTCAGAACATTTTGCGCTATTAAAAGGCAATATTAATTCTAAAACTACTCCTAGGGTAAGAGTGATATCTTCAAATGTTGTACAAAACTATTTAATTAACCAAAAATTACCAAATTCATTTAATAAAACATTATCATATTTTAAGAAACACAATAATTGTGTTCTGGTATTTATAAGAGATCCTAATCTTAAATCTGTTTCAAATACCCTTAAGCAATATAAAAGTAAAAATTTTTATAAAAAAGGGCACGATAAACTAATTAAGAATTATGGTATAGGGGCTCAAATAATTAAAAGTTTAAAAATTAGAAATATGATTTTAGTTACAAGATCAACAAAAAAAGTAGTTGGTTTAGAAGGTTATGGTATAAAAATACAAAGACAAGAAATTATATAATGAAAAAAAAAATTCTAATAGTAATCGCAAATTATTATAAAAAAATTTCTAACGATTTATTAAAAAGTGCATTAAAAAATTTAAATAAAAAACAATTTTCTGTACAAATTATAAGTGTACCTGGAGTTTTTGAGATACCTGTCACAATATCAAAGAACATTAAAAAATTTCATGGCTTTGTGGCACTTGGGTGCGTGATAAAAGGAGAAACGCCTCATTTTGACTTTATCTCAAAAGCAACCACTGACGCAATAATGATGCTTTCTGTAAATTCTAAAAAACCTATTGGCAATGGTATAATTACATGTTTAAATCAAAAGCAAGCTAGAGCCAGAGGGAATAAAGGTTTTGAAGCATCAGAAGCTACAAAAGCTGTTTTATTTCAGTAAATGTCCTTAAAATTTAGTCCAAAAAATAATCCACGTGTTATAATTATTCAAAAATTATATGGGCAATTTTTTAATAAAGAGGAAAAGTTAGATTTTCCTAAACATAGATTTAAAAAATTCATAAAAGATGTTGTTTCAGGAACTTTAGAAAGAGATGAAGTTATCAATGAAGAAATTAATACTCATTTAAGTACTGATCTTAAAATGATTAAAATAGATAAAGTTTTTCAAGTTATAATTAAATGTGCAATATTTGAATTTTTGTACAAAACAAAAACATCTACAAAAATTATTATTAAAGAGTACCTAAATGCATCAAACTATTTTATAGATATTTCTCAAACAAAATATCTTAACGCGCTTCTTGATAAAATATCAAAAAAAGTAAGAACTACTAATGGATGATGATAAATTAATAAAAAAATATTTTTATAAATTATCAAAAAATAATCCAAGCTCTTTATATTTAAATGATGATGTTTTCTTTGATAAAAAAAGAGAACTAGTAATATCAACAGATACTTATAATGAAAAAATCCATTATAAAAATTTAAATCATCCTGATTTAATTATTAAAAAAATTATTAGATCATCTATTTCAGATTTAATTTGTAAGGGAGTAAAACCTAAATATATATTTATTTCAGCCTCCATAAATAAATTTTTAGCAAAACATTCTAATTTAATACTAATTATTAATTCTTTAAAAAAAGAGCTTAAGAAATACCAAATTTTATTAAGTGGTGGTGATACAACATTCTCAAAAATTACATCTTTTACCGTAACATCCGTTGGTTTCGCAAAAAAAATAATTCAACGAAACGAAACAAAATTAAACGATATTATATATGTAACTGGTAATTTAGGTGATGCTTTTACCGGTTTAATGCTAATGAATAATAAAATTAAAGCCAATAAATCTGAAGCTAATTATTTCAAAAAAAAATATTTTACACCCAATCTTCCATTTGATCTTTATAAATTTATTCCAAAAATTGCTTCCTCATCAATGGACGTATCAGATGGCTTAATATTAGATTTAGAAAGAATGATGAATAGACAAAAATTAAATTATAAAATCCACATTGATAAAGTTCCAATTTCAAAAAAATTAAAAAATTTGATTAAACAAAATAAATTTAAAAAGGAAAATTTTATATCTAATGGTGACGATTATCAGATACTTTTTACATCATCTCCAAAAAATTTGAACAAAATAAAAAAACTAGCAAGTAGAATCAAAATTAAAATAACTCCAATAGGCAAAATTACCAAAGAAGCTAATTTAATTCTAAATTCTAATAATGAAAATCTGATAAAATCTATGAAAATCAAAGGTTATTTGCATACTTTCAGATAAGTTAAATATTGCCTTTTGGCTTTATTTTTGTAATGTCCGCCTTTTAAAAATTAACAACAATAGAATTTTAAGGATATTATGAATACTTCAGTTGAAACAATTTTATTATACACAATATTTGCCGGTCTACTGTCTATAGTTTATGGATTTGTAACTGGTTCAAATATTTTAAAATTAAGTGCAGGAAATAGCAAAATGCAAGAAATTGCATCTGCTATTCAAATTGGTGCTAAAGCCTATTTAAATAGACAATATAAAACTATAGCTATAGTTGGTGTAGTTGTATTGGTTATCATAAGCTTTGCATTTTCAATATTAGTTGGAATAGGTTATTTAATTGGTGCTGCTCTTTCTGGTATTGCTGGATATGTTGGAATGCTTGTTTCGGTTCAAGCAAACGTTAGAACAGCTGAAGCCTCAAGAAAAGGTCTTGCACAAGGTTTGTCTGTTGCATTTAAATCAGGTGCTATCACAGGAATGTTAGTTGCGGGGTTAGCTTTACTATCAATTGCTGTCTATTATTATTTTTTATTAAAGACTGGTGTAGATGAAAGAGAAATAGTAAATGCTCTTGTTGCATTAGGTTTCGGTGCATCATTAATATCTATTTTTGCAAGATTGGGTGGTGGAATATTTACAAAAGGCGCTGATGTTGGTGCAGATTTAGTTGGAAAAGTTGAGGCAGGAATTCCTGAGGACGACCCAAGAAATCCTGCTGTTATTGCAGACAATGTAGGGGATAATGTAGGTGACTGCGCTGGTATGGCAGCTGATTTATTTGAAACATATGCAGTCACGATTGTAGCTACTATGGTTTTGTCATCAATATTTTTTCAATCTGACGTTAATATGATGATTTATCCACTTACTATTGGAGGAGCTTGTATAATCACGTCAATTATAGGTACTTTTTTTGTAAGATTAGGAGACTCAAAAAATGTGATGAATGCTTTGTATAAGGGTTTTGTTGCAACAGCAATTTTATCATTAATAGTTTTATATCCAGTCACTGATTACGTTATAGGTTTGGATGCAACTTATAGCTTTAGCGACACTTCTTTCACTGGTATGAGCTTATATTACTGTGGGGTAATTGGATTAATTATAACTGGTCTTCTTATATGGATAACTGAATATTATACTGGTACTGATTATAGACCAGTTAAGACCGTTGCCGCATCATCAACAACTGGCCATGGAACTAATGTTATACAAGGTTTAGCAATATCCATGGAAGCTACAGCAATACCCGCTCTAATCATAGTTGCTGGAATTTTAATAACAAATGCAATTGCAGGTTTGTTTGGAATAGCTATCGCAGTTACAACAATGCTTGCTTTAGCTGGAATGGTTGTTGCGCTTGATGCTTATGGTCCTGTTACAGACAACGCAGGTGGAATTGCTGAAATGTCTAATCTTCCAAAAAATGTTAGAAAAACTACAGATGCTCTAGATGCAGTTGGAAATACAACAAAAGCTGTTACAAAAGGCTATGCAATAGGTTCTGCAGGATTAGGTGCATTAGTTTTATTTGCAGCTTACACCGAGGATATCAAATATTATGCAACTGAAGCTGGTTCAAAATTAGAAGGTATAGTTGTTTCATTCGATCTATCAAACCCATTTGTTGTCGTTGGTTTATTAATTGGTGGTATGCTACCTTATTTATTTGGATCAATGGGAATGCAGGCTGTTGGTAGGGCAGGTGGAGCTGTTGTTGTAGAAGTTAGAAGACAGTTTAAAAAAATACCTGGAATAATGAAGCGTAAAGCAAAACCAGATTATGGTAAATTAGTAGATTTATTAACAAAAGCTGCAATTAAAGAAATGGTAATACCTTCTTTATTACCTGTACTCTCACCAATTGTGCTTTATTTAATTATTTTACCTATCGGTGGACAAGTTGCTGCGCTTTCTTCTGTTGGGGCAATGTTACTTGGTGTTATAATAACAGGATTGTTCGTTGCAGTATCTATGACTGCAGGGGGTGGTGCTTGGGATAATGCAAAAAAATATATCGAAGATGGTAAATTTGGTGGAAAAGGTTCTGAGGCTCATAAGGCCGCTGTAACAGGTGACACCGTCGGAGATCCATATAAAGATACAGCTGGACCTGCGGTTAACCCTATGATTAAGATAACAAATATTGTTGCTTTATTGTTACTTGCTGTAATAGCAGGACACTAATTAGATTTATTTCTATTTCTTGCGGGAGCATTAATTTTCTCTCGCAAGCTAGAAAATATATTATAGATTGTATTATCTTGATCAAACTCTTTTTGAGTTATTTTTTTTACATATTTAACGTCATTCATATTATTTAGATCAATTAGTTTTTTATTTTCAACTAGGCCTTTATTATTAAAATCTACAATTAGGACATTGTTTTTATTTATTTTTTTAATACCAAGTTTGAATAACGACTGATTAGTTTTTTTTCTTTCAATATAAAACCATTTGTTTTCATCAAACTCACTTATAGATGATGGATGACCAATAGTTTTTATCAGATCATTTTTGTTGGTTTTATTTATTTGTATTTTTTCAAATTTGGTTTCTAAAGATATAAAACCATGGTTTTTTGATACTTTATTTGCTTTACAGCCAGAAGCTATTATAAAAAGTATTATTAAAAATATACGCATATGAATTTAGAATTCTTAAATATTTATAATAATATAGTTAAATTAACTAGAAATAAAAAACTATATTTAAATTTGGGTAGAAGTGATGAATTTTCAGATCGATTGATTTTTTTATTCTTACATTTTGCCTTATTTTTAAAACATTATAAATCTCAAATGACAAAAGATAGATCTCAGAAATTGTTTGATTTTTTTATTAGACAAATAGAACTGTCTATAAGGGAAATAGGGCATGGCGATGTGACAGTTAATAAAAAAATGAAAGAATATGTTAATTTTTTTTATTCAATTTTGGATCAATTAGAGACTCGTAACTTTGAAAAAAAAGAAAATTTAATCAGTTTTTTTCAAAATTTATTAAATAATGATAAAAATAATGAATTTTATGCTGATTATTATGTGAAATTTGAAAAATTTTTAACAAAAAGTACTTTAAATCACTTCTCAAAAGATATAATAAACCCTAATTTTTAATTATGGCTGTACCAAAACGAAAGACAACAAAATCTAGAGCAGGTATGAGAAGATCTCATATCAAAGTCTCTTCTAAAAATATCATCGAAGATAAAAAATCCGGTGAATATAGATTGTCTCATCACCTTGACTTAAAGACAGGATTTTACAAAGGTAGACAAGTTTTAGATCCAAAAGAGTAATTTTTTTATGAATAAACCTATTACCATTGCAGTAGATGCAATGGGAGGTGAAAACTCACCTAATAAAACTATCGAAGGTATTTCATTACATTCTAAATCATCTTCAGAAATATTTTATAACATTTATGGAAACAAAAATATTATTGATCCCTTAATATCAAAATTTAAAATTCCCTCTGACAGATTTAAAATTTTCCACACTGAAAATAAGATAGAAGACACCGATACAGCTTTGGGTGCAGCAAAAAAAGGTAAAGATACCAGTTTATGGTTAGCTATTGAAAGTTTAAAAGAAAACCAATCGGATTGTGTAGTATCTGCGGGTAATACTGGTGCTTTATTTGTAATAGCAAAATTAAACTTACAAATGATACCCAACATAGATAAACCAGCTCTTTCAGCTCTATGGCCAAATAAAACAGGAATGAATATTGTTTTAGATTTAGGTGCAAATGTTGAGTGTAATGAAAAAAATTTGATTGATTTTAGCATTATGGGCGCTGCATTACATAAATCTTTGTTTGAAGATGAAACTTCTAAAGTAGCATTATTAAATATTGCTTCTGAGGAATTGAAAGGCAATACAGTAATTAAAAATACATACCAAAAACTTAATGAAAATAAAAATAATCTTTTTGAATTCTGTGGATATATAGAAGGAAATCATATCATGGATGGAAATGTAAATGTAATTGTAACAGATGGTTTTACTGGAAATATTGCATTAAAAACTGCTGAAGGAACTGCTAATTTTATTACATCAGAATTAAAAAGAGCAATGACCTCTAATATATTAGGTAAATTTTCTTCATTATTAAATCTTAAAAATTTGAAAAATTTTAAGAATAAATTAGATCCAAGACTTTATAATGGGGCTATCTTACTTGGTTTAAGTAAACCCGTAATTAAAAGTCATGGCTCAACAGATGCAATAGGCTTTGCAAACTCTCTTAAAGTAAGTGAAAAAGTTATAAAAGGAAGATTGATAGATAAAATTAAAGAAAATATAAATTGATTAATGAGAATCAATTTAACAAAAAAAGAAATTGTTAATTCAATTTATATGCAAATAGGATTTTCAAAAAAAATTTCAGAAAATCTGTTAGAAGATGTATTTCAAATTATACTAAACAATCTGATTTCAAGTAATAAAGTAAAAATTTCTAAATTTGGAACTTTTATTTTACGTAAAAAGAAAGAGAGAATTGGAAGAAATCCTAAAACAAAAGAGTCTAAAATAATATCTGAAAGAAATGTTATTTTATTCAAACCCTCTAAAGAGCTCAAAAATTTTATAAATACAAATGATTAAGAAAGATAATGAAGCTTATAAAACTATTGGTGAGGTTGCCGAAATTGTAAATTTAATTAATCCTAAAAATGGTTCACTCTCAACACATACTCTTAGATTTTGGGAGAAAGAATTTAAACAAATTAAACCAAAAATATTAGCTGGTAATAGAAGATATTATGACAATGATACAATTGAAATAATCAAAAAAGTTAAATTTTTATTAAAAGAAAAAGGTATGACAATTCAAGGAGTTAAAAAGTATCTAGCTGAAGGACAATCAGAACTTGACGAAAACAGTAAATTAACTATAAACACAACAAAAAATCTTTTGAAATCTAAGCTAAACAAGATTTCAAAAATTGTTAAAGAATTGAAAAAATAAATGGCAAAAAAAACACACGTTAAAGTCAGACTAGTTCCCGAGGCAAAACCTGATAGTCCATTTTTCTATTATGTTAAAAAACCTGCTGGAGGAGAGAAAGCTAAAGTTAAATTAAAGGCTAAAAAATATAATCCTGCAACAAGAAAACACGAAGTTTTTGTTGAAAAAAAACTTCCGCCTCACAGTAAATAATTATTTTTTTTTGAAGTTTCTTCTTTCAAAATCTATGTAAGCATAGATCATATTAAACCATATTTTTTTTGTTATTTTTGGATCTATTTTATTTCTAATTGATTTTTTTTTAATATTTTCAAGAATTTTATTTATTCTTTTCTTATCAACTATTTCACTTTTCTTTTCTTTTAACTTCAAAACTTCTTTAACAAGATTAGTTCTTTTCTTGATAATTTTAATTAAACTATCATCTAATTTATCTAATTTTTTTCTTATTATTTCTAATTTTTTTTTTTTTAAAGGCGACATTAAGATATTTGGATAATTATATAATTATTATATTTATTTTAATATGTACAGTCAGAATAAATTTATTCAAATTTGGTTAATTTCTATAATTTTTTTGTTAACATTTATGATTATTGTAGGAGGATTAACAAGATTAACAGACTCGGGTTTGTCAATTACTGAGTGGGAGTTATTTAAAGGTTTTTTACCACCTTTATCTCAAAATGATTGGCTAAATTATTTTGAACTTTATAAAAATATTCCGGAATATACTGAGCAGAATTACAACATGTCACTAAGTGAATTCAAAATAATTTTTTGGTGGGAATGGGCACATAGATTTCTTGGAAGACTTATAGGGATTGTTTTCCTAATTCCTTTAATCTATTTATTTTTTAAACATGATTTTAATTTTGTTAAAAAATATGTATTAATTTTTCTTCTGATTTGCTTTCAAGGTTTCTTGGGTTGGTATATGGTTTCAAGTGGCCTTGTTGATAGAGTGGATGTTAGCCATTATAGACTTTCAATACATCTATTTGTTGCATTTGTAATTTTGTCTTTAGTGATTTGGGAATTTCTCTTAAATATTAATCTAAAAAAAATAAAAATTAATTTTAAAACTTACTTACCAGAAATATTTTTATTCCTTCTTTTTATTCAATTAATACTAGGTGCTTTTGTATCAGGTATGGATGCTGGTAAAATTTATAATAATTGGCCTTTAATGGGCCAAAACTATTATCCTGATGACAGCTATTTCTCTGATTTATTCAAATTAAATGCCTTTGATAATCCCTCCATTGTTCAATTTATTCATAGAAATATGGCTTATGTAATTTTAATTTTTTATTTATTTATGGTTTTTAAATTTTCTAAAATAAAGGTTAAGTATATAAATAATATTATTTATATTATTGGGATAATTTTATTTTTACAGATTTTCTTGGGAATATTAACGCTTCTATCTGGTGCAAATATTTTTTATTCATCTTTGCACCAGATTAATACAATTTTTTTATTTAGTTCATCAATTTATTTTATATTTAGAACTAAACAAAATTAGTTAAGATTATCTATGAGTTTCCATTTTAATTTCTTATATTTTTAACTAACAGCTTTTAAGCTTGGTTTCCCTGATGCATCTAAAGCTTGATCCAGATCTGCAATAATATCATCAATATGCTCTATACCTATTGATAATCTTACATAACCAGGTGTGACACCGGAATCTTTAAGCTCTTGTTCATTTAACTGACTATGCGTAGTTGTAGCTGGATGAATTGCTAAACTTCTTGCATCGCCGATGTTTGCAACATGATAAAACATTTTTAAAGACTCGATAAACTTTTTACCTGCTTCAATACCACCTTTTAATTCAATGCCTATTAGTGCACCATTACCACCTTTTAAATATTTTTTTGCTCTTTCAGATATTTTTTTATCATGAAGAGTAGGGTAGATTACATTTTCAACATTTGAATTTTTTTGCAAATATTCAACAACTTTTTGTGCATTTTGACAGTGCTGTTTCATTCTTAATGATACTGTTTCTAAACCTTGTATTATGCCAAAAGCGTTATCAGGTGGTAATGCAGAGCCTAAATCTCTTAACAAAGTAACTCTTGCTCTTACAGCGAATGAAACATTTGCACCTGTTAAATCAGGAACAGCTTTACCCCATATAACTCCACCGTAACTATTATCTGGTTCATTAAATTGAGGTTGTCTTTCTGGTTTTGCTGTCCAATCGAAATTACCTCCATCAATTAAAGCACCACCAATTACAGTTCCATGGCCACCAATATATTTAGTTAATGAATAAACAACTACAGAGGCTCCATGTTCAATTGGCTTACATAGTAATGGTGCTGCAGTATTATCCATGATTAATGGAATTGAGTATTTTTTTCCTATATCAGCAACTTCTTTGATTGGAAAAACTCTCAAATATGGATTTGGTAAAGTTTCTGCATAAAAAGCTCTTGTTTTATCATCAACAAGTTTTTCAAAATTTGAAGGATCTGTTGGATCTGCATATCTAACTTCAATTCCAAGTTTACTTAAAGTATGTGTAAACAAAGAAACTGTTCCGCCATACAAATCTGTTGAACTCACAATGTTATCACCAGCTCTAGCAACATTAAGTATAGCAAAAGTTGAAGCTGTTTGTCCTGAACTAACAGTTAAAGCGGCTAATCCTCCTTCTAATGCAGCCAGTCTTTTTTCCAAAACATCATTAGTAGGATTCATTATACGTGTGTAGATGTTTCCAAACTCTTTTAATCCAAATAAATTTGCAGCATGTTCTGTGCTATCAAATTGATAAGATGTAGTTCTGTATATTGGTACTGCTACAGAATTAGTTGATTGATCTTTTCTAAATTCCCCTCCATGTAAAGCAATGGTTTCAGGGTTTTTTGATGTACTCATTCTTACTCCTTTTTTAGTACTTTAGCTTTATGCAAGGTGTACAATACAGTTCAAATACCTACCGATAATGTTGGAAAAACCTTTTTAGCATT
>Ga0255782_10002742_pt1 | contig 13768 bp, 14 predicted proteins | sample 101ome_26_FD_179980 | JGI IMG/M metagenome (GOLD analysis project Ga0255782, IMG submission 179980) | Coastal salt marsh microbial communities from the Groves Creek Marsh, Skidaway Island, Georgia - 101408AT metaG (version 2) | ecosystem: Environmental > Aquatic > Marine > Intertidal zone >...
GCTCGTTGACGGCCATCTGTCGCACCTGTTGGACGTGGACGCCGTGGTGCTGTTGCGCTGCCATCCCGACACCTTGGCCGCCCGCCTGAACGAGCGCGGGTACGACGCGGCCAAGGTTCGCGCCAACGTGGAATGGGAGATGACCTCAGGGCATTGGGCGGAGCTGTTGGAATTTGAGGTCGAAGCGCCGGTGCTGGAGGTGGAGACCACGGACGCACCGGTCGATGCGCTGGCGGAGAACGTGCTCGCTTGGCTGGCCGAGGGCTGCCCTTCGTCGTCCGTCGAAGAGCGAGCCATCGCCGCCGTGGATTGGCTCAACGAAGGCACGTTCCCTCACAACGAGGTCCACAAAGGCTAACCTCTGCGGCAGAATGGTCATCGCATGGCGCTTGAGAAAATGCGACAACGCTGGGAATCGGCCCTGCAACCCGTGATTCGGGCGAGTTACAAGCTGTCCCCCATCACCGTCACGTGGTGGGCCGTTCCGCTCGGCGTGGGCGGCGGCCTCATGGCGATGTACGCCCCGGACGAAGCCAGCGGTGGTTGGTGGTTGCTGGGTGCAGCCCTGCTCATTTCACTCGCCATGCTGGTGGACGGGTTGGACGGCTCCTTGGCTCGTGCCAAAGGCGAGGTGACGCGTTGGGGCGACTACCTGGACCACACCATCGACCGCGTGCTCGACGCCACTTGGGTGGTCTGCATCAGCGCCTCCGTGTTCGTCGACGACCTCGCGTTCGGCTTTGCAGCTGCCTTTCTGACCCTGTTGGGGTCGTACATGGGCACGCAAGCACAGGCGGTAGCGGGGTCGCGCAACTATCGCGGCTTTTCCCGGGCCGACCGAACGGTGCTCACCCTCGTTGCGCTGCTGGTGATGGGGGTGTTGCTGTTGATGGGGGTGGACCTTGTTTCCACCTACCCCGGTCCGTTGGACCACGTTGTTGTGAATCCACTCAGTATGATCGTCTTGATCTCCGCACTCGGCGGCATCTGGACCTTCACCGTCCGTTTCCTTCAAGCCCAAACGGAAATCCGTGCGCTCGATGCGGCTGACCCGTTGCCTCAACCCCATCGGAATCCGGCGCTGGCACCGCAACAGGGCTCCGATGAGGGGTCGGCCTGAGCGGGAGGGTTGCACCCTGCAGGATATCGCCGAGATGGGCGCATTTTGTGCGATGAAAGCGACATAGTGATAACGGACGAAGGCGACCTACAGGGTGATGGGTAGTCCACCGACTGAACTGAATCTGCAAAGCCGGGCCCTCGTGTTGGCCGGTCTCATGTTGTTGTCGCTCATCACAGTGAGCCCCGCACAGGCGGCCGGAGAACCCGCCAACCTGCAGGCGCACGGCATTTCGGCGACCTTCGACCCGGTCACCGAGGTCACCACCGTCACCTGGAACAACTCCGACACCAACGACGGTACCGCCGTTCAAGGCTTCCAGGGGTCCGAGTACAGGGTCTACCGCCACACGTCGCCCATCAACGCCAGCAACGTGGGTGACCTGACACCGTTCGCCACGCTCGACACGTGCGACATGAACTCGATCTCGGTGAGCGGCAACCCGTTCAACTGCCGAGGCAGCACCTACCCCGCGCACTCTGTCAGCTTCCCTGTCCCACCCGGCGTCAACGGTTCGTTTTACTACGCCATCACCACCTTGCTGAACAACGGTACGGAAGCCGGGGAATTCATCGTCAACGAATCCCACATCGATGAACCCGTGGTGGAAACGACGACGGCCGTTCAAACGCCCATCATTCTCACGGTTGAGTTTGAGCCCGCTGAAAGCGAAACCACGATTCGCTGGTACAACTACAACGACCTGTTTTCAGGCGAAGACGTCCATCCCGAAAGCGGTGACGACGCCATGACGATTCGCATCTGGCAGACCGAATACGCCCTGAACCGTCAACTTGGCCCCACCATGGTGGCTGAAGAAACGCCCATCGCCGAACTCCCCGCGACCGCCACCGAGTACGTCGTTGACGTTCCGATGGACACCGAGCGTTCGGTGTACTATTCCATCACCTACTACCTGCCGAATTATTCCGGCCCCGGTTTGCACTACGAGGACGTTCGTTTCCTTGGGGACAACACGATGACCGAACCCGTGTTGGAGGACAACCGTCCACCCGACCAACCCATCTTGACCGCTGCTGACTTTGTTCCCGACGGCACCACAGGAACGGGCAACACCGTGCTGTCCTGGAACGGTGCAGCCGATGAAGTGGGCGAAACCTACCGCGTGTACCGCTCGGACGCACCCTTCAACTCGACCCTGTCGCCCAACGTTCAACTCGTGGTCTCGGACATCCACGAGGACGCACCTGGCACCAGCGTGCCGGTGACGCAAGGCTTCCTCGGCTACTCCTACTATTGCGTGGTGACCGTGGACGCCAGCGGTGTCGTGAACACCAACACCACGGCCAATTCCTGCACCAACGCCATCTTCGAAGATGCCTTCTACAACTGGATTGCAGAGCCCACCAACGTCAACGCCGACTTCATTGGCGACCGCACCGTTCGCATCACTTGGAACGACCAACTCGGCGTGGATGGCGAAATCTACCACATTTGGCACATCGCCTACCCCAACATGCCCGGTTCACAGTTCGTGGAGAACCAAACGGCGAACTACCTTGGCACGGTGTCCGACAGCGTCGGTGCGTTTGAGTTCTTGGTGGATGAAGGCAACCTGCTCACGGAGCAGGCCTTTTGTGTCACGACCGAGGCCCTCTACGGCAACGTCAACGGCACCTACCATTACACCGAGTTGATGCAAAACTGCGATTCGATTCCCGTGATCGACACCACGCCCCCGCTCCCCGCTCGCATTCGCGACGCCTTTTCGCTTGGTTCCATCCAGCGGGTCAGCCTTGAGTGGTTGAACGACGATGCGGAACTCAACGAGACGTACTCCATTTGGCGCCATTACGGCGAACCCTTCGGCCCCGATGCCAGCGAATTTTCGGACACCAGCGATGAAGGATGGGAGATGGTGTTGGACGGTATCACCGATGGACCATCCAGTACCATTGTCCGTGAGTTTGACATTGCCGATGATGTGGACCGCGACGTGTGGTACGCCATCGCCATCACCGATACGTGGGGCAACACGAACTCGGAGTTGTTCGCCGGTTTCGGTGGCAACGCCTTCCAAGTTTCCGAGGACACCCGTCCTGCCAACGCCACGCTGACCCTCCTCGGTTCCAACGGCAACCCCTACGAAGGCACCACGTTGGTGTCGGGTCAATACACGCTGCACTTCCAGCTCGATGAGGACCTCTATGAAACACCCACCATTGACATGTTTACGCCCGCTGGCATGGTCAGTGGCGAGGACGACCTCGTTTCGTTGATCAACGACAACCGCAACAACCCCGACGTTGGACCGCTGTATTCCTACGATTTCAGCATCAGCACCGCAACGAGTGCCGGTCAACTGTTCATTCACCTCGACCTGCAGGATGAGTGGTCGAACACCGTGAATCAATCCTGGGACCACCTGTTCATCGATGCTCAGTTGCCTGAAGTGACGATTTTTGCCCCCACCTCGTCCAACGACGGATCGAAGTACCTCTACGGCAACCGAATCAACCTGCTCGCAGGGGCTGAAGACGACGTGGGCGTGACCTCGTTCCAATACCGTTTCACGTACCATTACGGGGGCACGACCGGCCAAACCCAAGCCACACCATGGTCGGATTTGCAGGGCATCACCGTCAACGAACCCGGGAATGCGAGTTTGACGGCGGACATGGAGGTGTCTGCAGGCAACTTTGAGCCCGGTTTCCACCGGCTTTCGGTTCGCGCCACGGACGCCGCCGGCAACGAAGTGCAGCGCAACGTGGAGTTCATCGTTGATTACTGCCGGAACCGATTGGACGGAACGACGTCGTGCACCTACGAGGAGAGCCTGCAGCCGCCCCTCGAACCTGAAGTCATCACGCCAGGCCTCAGCGATCCGCCGTACGTGGTGGTGTTCATCGTGGCAGTCATCAACGTCCTGGCCATCGTCGTAGCCCTCCTCGTGATTCAAGTCAGCATGTCGGGCCCCAAGAAGAAGAAGAAGCGCGGGGACGACGACGAAGACGACGATGATTGGATGTCCGAATTCATGGGTGGCGGCGGTGGCGGTCAACAAGAGCTCGACATGGATGCCGTGACCGGCACCGGTTCGTCAGAAGAAAAGAAGGAAGAGGCCAAGGAAGAGGAAACCAAGGCTGCTGAAGAGAAGCAGGTCGACGACGACGATCCCTTCGCCATCAACATCGTTCAGCGCAAGACGCGTCGCAAGAAGAAGGCCGAACCCGAGCCTGAAGACGACGACGATGACGATGACGACGATGATGACGACGATGAGGATGACGACGATGACGACGAGGATGAGAAACCCAAGCGTCCCGTCCGCCGCAGTGTCGGTCGCAAGCCCGCACCCCGCAAAGCACCGGTGAGGCGTCGGGCTGTCAAGCGCACGTCGGACGACGATTGAGGCGTGAGGCCCTGCTATGGTTGACCGGCGAACGTTGGGTTTTGGCGCCGTTGTGCTTGCCCTGCTCTTGAGTGCAGGCGGATGGATGGGGTTCACCTTGACGGGCGCGGTCGATGATGTCCCGACGCCCAACGTGCCCGCTCGCTCGTTTTTCGCCGATGAACCCCTTCCTGAACAAGTTCTCTCGCCCTTCCTCTCTGCCGAATTGACGCTCACCTGGGACCGTGACGATGTCTACGTGGTCGTGGTGGATGAGGACGAGAAGAACACGTGCGACGCCACACCGTCTGCGTTGATTCAAAACACGGGCAACACGGCTTGTGGACCGTACGATGAAGACGTGGTCGCCATCAGCGACGACGGCGGTTCCGGTTTGGCGTGGGTGGTGGAGCCAGGTGTGCATTATGTTGGTGTGGGCACCTCACCCGACACCACCCTTCCCCAGGGGGCTGAGGTGAACCTTCAGTACAGCGTTCATCTGCGTGCTGGCTTCGCCGCTTACTTCGTGTTCGCCATCATCGGCGCCTTCGGCTTTGCCTACGGACGCTCCCAGTGATCATTCAACGCCGTCGTAGTACGCCGCCACGGCCTCATCGATTTCGTTCAGCACAGCAACTTCGTCCAACGTGCGGGTGGTGCCGTCCAGCCGAAGGGCGCATCCGTTGACCCAAAGGTCCAGGCAGGAGGCCCCGTTGAAGATCAGGTTCGCCAAATGGCGGTTGTTGCTGCGCCCCAGCGGTCGCATGCGCACGTCGTTGAGGTCCCACACGGCCCAGTCTTGACTTCCTTTGGTGGCCATGTCCATCAGTTCCACGGCGGGGAGGAGGGTGGCGTCCCAATGGTCGTGGCGCTGGACCAGCCCGGCCAACCGAGCTTCAGCTTGCATGTTCAGGCCGCTGCCCGAAGAAGCCGCCCCGTCCGTGCCTAGGCGCACGTCCACGCCAGCATCCCGGTAAGCAGGCCACGACATGGTGCCGCCGCAGGCCAATTTCATGTTCGACGACGGGCAGTGCACCGCCGTCACGTCGTGACGTTTCATGATTCGAATTTCGTTTTTCTTCACCCAAGAGGCGTGAGCACACACGGTGCCGGGTTGGAAGAAGTCCAGGCCGTCGAGGTACTCCACTGGATAGAGCCCGTTCGCGGCGTGACAGTCCGCAACTTCTTGACGCGTTTCGCTGACGTGAATGTGGAGGCGGGCTTGGCGTCGCTCGGCCAGTTCTGCCGCCCGACGCAGTGTGTCCTCGGAACAGAGGTACACCGAGTGCGTTGCGATGGCGTACTGAACGAGATCCTCCTCCCTGTTGGCCTTGAGCAAGCCGTCCAGTTCGTCCAGGGCCGATGCTGCGTTAGGGTGGCTGGGGAGCGCTTGGTCGCTGACGGGCCCGCCAACCAACCCCCGTAGTCCCGCTTCGGTCAGCACCTGTCCGGTGGTGTGCGGGAAGAAATACATGTCAGCGGCAAAACTGCTGCCGGTGCGGATCATTTCGGCGGCCGCCGACCTGGCGCCGATGCGGACAAAATCGGGGGTGATGCGGGCTTCGGTGGGGAAGATGGCTTCCTTCAGCCACCGGTGAAGGGGGAAGCCATCGCTGAAATCACGCGCATTCAATTGCATGGCAAGGTGGGTGTGCCAGTTCTGGAAACTCCGCGTGATGAGGCGCCGGGACCCATCGATGTCGTGCGCCACGTCTTCGTCGCCGTTGGAGGCCGACCATGTCCCGTCGGCGTGAAGCAACACGTCGCCCGTGGTTCGGACTCCGCCACGGTCGTACAGCACCGTGTTTCGGTACCGCACCGTTGTGGCGTCGTCCATGCCGTTGCCTCAAGGTCATGATTCAAGAACGCTGAGGTTCAGACCGTGGGCCTTATGTCGGATTGATGACGGCAGGGGTTTGCCGCCACTGTGGCTTAGTTGGTAGAGCATCTGATTCGTAATCAGAAGGTCGGGAGTTCGAGTCTCCCCAGTGGCTCCTCATGCGTTCTTTTTCGCGGCGCTGCTCACGTCCATGCTGAACGACGCAGCACTTGCTTCGAGGCTTGCGATGGCAGGAAGGGTGCGTCCGGCAATGAAGTCCAAGCACGCCCCCCCTCCGGTCGACACGTGGCCCATTTTGTGAGCCAAGCCGCGCTTGGCCACGAGCGTGGCCGTGTGGCCACCGCCCATGACGGCGTAGCCGTCCGACTCGGCGCACGCGTTGAGCATCTCAACCGTGCCGAGTGCGAAATCGTTGAGCTCAAACACGCCCGCAGGACCGTTCAGCACGATGGTGCCTGCGGATTTGATGGCGTTGGAGAGGTGGCGAATCGACGCAAGACCGAGGTCAAACAACGGGGCCTCAACAGGCAAATCCTCCAGTTTGAGGTCCACGCGGTTGCCCTCCACGTTGGCCGCCACGTCCACGGGCAAGTGAATGCGGTCACCGAACGCTTCCACGATGGCTTTGGCTTGCTTCACCGTTGATGTCCAGTTGTCGCCGAGTTCACCCTTGAGGAAGGATCGGTTCACGTCACCGATGTCGATGCCGGCGAGATCAAGCAGCAGGTTGGCCACGCCCCCAGTGGGCCACACGGCATCGGCGATGCCGTTGCGCAGCATGTTATCGGCCACCTGGATGGAATCGTCGACCTTGACCCCGCCCAGGACTGCCAAGCACGGTCGGGCTGGCGTTTCCAAGGCTTGGCTAAGTTTCTTCAGTTCGTTGCCCATCAACTCGCCCGCCACGCAGGGCAGCAGGTGCGTGAACCCAACGATGGAGGGTGTTGAGCGGTGGGCGCACGCAAATGCGTCGTTGACGAAGAGGTCGGCCACGCTGGCGAGGTGTTGCACCATGGCGGTTTCCGCCATCGTCTCAACATCGCCTTTGACGGTCACTTCTTCTTGGTCCATTCGAACGTTGTCGAGCATGAGGATGTCGCCGGGCCTGAGGGCCTCGATGGCGGCCATCGCCTTGGCACCGTGGATGTCGTCGACCCACTTGACGGGACGACCGAGCAAACGACCGAGTTCGCGAGCGTGGCCGAGGGTGCTGGTGAAGTCGTTCTTGCCCGGCCGGGATTGGTGCGCCAGCAGGATCACCCGTGCCTTCACCAACCGCTGCAAAGTGGGCAAGATGGCTTGGATGCGGGTGTCGTCAAGGAACGCTTTGGTCGCTGGGTCAAGCGGGCTGTTGATGTCCACGCGAACGAGGACGGTCTTGCCTTCGACGTTCACGTCGTCCAAGGTGAGCACCTTGACCATGGTCAAACCAAGGGCAAGCAGTTTTTCATTTCTGTGTTGGTCGCTGTGAACGGCCGTGGAGGAAGACTCGGTTGAACATGGAGGCGAACCCCATCAAGAACGAAGGCTTGCTTTTTGTCTGGGCAGAGATTCAGTCCCTCCTTCGCCCGTTGTGTGCAACGCAGGTGGAAACCGTGGACGAGCCCGGTGAGTGGGCGGTGGACACGCCGTCCGGGCGTCCGTTCCTCAAGTTGCGCATTCAGAAGCGCCATGTCGGGTTGTACCTCCTGCCACTGTACCACCACCCTGGCGCCATGGAGCCCGAACTCCGATCCGCTTTGCGCGGCAAAACCACCTTTCGGTTCACGCGACACACAGCCTTGCCGCTGGCAGCGTTGGAACGGCAAATCGAAGCCTGCCTTGGGCTGGTCGGGTTGTACTGAACACCTGCACAACGCGCGCCTCCACCCCTTTCAAGGCGCGAAATGTCATAAGGCGGTCAACACCGCTGATGTCCATGGTTGACGACGCCGGCAAGGAACCATCCACGATGGTCCGTGCACGGCGCCGTGCGAGCACCGTCACCTCGGCGTTTGGTGTGTCCAAGCGCGAAGGCCACGATGCCTCGGTGTACTACGGCAGCCGGATGAACGAGGGCTTGGTCGCCGCTCGCGACGTGGGTGAGGCGCAACCGTGCCCGTCCGAACGGTTGGACAGCGTGATGTGCGGGGACTCGAGGTCGATGCCGTTGCCCGACAATTGCGTCCATCTTGTGGTCACCTCGCCCCCTTACAACGCCTCAAAAGCCTACGACGAAGATCTGGCACTGGACGAGTACCTCGGTTTGCTGCACGACGTGTTTGCTGAGTGCTACCGCGTCCTTACCCCCGGCGGACGCATGGTGGTCAACGTGGCCAACCTGGGTCGCAAGCCATACATTCCTTTGTCGTCCCACATCAACCTCATGATGAACAGCATCGGTTTCCTGATGCGCGGCGAAATCATTTGGGACAAATCGGCGAGTGCCGGCTCGTCGTGCGCTTGGGGTTCCTTCCAGTCCGCCTCCAACCCTTGTTTGCGGGACATTCACGAATACATCCTCGTGTTCTCCAAGGGCGATTACAAGCTGCCTCGGACCAAAAAAGAGCGAGAAGAAGGCCGGTTGGACACGATCCCGCGTGACGATTTCATTCAACACACGAAGTCCATCTGGTCGTTCGCCACCGAGCGGGCGTCCCGTGTGAACCACCCGGCGCCGTTCCCGGTTGAACTCCCCAAACGTTGCATCGAGTTGTACTCCTTCACCGGGGACGTCGTGCTTGACCCGTTCAACGGTTCGGGCACCACCTGCGTCGCAGCCAAAATGCACGGCCGCCGCTACATCGGCTTCGACCTCTCGCCCGAATACTGCGACATCGCAGAGGAACGCTTGGCGTCGGTGACGGGTCCCGTCGAATCGGTCCCCGTCCCTTCTTCGGTTTGAACCGGGTGCAGCACCGCCTCACGTGCACGGAGCACCGTTCAACCAACGGTCAACTGAGCCGTGAGATGCGATGCGGTGCCGGCTCCGTTCGGTTGATTCGTTTGTGGGCGCAAGGGCCGATGCGGTTTTGAACAATCGCCAAGCACGCAGCAGCATGGCTCCATGGTCCGCGGACGATCTGGTGGGGCCGGACGGCGAGGATTGGCGCGTGCCGGTCGCTGAGCTGGAGTCCCGGCAGACCCGTTTGGCCGAGCTGTTGGCTGAAGCTGACCTTCCAGGTGCGTTGATTCAACACCCCGTCGACCTGTATTACTTCGCTGGCGGCCGCCAAGATGGGTCGCTGTTCATCCCGGCCAAAGGTGCGGGTGGCAGTGTTGAAGCCGGTGGCGACGGGCCTGTGTCCTTTGTTCGTCGCTCCTTGTCCCGTGCGGTGTTTGAGGCCGGTGGAGACGATGCACCCCACGCCATCCAGGCCTTCCCTCGTTTGTCGATGCTTTCTGAAACCCTTCGTGCCATGGGGGTTGAACAGGTGCCTGGCCTCCAGTACGGCGAGGCCCCTGCTTCGTTCACCGCTCGCTTTGCTTCGGCGATGGCGGGGCTGGGGGATGCGCCGGACATCACCGCTGTCGTCCATCGGCAACGGGAAATCAAATCCTCGTGGGAACTTGAGCAAATGGACATCGCTGCGTCCGTTCAAATCCGCATGTTCGAAGCCGTTCAGGCCATCGGTGGCGAGGGCATCAGCGAACTCGACATGGTGGCAGCGGCCGAGGCCGTCAGTCGGAGCGAAGGTTTTGGCGGCAACGTCCAGATGCGCCGTTACCCCCTGCAATGCGACCGTGGGGTCATCGTGGCCGGTCGTGCCGGCGGCATTCCCTCGTTTTTCGACTCCGCCGTCGGGGGCACCGGTGCCCACCCGCTGTCCGGCATGGGATCGGGCTTCACGAAGGTGAAACCCAACGAACCCGTCCTCGTGGATTTGGTTCACGCCCATCGCGGCTACATGGTGGACGCCACGCGGATGTACGTGGCAGGACACCTCAGCGAAACCTGGCAGCAGCGCCTCGACGACATGCTGGCGGTGAAGGACACCGTGGTGGACGTGCTCGACCAGCGCGAACCTTGTTCGAAAGCATGGGAGGCGGGCGCTGCGCTGGCGGCCGAACTTGGCTACGCCGACCATTTGATGGGACAAGCGCCCGACCAAAGTCGCTTTTTGGGCCATTCCATTGGTCTGCAATTGGACGAATCGCCGGTGGTGGCGCACGGTTTCGACCGGGCGATGGACGTCGGTGGAACGATGGCGATTGAACCCAAGGTGGTGTACGCAGAGGGCAGCGTCGGTACCGAAGACACGTGGGTGCTGGACGAAGAGGGCATGCGCCCCATCACGGCCGACGGCGCCGTGCCCTGGTTGATGGAGTGGTGAAGATGGCCCAAGAACCGGTGAGCGATGAGGTGTGCACGAAAACCGAAGGTTGGGACCACGACGATGTCGGTAAGCGCATCGAAAAGCGGGTGACGGCCAACGGCACCTACTACAACGAGCTCATCGTGAACGTGTTTTGCCAGATGTGCGGGGCCGAATTCATCGGACCGTCCCGAGAGGCCGGCGGTTTCCTTGGCGGGCACGAGTGCCTTCATGCCTGGGAGTTCAATCAGGTGTTGTCCCGAGACGACGGTTTGACCGAGTGAACGCCGCCCACCACATCATTCAAAGACGGTGCGAGGGTTTGCGAGGCCATGGTCGCCAAGCCCTATTCCCCCAGCCACATTGCTGCTGTGTCGGCGCACTACACCACGATGCGCCTGTCCGGTGACGTCAAGTCTCGGCTGGTGGAACTCCTGTGCGAAGAATTGGACCGTTTGGTCCCTCGCATGGAGAACGACACCCTGACCCAAGACCCCGAGCGAAAAACCCTGGACGATCCTGCTCGATCCCGGCTGAATTACAACCGCACGCGGGAGTTGATGATCGACCGCATCGATGCCATCGATTCGGTGGGCTCCGCCGCCGTTCAGGCGGGCATCGAGCACCTCGAATCGCACCTTGCTTCGCTGCTGCGTCACGCATCCGAAGCCGCCGAACGCGACCGCGTGTCGACCATCAAACCCCGCCATCTTGACCGTGCAGTGCACAACTTGAAAGCGCCGGAAAGCGACGAGGAGGGCGGCCAAACAGTGGTGTCCGAAGGCGGTACGAACGAATTCATCGCCAGCCAAACCGGTGGTTTGGTGACCCCAACGGCGTTGCTGTCGATGGCGCGCAGCATTGCTCGCATGACGGTGTCCAAGGATGCGCTCGATGAGCTGCTCGACCTCTACGCCGAGGTGTTCGAGGACCTCGAATCGGACATTCGCGAGCACGCCCAATTGGGCAGCAACCCCATGCATTTCATCGAGACCATCAACAAGATGCGCGGCATGATGTCGCTGGGCTGGATGCGTTCCAGGCTGACGCGAGCCGCCGAAATCGCCAAGGAGCGCGGTTCGAAAACCATTGAACTGCAGGACATCGTCAATCTTGCATCGTACGCTTGAGGCGAGGGCATGACCGTTGAACCATGGTCCGAAACCGGTTGGGCCGTGTTGGAACGAACCGAACCCACGCTGCTGGTGCTCGGTCGACCCACGTGCGATGACTGCCGGGCTTGGCACGTTGAACTGGCCACCTACGTGAGCGCCGTGAGCGGGTTCCGAGCGATTGAACTGGATCTGCGCTCACCCGAAGGTGAGGCGTTCACGTCAGCCCAACCGTGGACGGCGCACATCGATTGGGTGCCGTTCAACGTGCTCTACTGCGCAGGCGAACCCGTTGAAGAGTGGACCGGCGGTGGCTTGGAGCGCTTGGACGAAGCCCTCAGCAACTGGGGTTGAGACCGTGTTGGCATCCATTCTCGTTTCCGCACTCTTGGCGGGCGTGGTGGCGACCGCTGTCACGGTGGCCATCGAACGCTGGGGAGGGCTCATCGGTGGGCTGCTCGGCACGGTTCCGTCGACCATCGTTCCGGCCGGCATCGGTCTGTACATGGCGGGTGGTGAAGAAGAACTTGTGAGCAGCATGATGGTGGTGCCCCTCGGGATGCTCCTCAACGCCCTGTTTTTGGGCGCTTGGTTGGTGCTGCCCCGGTGGTTCGAGAACACCTCCCGTCCGCTCTTGTGGACCACCGTGAGCGCCCTTGCGTGTTGGGGTGTTCTGGGCTTTGTGGTGTGGTTTCTGCTGCAAAACACCCGATTTGGTTCGATGTTCACGGAACATGAATTGGCCGCCGCAGGGCTTGTTCTTTTGCTGGTCACGGCGGTGTGGTTCAACCGCCGTCCCTATCCCACCCCGAAAGGCAGCAACGCGGTGTCCACCACCGTCCTCCTGGCGCGAGGCAGCATGGCCGCAGTCGCCATTGGCGTGGCGGTTTGGATGGCCGGTCTCGGCTTCCCGCTGTTGGCGGGGTTGGCCAGTGTGTTTCCAGCAATTTTCCTCACCAGTATGGTGGCGTTGTGGCTGGCACAAGGCGCCACTGTCCCACAGGGTGCGGCTGGACCGATGATGCTCGGAGGGGCCAGCGTTGCCGTGTACGCCAACGTGGCCATGTGGTCCATGCCGGCGCTGGGAGCCGTCCTCGGGAGCCTCGTGGCCTGGTTCACTGCTGTGGTGGGTTGGTCCATCCCTGCGTTTTTGGTGCTGCGACGCATCCACGAACGGGCTGGCATCAGCGGTTGATGGCTCGCGTCCAACGCGGCGCGCCGGGAATGTCCACCACTTCGATGTGAACAAAGCGAGCCCCTTTCACCCCGCTGAGGTGACGACGCAAGGCCTCCAAGTCCAGCAGGCAGCAGGGACAGTGTGGCCTCATCGGTCGGACCGTCAGGTTGACCTCGCCGTCGGTGAGGATCTCAAGGCGCTGCACCGTGTCCAGCTCTGGATAGGGTCGCTGATCGTGCGGGTCGTTCCATCCTTTGAGGGCTCGAGCAATCCGTCGTTCGAACGCCGAAGGTTTGCGAGCCATGGGACGTACCTCAAATCGGGTTGGTGTGAGCGGGCTTTCCACCTTGCGGTCCTCAGGGCTCTTCAACCAACGCTTCGGCCTCGTCAAGGGTGAGTTCGGCGATGCGCCCCTCCACCTCGTCCAATTCCGATTGGCACCGAGCAAGGAGCGCCGTGCCTTCCTCAAACAGGGCCATGGTGGCTTCGAGGTTGAGCCCGCCACGCTCCAATTGACTCACGATGGTTTCCAGTCGCTGCATGGCTTCGTCGTACGTGGGGTCTGCTTCACTCATGTGTTGTCCTCCTTCAGGTCCACTTTCGTGACATCGGCCGTGGCGGCCCCGTCAGCGAAATGGAAGGTGATGGCCTGACCGACGGCGAGGCTGCTGGCGGCCGTGACGACGTTGCCGGACGGGTCGTTGGCGAGGACGTAGCCTCGCTCGAGCACGCGTTGTGGGTGGCTCATGGCCAGTGCGGTGCGACATCGCTCCATGCGACGGCGTTGCTCAGCCACGTGCTGGCGCACACCGCGTTCCAACCCTTGTCGGCCCCGCTCAAGGCGGGCCTGGGCGGTTCGAAGCCCCTTACCG
>Ga0255782_10002743_pt1 | contig 13767 bp, 18 predicted proteins | sample 101ome_26_FD_179980 | JGI IMG/M metagenome (GOLD analysis project Ga0255782, IMG submission 179980) | Coastal salt marsh microbial communities from the Groves Creek Marsh, Skidaway Island, Georgia - 101408AT metaG (version 2) | ecosystem: Environmental > Aquatic > Marine > Intertidal zone >...
TTATAATTTATTTTTTATGCCAATGCCTGTTTAATATCTGCAATGATATCATCAGCATGTTCAATACCGATTGATAATCTTACATAACCAGGCGTTACACCTGCGGCTAATTGAGCTTTTTCATCTAGCTGACTGTGTGTAGTCGTAGCAGGATGAATAGCTAAACTTCTAGCATCACCAATGTTTGCAACGTGGTATAAAAGTTTTAGTTTATCAATAAACTTAGCACCCGCTTCTTTAGTGCCAACATCGATACCAATTAAAGCTCCATTTCCACCTTTAAGATATTTTTTAGCTCTTGCTAAAACTTCTCCAGTGTATTCAGTTGGAAAAATTATTTTCTTAACACTCTTTTGTGTCTTTAAGAATTCAACAATTTTTTCAGCATTGCTGCAGTGTTGTTTCATTCTTAATGCAACTGTTTCCAAACCTTGAATAATTTGGAAAGCATTAAATGGACTTAAAGGAGCACCAAGGTCTCTTAAAAGAACCACTCTTGCTCTAATTACAAAAGGAATGTTAGCGCCTGTTAATTGAGGAACAGCATCTGCCCAAACAGCACCACCATAACTTTGGTCTGGCTCATTTAATAATGGTTGTCTCTTTCTATCTTTTATCCAATCAAAGTTTCCACCATCCACTATAATTCCACCTATTGAAGTTCCATGTCCTCCAATAAATTTAGTTAGAGAATGCATTACAATAGCAGCACCATGTTCAAACGGCTTACAAATGATGGGAGCTGCAGTGTTATCCATAATTAATGGAATACCTTTTGCTCTACCAATATCTGAAACTTCTTTGATTGGGAAAGGTCTTAAATATGGATTAGGTAACGTTTCACCATAATAAGCTCTTGTCTTATCATCAGTAAGTTTTTCAAAGTTTTTTGGATCAATTGGATCAGCAAATCTAACTTCAATACCTTGTTGTCTTAAAGTATTTCTAAATAAATTTACTGTACCACCGTATAGATCTGTTGATGCAACGATGTTATCTCCAGCTTGAGCTAAGTTTTGAATACAATACGCTGATGCAGCTTGACCTGAACCAACTGCTAAAGCAGCTACGCCTCCCTCTAATGCTGCAACTCTTTTTTCAAGCACATCTACAGTTGGATTCATGATCCTTGTGTAAATGTTTCCAAATTCCTTAAGCGCAAATAAATTTGCTGCCGTTTCAGCATTCTTAAATTGGTAAGATGTAGTTTGGTAGATTGGTACAGCTACTGCTGTTGTTGTTGGATCAGCTCGGTAGTCTGAACCGTGCAAACCAATCGTTTCTGGATTTTTATAGTCAGCCATTAGTTTATCTCCCTTATTGTTTTTCTTAGTGTACTCATCATTTTTCTCCTAGTTATTTAAGAGAAAATGATTTTAAAAAATCATCTTCTCCTTTTTAGTACTTCGGCGATGTGCCAGGCGTACAATATGGTTCAAATGCCCGGTTTAATTTTAGATTGTTCCAAAAAAAAACCACCGGCTAAAGCGGTGGTCTAAGACTTTATCGCTTTAGCAGGATTTATATAGCGCTCCGCAATTTGACATAAATCAGCGCTGTAGGTCTTCTATAATTAATAGAAATTATTGTCAATCCTTATTTCAATTTGAGAATTAGTAACTATATAAAGAGTGAATGAATGATTTTTTAGATTCAATTAAATCGAGAGACCCAGCAGCAAAATCTATACTAAGTATAATTTTGACTTATCCTGGGGTGAAAGCTGTTTTTTTTCACCGTATAGCTAATTTTTTTTACAAAGCAGGATTTGAATTAATTGCTCGTATAATTTCTCAAACTTCTAGGTTTTTTACAGGTATCGAAATCCATCCAGGAGCAAAAATTGGAAAAAATTTATTTATTGATCATGGAATGGGAGTTGTAATTGGTGAGACCTCAGAAATCGGAGATAACGTAACAATGTATCATGCTGTTACTTTAGGTGGGATTTTGCCAAGCGTAGATTCTAATTCTCAAAGACAAACAAAAAGACACCCAACAATAAAAGATCAAGTTGTACTCGGATCTGGCGCTCAAGTATTAGGACCAATTACAGTTGGCCGATGTTCAAAAATAGCAGCTAACGCTGTAGTAGTTAACGATGTTCCTGAATTTGCAACGATGGTAGGCGTGCCTGCAAAAGTAATTAAAATTGATGAAGCTTGTCCAGAAGATCAAAAAGTTACCTTTACACCTTATGGAGTTGATGAGAAGATAAAGGATGAGCAATAAAGATTGGGATCCTAATTTAACACCAGAGCAAAATTATATATTAAGACAAGAGGGAACAGAGTCTCCTGGATCAAGTCCACTTAACAATGAAAAAAGAGAAGGCTCTTATCATTGTATTGGTTGTGGCACTAAACTTTTTGAGTCTAAAACTAAATACGAAAGTGGATCTGGTTGGCCTTCTTTTTATGATGCATTACCAGGTGTGTTTGAAACTAAAACAGATATGCATATAGGTTATCCAAGGACGGAGTATCATTGTAAAAAATGTGGTGGTCATCATGGCCATATATTTGAAGATGGACCTAAGCCAACAGGTAAAAGATATTGTAACAATGGAACTTGTTTAGTATTTAAAAAAAAGAAGTGATGAAAGATTATTTTAAAGAAATTAAAGAAGCCAAAGCAATGCTTCGAAAAAAATCAAAAGATTATAAAAAAAATTTTCAAAAGATTGAACAATTCATCGAGGCTGAAGTTAATGAGATTAAGCATTTAAAACAAAATAAAGAACAAATCATCCCAGAAATAAGTTTTAAAGATTTAAATACAAATAATAATTCCAAAGTTATTGATCAAATTAAAAGAAGAGGTTGTGTAGTTATAAGAGATGTTTTCGAGGACAATCAAATTAGTCAATGGAATAAAGACATAGAGGAGTATATTGAAAAAAATAATTATTATGAAAAACAAAAAGAAAAAGCTGGTTTAGATAATTATTTTAGTAATTTAAAATCTGGTAAACCCCAGATCTTTGGTTTGTATTGGTCTAAGACCCAAGTTAGAATTCGTCAATCTAATGAGTTAGATATTGTAAAGAAATGGATAAACCATTTATGGAAGTTCAAATATTCTGAGTACCAAGTTTTTGATCCTGCTAAAGAATTAATTTACGCTGATAGAGTTAGAAGAAGAGAACCAGGTGACTCTACACTTGGATTGTCACCTCATTGTGATGCTGGCTCTATTGAAAGATGGATCGAAAGTAATTATCAAAAAATTTATGATAAAATTTTTTCAGATCAATTTGAAAATTACGATCCATTTGATGCTAAATTTAGAGAAAAAACAGATTTAATAAAGTCTCCAGCTGTTAGTAACACATTTAGAACTTTTCAAGGCTGGACGGCTTTAACAAAACAAGGACCAACAGATGGAACGCTACAATTAATTCCCATAGCTAAAGGGATGGCTTATGTTTTAACAAGAGCTTTATTAGATGATGTCCCTGAAAATGAATTGTGCGGATCTTTACCGGCTAGAGCATTGTCAGCAAACAATCAGTACCACAAATTACTTTTAGAAGGTTTAGTTTCAATTCCAGTTATGAATCCTGGTGATACCGTTTGGTGGCATCCAGATATCATTCATGCTGTAGAGGATAATCACTTAGGAAAAGGTTATTCTAATGTTGTTTACATAGGATCTATGCCACTTTGTGAAAAGAATTTAGATTATGCTAAAAAGCAAGCTAACTCTTTCCTGAAAGGTGAAAGTCCACCTGATTTTGCTGCTGAAAATTACGAAACTAATTTTATTGGGAGAGCAACTTTAGATGATCTAACTACTCTTGGAAAAAAACAGCTTGCTTTAGAAGACTGGAAATAAACCAATTTCTTCAAAATGATTAATAAAAATAAGATCTTCACTAAAGGTGTTCTTGATTGTTTACCACTACTTCTACCAGTTGTTCCCTTTGGTATTATCTTTGGTGTAATTGGAATGGAATTAGGATTTGGTCCTTACGTTACTTACGCAACTTCATTTATAATTTTTGCAGGATCATCACAAATTGTATTTATTCAATTGATTTCAGCCGGTGCATCTCCACTAGTAACGTTAACTTCAGTAGGTATCGTTAATTCAAGACACTTATTATATGGGGCTGTCTTAGCTGAACATTTAGAAAAATTAAAATTAAGATGGAAAATATTATTATCCTATCTTTTAACCGATCAAGCATTTGCCGTTTCAAACAAATATTTTAAAAAAAATAATAAAAATAAATTTGCTCATTATCATTTATTAGGTTCAGGCTTAGGTTTATGGGTGACTTGGCAGCTTTCAACGATTTTAGGAATTGTTTTAGGCGCTATCGTTCCTGAGGAATTAGGTTTAAGTTTTACCATACCATTAACTTTCATCAGTTTATTAGTTAGCGAATTTAGAAAATCTAAACACATTATAGTAATTTTAGTTTCTGGCTGCGTAGCTCTATTAGCTTACAATATGCCTTTTAAAGCATACATCATCATTGCAGCTATTGCCGGGTTATCAGTTGCAGCATTCTTAAACAGGAAGAAAGCATAATATGATTTGGCTAAAAATGATTATTGCGGGAATCATAACTTTTTTAACTCGTTTTTTATTAGTCAGTTTAATTAAAAAAAATTCATTAACTAATAAAACAAAAATAGTTTTAAGCTATGTACCTTCAGCAGTTTTTCCAGCGATTATTTTTCCTGCGGTTTTTTTAAATTTAAATGGTCAATTATTTATTGAAGACAACCCAAAAATTATAGGCGCAATTGCAGCAGTCCTAGTAGGTTATTTTAGCAAGAATGTTGTGACAACTATAATCCTAGGATTGTTAGTGTATTGGGCTTATATTTTTATAGGGTAAGCTCTAATCCGATTTTTTTGAATTTAGGTTTAAAGCTAAAAAATAAGCTATTATGGTTTCCGGTATCTTTTTTTACCGTCTGTTGCCATAAATGTATCATTTCATGCGCCAAGGTATTTAAGAATTCTCTTTTACTAGAAAATTTTGGCATCATTTCTAAAACAAAAAAGCTTGTTCCCTTTCTGTAGGACAAATTTTCCACACATTGGCCATAAGCCGTTTTCATATTTTTAATTTGAATATCATTAAAGGCATTTAATTTTCCTTTAAATAAAGTCTTATTAAATACTCTAAAGTATCTTTTAATGTCTTTATAAGTCGTAATGTATTCTTTTTGAGAAGATTTTGTTTCTCTTAAAATTCTTTGTTTAGTTTTAATAACTAAATCATTTTTATTTTTTTTCTTTTTCATTACTGTCTTACTCCTATTTTTTTCTCTCTCTGAATAATGAATAATCCGCTTAAAACAATGATTGTAGCTCCAACAACCATATTTAAAGATGGAACTTCATTGAAATAAAAATAGCCAAACAACATACCCCAAATGATGGTGCTGTATCTAAAAGATGACGTAGATGACATCATTGTTGTTCTTATAGTTAAAATAGAAAAGAAGTAGCCAATAATTAAAAAGATTGCCGCTAAAACAATTATTAAGAACTCAACTAAATTAAATTTAATAAACTCAGTATGAAATAACATTCCAAATCCAAAAACAACCGTAACAGCCAATGAAGTTAAAAATGCTGCATGCATAATATTAAAATCTTTTTTAATTTTTCTTGTGTACGTATCTCTATAAGCAATAAAAAAAGCAGAGATTAATGGAAAAATAAAATAGTAACCAAATTCTAATTTAGTTGGGTTGATAACGATCATCACACCAACAAAACCCATAATGACTGCTGACCATCTTCTCCAACCAACTTGTTCACCTAAAAATATTGCACCAGCTAAAGTAATTAAAATGGGTGCTAAGTTTAACAATGTATAAACATCAGCCATTGGTAAATTGTACAAACCAATAAAAAAGAAAATAGCTGTAATAGCTTCCATCAATCCTCTTAATTGTAATTTTGTATTTGAAGCAATTTCTTTGAAATTTAAATCACCAGAAAGAAATAAGATTAATCCTAAAATTGAGGTTGCAACAATACCTCTAATAAAAACGATTTCGTCTAAAATATATATATTGTCAAATATGTTCATTAGCTTTTTTATCAGCGCATCATTAGCTGTAAAAAAAAGCTGACATAAAAGCATATAGATTATGCCTTGCGTTTCTAAACTTCTATTTTTTAAATATTCCATAGGGCTGGCGATATATAGATTTAAATTTGGAAAAATCCAGAGTTTATTTATGGCTTATTTGTGAATCCAGAAATATGAGCAAATATTGATTTTTTAAAAATACTAGGCATGGGTTATTAGGCAAAGATTGATCCTGGGGCAACCTAGCCTACAAGCTAGGGTAGTTTTTATAGTTTTAAAAAAAGACGAATTTGACGATTAAAAAAATTATCAAGTATTCGATGATCGTTTTTACCTTTTGTAATTTGGTAGTATCAGGAAATTTATTTTTAATATATTTAGATAAAAGCTTATAGCTAATTTCTATTGTAGCCACAGGAATTAGAATTCCAGATAAAAACCAAATAAGACTAAAATTTTTAAAACCATAGTATGAAGTTATAATTAAAGTTATCCAAGAAACTTTTGAAACAAACAGAGTAAATAATATTCCTGTTTTTTTTGAAAAAATGGATTGAGTTTTAATTAAAGAATAAGCCGCTAAAACACTGAAAAAAAAACCTAAATATTTTAAAATCATTTTCAATTATAATAATTAGAGCCTATAAGAGTTACAAATATAAAAATAAAATGATTTTTAAATTAGCAATTGCATTTGGCGCAGGTTTTATTAGCTTTTTATCACCGTGCGTCCTGCCAATTATTCCAGGATATATTTCATATATTACAGGAAAAAATTTAAATGAAATTCAACAAAATAGAAGGATAGTTCTACTCAAAACAATTACTTTTGCATTAGGATTTTCTTTTGTCTTTATATTATTAGGAATAGCCGCATCGTTTATTGGAAACGTATTAATTTTCTTTGGAAAAGAGTTAAGAATTGCTGCAGGAATTATTATCATTCTCTTTTCATTAAATTTACTTGGGATTTTAAATTTTAATTTTTTAAATCAAGACAAACGTTTTGAAATAGGCTCATATAAAGACAATTATTTCTTTCCATTTATTGTTGGTGCAGCTTTTGCATTCGGTTGGACGCCTTGCATTGGTCCAGTGCTTGGATCTATTCTTGCATTGTCAGCAACTGAAGCAACGATTGTAAATGGAGTGATACTTCTTTCTATGTATTCTCTTGGTTTAGCCATTCCTTTTATTTTGTCAGGTTACTATATGACTGTATTTTTAAATTCTAAAAAAGGATTTGGTAAATATTATAATAGAGTAACAATAACAGGTGGTGTTATTCTTCTGATCACAGGTGTTTTGATTTTAACAAATCAAATACAAGTTATTAGTTATTATATTTTGACAACCTTCCCATTTCTAACTAATTTTGGTTAATGAGCTACATTTCAGTTTTTGGCATTTTTGTTGCAGACATTAGCTTTGTAGGAAAAAGAATACCCACGGTCGGCGAAAGTATGATTGGCAGCAAATACAATATAAGCCCAGGGGGGAAAGGGTGTAATCAAGCTACAGCTATAGCTAAACTTGGAGGAAAGGTAAGTTTTATTTCTAAGATTGGTAAGGATACTTATGGCGATATGGCAATTAAAATCTTATCAGAAAATAAAATTGAGATTTCAGCAGTAGATATTGATCCTAAATCACAAACAGGAGTAGCTGGAATAATGCTGGATGAGACAACAGGTAAGAATGCAATTAATGTTATCGTTGGTGCACCAGCAACTTTAACCATTAAGGATTTAGAAAAACATTTTAACATCATAGGCAAATCTGAGATCTTTTTAACTCAGTTAGAAACACCAGTTGATGTAACCTTGGAATGTTTAAAAAAAGCAAAAGAGAACAATGTATTGACCATCCTCAATCCAGCTCCGGCGGCAAAAATAGATAATCAATTTTTTAAATATGTAGACTATTTTACACCGAATGAAACAGAGGCTGAATTCTACACCGACATTAAAATATTAAACATTGAAGATGCCAAGAAAGCTGCAAAGTCATTAATTCAAAAAGGATTGAAAAAAATAATTATTACTTTAGGTGAGAAGGGATTATTTTATACTGATGGAAAAGAAGAAATTTTTATTGAAGCCACTAAAGTGAAAGCCATAGACACGATTGGAGCAGGGGATGCTTTTAATGGAGGATTTGCCTACGCTCTTTTACAAAAAAAACCAATCAAAGATGCTTTAATATTTGCAAATAAAGTTGCAGGTTTATCTACTACAAAACAAGGGGCAGGAAATGCAATGCCTAGTTTAGAAGAAGTTAATAAATTAACTAATTAATTTATCTAATTCACCAGTACGATTAGCTTCAATCAACTCTTCTTTGCTACCAATATAATGATCTTCAATAAAAATTTGTGGAATGGTTCGTGCACCATTAGTTCGTTGAAGCATTTCTTTAGCGTTTTCCTTTTTTTCCCAAACGTTTCGCTCTTCAAATTCAATATTTTTACTTTTTAATAATGCTTTTGCCTCATCACAACGTGAACATGGCGTTCCTGAGTACATAGTAATTTTTTTCATAGTAATTAGATATTAAGTAATTTGTTTAATTTACCTTCTCGCTCTAAAGCTTGTAAGTCATCATTTCCACCTACATGCGTATCGCCAATAAAAATTTGTGGAACAGTTCTTCTGCCACCAGATTTTTTTAACATTTCATCCATCTTAGATGGATTTTCCCCTAGGTTAATTTCATCAAAACTCACGTTTTTGCTTTTAAGCAGCGATTTTGCAGCCACACAGAAAGGACAAGAAGGACCCGTATAAATTAAAACTTTACTCACAATTAATCTATATCACTTAATTTGATTTTTTCCCTAAGTTTTTTTCTTTCTTCAACAAATTTTTTTCTATTTTTAATACTTTTAGTATGAACTCTTTTTCTCCACAGTCTGAAAGAAGATGGTTTTAAATTCTTTCGCATTATTTTAATAACTTCGGATTCTGATTTTCCAGTTTTTTCTTTTATTTCTTCAAAAGTAATACGATCAGCCCAAGCAGCCCAAATAATCCAATTATCATCTTTGATATTTGGCTCTGGATTTTTAACCTTTGTAATTGGTATTGGGCTTTTTTTTTTCATCCAACAATATATAAATTAGGTATGTTTCCAGTTGATTATTTTATTTTTCTTCAAATTATACTCTTCTTGTTCATTACGCCAGGTTTACCACGAGTAGTGATTGTATCGCATTCAATTAATTATGGATTAAGAAATTCTGTTTGGACTGCTTTAGGAGATATTTCAGCTAATATTTGCCAAGGCATATTAGTTGTTTTTTTAATTGGAACTTTAATCAAGAATAATCCAGACATATTAATTTATATTAGATTGGCCTCGATCTTTTATATTCTTTATTTAGCTTACGATACTTACACTGCTAAAATAAAAAGTGTCGACTCAACAGTAGTTACATCAAAATCAAAACTTTCTTTTTATAGGGATGGTTTTTTAGTTGCTGGCTTAAGTCCGAAAGCGATTGTTTTTTTTGGTACGATTTTTACATCCTTTATAGATTTTGAAGCTAATATCTTAGTTCAATTCATAATTTTAATGACAACGTATGTAATTTTAGATTTTGCTACTTTAATGATGTATGGATTTGCGGCAGAAAAAATTGCTTCTTACTTAAAAACTAAACCTAAATTACTTAATACAATTTCTGCGTGTGTATTAATTATTATTGCTTTGTTCATTTCATTAAACCAATAATTGTAGCACTTGCCATAATATTCATTTCATAGTTAACTCAATCATTAATTAATTAATTAAAAACAAGGGGAGAATAATAATGAATAAACTTCATAAACTATTAGTAGTTATTCTTTCATCAATTGCTCTATTAATCAGTGCTGCTTCTACAGCTTTTGCAAAAGTTGAAGGCGACACGATCATTTTAGGTGCTGCAGTTTCATTAACTGGAAAATATGCGGGTAGCGGTAAGCATACGCAAAAAGGTTATGACTTAGGTGCTAAAATTATAAATGATAAAGGTGGAGTAAAGGTTGGAGGAAAAAAATATAAAATAGCAATTAAATACTATGACGACGAGTCAGACGGCGCTAAAGCTGCTGCACTTGCTCAAAGATTAATTGAACAAGATGGAATCCAATATCTTTTAGGACCTTACGGTTCTGGTATCACAATCGCTATGGCTCCAGTATCTGAAAAATACGGAGTACCAATGGTAGAAGCGAACGGTGCATCTAGAGCTTTATTTACAAAAGGTTACAAATATTTATTCGCAGTACTAAACTCTGCTGATCAGTATTTGAACTCAGCTGTAGATTTAATGGCTGCTAAAAAGAAAAATGCAACTGTTGCAATGGCATTTGAGCAAGATTCATTTTCACTAGACGTTAAATTAGGTGTAATGGAAAGAATTAAAGCTCATAAAATGAAAGTTGTAATCGATGATGCTCTTCCAAAAGAGTTGAACGATATGACTTCAACATTGCAAAAAGTTAAAGCTCTTAAACCAGACTTATTAATCGTTTCTGGTCACGATAAAGGAGCGATGACTGGTATTAAACAAATCACTGACCTTAAAGTTGATGTTCCTATGATTGCAATGACACACTGTGACTCAGCTGCAATTAACAAAAACTTAGGTGGCGGTGGAGATTATACTTTATGTGCTGCTCAATGGCATAAATCACTTTCTTACAAAGATAAATTCTTTGGTTCAGGAATGGATTATGCAAAAACATTCGAGACAGAATATCAATATGATCCACCATACCAAGCTGCTGAATCTTCAGCTGCTTTGTTAGTTTATAAAGCTGCTTTTGAAAAAGCGAATAGTTTCGATAAAGATAAAGTTAGAGATGCTATAGCTAAAACTGACATGAAAACTTTTTATGGTCCAATTAAGTTTAGCGAAACAGGTCAAAACCTAGCTAAACCAATGGTACTATTCCAAGTTATCAACGGTGAAAACAAAGTAGTAGCTCCAGAAAAATGGGCAGAGGCTAAATTAATTTACCCTACGCCTAAGTGGGCTGATCGAAAATAATTATTAAATTTGTAAACCGCTCTACATTTTATGTAGGGCGGTTTCATTAATTCTATTATTCGAAAACTATGATTTTAATACAAGCACCATTCTTGAATCTTCAAGCCATTTTAGATGGCGTAATGATCGGAGCTATTTTTGCATTAGTAGCTTACGGAATGGCTTTAGCTTGGGGAGTGATGAATATCATTAACATTGCTCAAGGAGAATTTGTAATTTTAGGTGGTTACATAACTTTTGCAGTTTATAAACTAGGATTTTCTCCATTTTTAGGCGCACCTTTATCTTTTGCATTTTTATTTGTCTTAGGATTTTTGCTTTACAAATTAATTGTCAACCGGGTTGTCGATAAAGACATGTTTATCTCTATACTAGCAACGTTCGGAATTAGTATCATGATAAGGCAAATCATGAATTTGATTTTTGGTTCTCAAGTTGAGACTGCCTTAACAGGATTAGGCACTGTATTTTTATTTGATCACAATATTACAATTGCTTTAGTTAAACTTTCTTCATTCGCAATTGCAATTGCTGGAGCAATTGGAGTTATTTATTTTATGAAAGTTTCTAAACTAGGAAGAGCTATAAGAGCTACCGCACAGAACGCGAGAGCTGCTAGAATTTTGGGTGTTAATACAGAGAAAGTTTACGCATACACTTACGCAATTAATGCTGCACTTTGTGGCTTAGCCGGTTCGTTAGTTGTTATGACTTACACAATTCATCCTTATATGGGATTACCTTATACAGTTAGATCTTTCATGATTGTAATTGTTGCAGGTTTAGGAAACATTCCAGGCGTATTAGCCTCTGGTTTAGGTTTAGGAGCAATGGAAGAATTAGCATCTTACGCATTTGGAACAGAATACAGAATTGGTTTAGTCTTCTTATTATTAGTATTCATCTTAGTTTACAGAAGTAAAAAATTAGCAAAAAGAAGAGAGTATTTAAAATGATGTCTGATCGAAAAGAATTAATAGGGTTTTTAATAATATTTGTTTTTGGAATTTTAGCTCCAATTGTTGCTCCATCACATAGAATTCAATTTTCGGAATTATTCATCTTTATGGTTTTTGCTTTAACTTGGAATATTCAAGGTGGAAAAATGGGTTACAATACTTTCGGTAACATTATCTTTTTTGGACTTGGAATGTATTTGTGTGCTTCAACACAAATTTCTTATGCATTTAATTTATCAGAGTGGACAGCAGCAGGAGGAATTAATACTTTTGTTCATACCATTCCAGAATATTTTATATCTCTTCCTTTAGGATTATTAGTTGCTGCGATTGTACCAACTCTTGTTGCATTAGTTTTAGGGTCTTTCATGTTAATTTTGAGAGGACATTATTTTGCAATTGGAACTTTAGGTTTAGGAATTGCAGCGGGAGAATTTGCAACCACTATGGATATTTGGGGTGGTGGTATGGGAATGACTGTACCTATTTGGCCAAAAGTTGATGGTCAGGATTTAGAATTATTTTTAGGAGTTGGTGTAGATTTCTTTTTCTATTTAACTTTTGTTTTATTTTTAATCACTTTCTTTACTTTGCGTTGGCTTTACTCAACTCGTTTTGGATTAATTTTAACAGCTATTAGAGATAATGAAGATAAAGCTGAAGCGATGGGTATTCCAACTATGAGATACAAAGTTACAGGCTGGTTATTCTCGGCATTCTTTATGGGATTAGCAGGAGCATTATTTGGAAACATCAACGGTTACATAGAACCAAATGAAGTTGCGTTTAATGGAGCAACGTTTGGTGTTTACATGGTGTTAATGACAATCCTTGGAGGTAAAGGAACTTTATGGGGACCAATCATTGGAGCAATTCTTTTCCAACTATTTAAAGAATTCTTCTGGACTTATTTCTTAGGTTGGCAGTTAGTAGCTTTAGGTTTCTTAATTGTAATTATTGTTGTGTTTTTCCCAGAAGGATTAATGGGTTGGTTAAGAGGCAAAAAACCAGAATGGTTTGGCGAAGTAGTAGATAAAAAGGCAAGACTTGCTCAGGTAACTATTAATACAAATGACTAATATTTTAGAAGTAAATAATGTTTCGAAATTTTTTGGCGGTGTAAGAGCCAACGAAGATATTTCTTTATCTATCAAACAAGGATCTATTGTTAGTTTAATTGGTCCAAATGGATCAGGCAAAACAACTTTATTTAATTCTATTGTCGGTACACACCCAATTGATAATGGTTCTATAAAGTTTGAGGGCAAAGAATTATCTAAAATGTTAGTTCATGAAATTCCGCCTTTAGGGTTGCTTAGAACCTTTCAACAAACAAAAATTTATGGACAAATGTCTTGCATGATGAACATGAAAATAAGCAAAAAGGTTTCAAATGCTTATACAAGAATGTTTGATAAACTACCTAAAGAACTTGATGAACAAGCTGAGCAAATTTTATCTTTTGTTGGTTTGTATGAAAAAAGAAACCTAAGAGCTGGCGAACTATCATTTGGTCAGCAAAAATTATTAGAATTAGCTATGGCATTAATGAATGAGCCTAAAATGTTAATGTTAGATGAGCCAACAGCTGGAATTAATCCTACTTTAATTAATGGAATTATAGATCGTTTAATTAAAATAAACGATAAATATAAAATTACTTTATTTGTAATCGAACATAACATGAGAGTAGTAATGAATTTAGCTCA
>Ga0255782_10002780_pt1 | contig 13642 bp, 20 predicted proteins | sample 101ome_26_FD_179980 | JGI IMG/M metagenome (GOLD analysis project Ga0255782, IMG submission 179980) | Coastal salt marsh microbial communities from the Groves Creek Marsh, Skidaway Island, Georgia - 101408AT metaG (version 2) | ecosystem: Environmental > Aquatic > Marine > Intertidal zone >...
CAACTTGAACCGCCATCTAAAAAAGATGTTGCTGTATGGTTAACTCATCTATTGAAAGATGAAAATGTTAAATATGACTTAACAGATATTAAAAAGATTGTAGACGATTTTTACCCCGATGTTCGTAAGGTTGTAAATTATTCACAACAAGTATCTGCTTCTGGTGAAATTAAACATGTTAAAAATCAAGGTGCTGGTTTTGAGATTAAAAACAGACTAATTGAGTTGTTGAGAAATTCAAAAGGAAATAAGAAAGTATTTAATGAAATTAGACAGTTAGTAAATGATGCTGGAACTAAACATTTTGATGATTTGTATTCTACTTTGTACAACAAATCATCTGAATACGATAATGGAAATTCTGTTGCTGTAATTGTTGAGATATCAGAAAGTCTGTATCAGAATGCTTTGGTTGTAGATAAAGAGATAACTTTTATGGCTTGTATTGCTAAGTTAATTAAAATTGTTTCGAAATAATATTTAGTTATTAACTGTCTACTAAAATTATTGGTAGACAGTTAATTAATATTTCTAATTTTACAGAAAGATTTATAATAATCTTCATAAAATTTTATATTGTCACTAATAATACCTTCAAATTTTAAAACCTCATCTAAATCATAATTTGACATTTCAGGCATTATTAATAATCCACCTCTATAATTTGTTTCAGTGTGTGGATGTATTAGTATTCTATTTTTACTACTTAATGTAAATACATCATCTGCATGTGTAAATATCTCAAATTTAGTATTACTTCGATTTAGTCGGAATAACGATCCATCATCTTTACAATGAATCAACAGTTTGTCAGAATACTCATTTAAAAAACATTCTGATACCAACTGTATGGCTGAATCATGTCCTAGATAAAAGTCCCCACTGTGATACCATAAATCAATTTCGACATCATATCCATTTGATATAACACTTTCTATAATGTTTATAGAATTTTCATTAATTTTATTTCTTCCATTGAAATTGCCTCTATGACTAATAAATTTCATTATATTCTATATGAATATATATTTATTTTTATGAAAATTTCGTTAGAAAACACCAAATGTGATTTAGAGAATATAAGAGTTGTCTATTACATGAATGAACGGTCAAATCCTATAATGAAATTAACTTTAAAAAAATATTTTGAAGTCGATTCTGAAAACCCTTTAAAAATAAGTGTTATATCAAATAACTTTCTTAATGAAGAATTACCTTATCAGGATAAGATAGATTATACCAGTGCTGATATAGAATATCGTGAAGATGCTACACATTTTGGAGACACGATCATGAAAGGTTTAAATAAAATAACAGAAGATTATATTTTACTTATGTTAGATGATCAAATCGTAGATCGACCTATAAAATATAACGATCTTCAAAAACTAATAAATTTCATAAAGGAAGAAGATGTACATTATTTTGGATTTTCTCCAATACCACAACTTGGTAACCCAAACTTTTCATGGAAACCATATGATAAAGATAATTACCCATTTGATAAAAGCACACTATTTTATCGTGATAATAATTTCCAGTATTTATTATCTCTTCAACCTGCTATCTGGAAACGAAATTTTTTAATTGATCTTTGTGAACGATGCCCGTTCAATCTTAACCCCTCGACTTTAGATGCATGGCTACCGGATATTCTTAGAGAATATATTATCGAAAATAATTTCAAACTGATGGGCCACAATTTAAATTCAATGGCTAATTGTATCCCACAATCAAGTGAATATTTCATTCTTTCTTATTTTGAAGTTTTACGTCGTCGATGCTTTTGGCATCCTGTTAATATACCACCTGACGATATAAATTATCGACCAACTTTTTCATTTGTTGAAAATTTAATAAGAGATGAAAAATTACTAGAAAAAGAAGAATATAAAGATATGTTGTTTAATATAAATCAAAGTCATATATTAAAAAAACAATGATTTGGTAAAATTATATCTAAATAACTTGTATTTGATTAAATTAAACCCCACCAAATTGAGGTGGGGTTTTTTTGTGCGATATTAGTACAATTAAATGTATAGCTTGTAAGATATTAATAAATATAAAAAATAAATGGTATATTTATTAATATGAAGAAATTAAACGAAGATTTGGGCGATAGAATGGTTTTAGGCCTCCCATATGGTGCTGGAGGAGCAATTCCTGGAGCAGTTGAGCCTGGAGTTGTAGATACATTTAGTAGTCCAGATGTTGTGCAAAATCCCGCTAAATTCGGAACATTAGTTGATAAAAGTAAATTAACTTCTGATGCTAGTGGGTCTATGGAGAAAATTGCTCCGTATGGACCTTATACATCTGAGAATCCCGAGGATTATAATAAAGATGTGGATGATATTAAATATAAAGTTACACCTGATGAAGTTATAACAGGCATTGAATATGAAATGAAAAAGCTTGTTTTGAAAGATAAAGATGTAGCAAAACAAAATGTTGTTAGAAATTTAAAGAAAGACCCAAAATATTATAGTAAACTTCATATGTTGGGAGTTTACCCAGAAAAAGATGCTGCTCCTGATGACGATATGATGGAATCAAAACAACAATCTGCTATTTCTGAAATTATAAGGGATATGTACAATAAAAAAAGGGGTCGAAGAAACTGGTAATTTAAACATATTTATAGATAAAATGGCAAATTTTAAACAAGATAACCCAACATATAGAAAGCCAGCTGAATTACCCAGTGATTCAAATTGGCATTATATAGGCGACGGAAGATTACATGATCCAATCGTTAAAGATCCTGCTATGAATGGAAATAGGTGGACAATAGATTATGGATATGGAAGTGGTAAATCATTTGAAAAACTCAATCAACCTCAGAAAAACGGCCATTAAAAACTATTTATAATAATTATGGGAGATTTACGAAATTTAGTTGGCGGTATACGAGACAAAGTTGTTCCAGAGGAAATAGATCCTGTTCAATTAGCAATGGGTATTCAAATTGAAATGGAACATACTAATGATGTAAATGTTGCTAAAGAAATTGCTATGGACCATCTATCTGAAGATCCCGTTTACTACCAAAAATTGATTAAGGCTGGGTTAGCTAAAGAATTTGGAACATCAAATATGGGAAGTGGATATGGAGATCCTGATTCTTGTTTCAATGACAGTGCTAGAATAGGAAATAATTCATGTACTGCTGGTAATAATGTTGTTGGCACTATTGGTAATACATCTGATGGAAAAATTGATGGTAGAAGAAGTGAACCCATCGTTAATAAAACTTTAGATGTTCAATTACAAGAAAAGAAAAAAGCCAAAAAGAAACCAAAGCCTACTAACCCGTCATTATGGTCTAGAGCTAAATCTATGGCTAAATCAAAATTCGATGTTTATCCAAGCGCATATGCAAATGCTTGGGCAGCTAAATGGTACAAAAAGAAAGGCGGGGGTTGGAGAATGAGTGAATCTAATAATGATATTCGTGGAAGAGCATATGATGGACCATTCCCAGCACAAGTTTCTCCAGATGGTCAAGGAACATATTTAAGCGGATATGATTATGTAGGATACGCAGAAAGTAAACACAAAATGAAAGAAAATATTAAAAAAATTGTCAATCGTGTATTAAACGAACAAGTTGGAGTGTATCAAGTTATTAAATATAAACTTGGTGAATCAACATATGAATTGATATCTGTCAATAATATTAATTCTAATAATGTTCAATCTGTTATCGATAAAGTTTCTAATAAAGATTCATACAGTACAATAAACAAAGATGTTGCTGCTGTGGTTGAAAACCCAAATGATGAAGAAACTATAACGATAATAGTACCAGCAAATCATCCTAATAGACTTACAAAAGATGAATTTGGAAATTGGAATGTCACAAATGAATTTGAAGTGTTTGCCGAAGACCTTTTCAGTTTACTGCAAGATGTCGCACCTGGTGGAGAAGAATACCAAGTTCCCGCTGATAAAGGATCAGATCCTGATGATTGGTACGATGCTAAAAGAACAGACGATCTAGAAGAATCTAAAAAACCAAATAACAAAATTATGAAAGAAAAATCACTAAAAGAATCAATTAAGGATATTATACGCCGTACCTTAAATGAACAAGAAGGCGAAGACATAAGTGTAACAGACACATCTGTTGATACAACTGTAGGTGTTCCACCAGCAGAAGTACCTGGTGCGGAAGATCCAGTTGCAGATGTTGAAGAAGAAACTGTTACAATTACAATGGACAAAGATACTGCTCAAAAGTTGCACGATCTTTTAATGGCACAACTTTCAGGTGAAGCTGAAGGTGGAGAAGCTGAAACCGAAACTGATGATCAATTGCCACCGGCAATGGGCGACGACGAGGGCGCAGAACAATCTGCTTTAGCTGAAGGTAAAAATGGGAAGTGGATTCAAAAAGCTGTCGGAAAACCCGGAGCACTCCGTAAACAATTAGGAATTCCAGCTGGTAAAGATATTCCTAAAAGTGAATTAGAAAAAGCTGCTAAAAAAGGTGGTAAATTAGGAAAGAGAGCTCGATTAGCTCTTACTTTGGGTAAATTATCTAAAAAGAAAAGAGGATAATTTAAGGTGGTAATCTCTTACAGTAATACGCACTTTTAGTGATATGATAAATGAAAATTCAGAAATGGCATTAAGTGACATCACAAAACTCATCAAATATAGTGATGAGCTTCAAAATAAGTTTTCCATTGATGACAATTTGGAAGATTGGGTTAAAGCTAAATTAAACCATGCAACTGATTATGTATCTACTGTAAGAGATTACCTTAAATTTTATAATGATAGTGAGACCATCGATGAAAAATGGTCTATGAAGTATAAGAGAAGCATTGATTGTAATAATCCAAAAGGTTTTGGACAAAAAGCTCATTGTAGAGCTAGAAAGTTAAGACAAAAGGGTGTTAAAACTAAAAGTAAACCCGTCAGAGAGATTTATAAACAGGTCATAAAAGAACTTTTAGAAGAGTTTGATAGTAGTATGGCTGTGGGTTCTTTAAAACAAATCAACAGTGATTCTAAAGAACTACAGTCAATGTTAAAACCCGATACTAAATTAGAAGATTGGGTTAAAGCTAAACTAAATCTCGCAGGTGAGTATTTAGACGATATATATCATCATTTAGACCACTTTGGTCCTGAGGGCAGAGAATTAGATGATATTGATGAGTCAGTTCAATTGAATGAAGGATTTAAAGAGGTAGCACTCGCAACTCTTTTAAGTTTAGGTACTGTAGGAATTCCTGGATTAAAATCATTAATGGCAAAAGAACCTGTACCTGCTTCTCAAATTGTACAAACAATTAGACAGTCTGCTAAACAAATACCAGTAAAAGTTTACAAAGTTCAAAGTGGAGATACACTAGGTAAAATTGCTGAAGATGCAGGTGTTTCAATGGATGCTATCATGAGGGCTAATCCTAATATTAAAAATAGAAACTTGATTAGGGTTGGTCAAGATATTATTATACCAATTGATAATACCGGAAAAATAGCTAACATAAAACCATTCATTAAAAAGACAAAACAATCTTCAGATGATAGTTTGTATCAAGGGGTTAGTAATGAAGACATAGTTATTGCTACAATTGTAGATGAAGCTGCTGGCGAAGGTGATATTGGTATGCAAGCTGTTTTAAATGTTATTATGAATCGAGGCGATGGGAATATCAAAAAAGCTGCTCAAGCTTCACTGAAAAAATATCAATTTAGTGGATGGAATAGTGTTGCTAGAAATGCTTCTTCTATTAATAGTTTTATTCAAAAGAAAAAAAGTAGTCCTAAATACCAAAAAGCGGCTGAAATGGTTAATTTAGCTAAAGCTGGGAAACTTTCTGATATTACTAATGGCGCTGATCACTTTCTAAATGTTCCGTTAACAAAAAAATGGAATGATGGTAAACTACCTAGTTGGTATACCAAAAATCGTGATAAAATTACTAAAGTAATTGGAAAACATGAGTTTTTAAAATTAGACGAATATTTTGGATTTGATTATTATTTCTAATGAGTGAGTGGGATTCCATAGATGTAGGTAATTTGTTTTCATTACATAATGTAAACTCCAATACTAATTCAACTTCTTTTGATCCATATCAATCTATATTGAATCGTCAAAAGAATAATAATGATATTAAAGCAATTGATGATGATCCAATTAAAAGTTATGATGAAGAAGATTTAATAGCACTTGAAAACTTTTGTAGAAAACACAACATTCTAGGTTTTAATTGTGGTACAATGAGTCCACGTGCTGCACTTACATTTTTAAAAAGAAAAATGGGTGTCAGAGAAAGTGATATTTCAAAAAGACAAGTGTTAAATGGTTAGTTAAACAATTAAATTACTTTCTTCGGTAACAGGTTGTGATGTTCTAAGTTCAGCTGGTAATAAATCTTGCAGAGGAGCTTCACAGTTTATACAATATGGTACATTAATTGGTACTAAAGCATCTTTATCGGTTCCGGCTACGATTTTACTTACTCGTCTGAAAATAACTCCATTTTGAAAAACGCTTCCATTACAATCAGAACATTTTACTGCGGTAGTATCTTGTAATCCAAAATTAAGTGTTGGTGTTTGTTCCATTCCTTCAATAGTATTCATATAGTTTATATATAGTCTTTTTTATTTTAAAATAAGTTTTTTTAACTCAGTTAAATCTTTTAAAAATTTTTCGTAACAAGAAATTATTACAGAATCTTTTTCTTCCATTATGAAATATTTACCGTGTTCATTTTGAAAATGTTTTAATGTTTCTTTGTACTCTTTTTCTCTAGATTCTATAAATCTCATTAATGTAGAGACGGTTTTATTTGATTCTTTCATTTTAAGATATTAGTACTAATATATTACTGTGTCAAGGTTATAAAAATATTTATATATGTGCCAATAAGAATTTATTCAAAAGATCCAAATGATTTAAATTCATATGAAGATAAGTCTTGTAAAAAAATGATTTCGGGTGGTGCTATATACAATTTATATGTTGATAGTTGTGAAACTAAAATTAAAAATAAATCTAAAGTTTTTATTGCTAAAGATGGAAAAATACCAATTGGTTGGGCTTTAATTAAACATGCTTATAAAAAGCAATGGCAATTTATGGTATATGTAAAATTAAAATATAGAAGAAAAAAAATTGGAACACGTCTATATAACAGAGCTAAAAAGTATTTTAACTTAACAGATGATAATATAGACGTGTATAGAACAAGTAGTTCGAATACTAAATTTTTTGATTCAATTACACATCATACATGATGCCATTGAAAAATCCTCGCATTCCTAATACTCCATCTAAGCTAAACATTTGTACACCTGATTCTTGGAAAAGTAAAGATGTTACATCGTCATGACCTTTCCAATGTTCTCTTTGTTTTGATTTGATAGCTTCTTGACATAAACTTGTGAAACTAGAATGCACATAAACTTCTTTAATTCCTGATTGAATTATGCTTCTAGCACATTCAATACAGGGAACTCCGTTTGTATACATAGTTGCACCTTCTGTACTAATTCCATTACGAGCCGCTGATAAAATTGCATTTCTTTCTGCGTGTTCATACCAAAAGTATTTGTCGGGTCTATCATGTCTTTTCTCAACTTTATCATTAACCCCAATAGGAATACCATTATATCCAGTTGAAATTATTCTATTGTCTTTTACTATAATTGCGCCAATTCTAGTTTTAGGATCTTTCGATTTACTAGCCACCCAATATACACCTTGCATAAGCCATGTGTGCCAGTCTACCGGTGCTGGTAAAATACCATCTTGATCAACAGCTTTTTTATCTTTTTTGGTAGATCGTTTAATGTTCTTTTTCGGCACTATTTTTTTATTTGCACTAGTTGATTTTTTAGTGGTTCTAATTGAATCCTCTACAATTTCGGCATCTTTAATTTCTCCAGTATTCGATGTTTTTCTTTTCATAAACTTATTTTTTGAATTATTGTTATAACACAATATATAACATGTATATGTATTTGTCAATTGTAATAAAAATTTATTTTATAATATAGTTTATATAAAATTTAAAAAATATTTATATAGTGAATATGCAATCAAAAAAACATATGAAAAATTATCAAGGTCAAATAAGGGGTATAAAGTTTTTGATTAAAGATAATAAAACTATTAGATTGTGGAAACCAGATGATGTTGAAGTAGAAAACTTCCGTCCACTATGTGATTTAGTTGTAAAATATATAATAGACGAAGGTTTTTTTAATAAGAAAAATTGTAAAGTAGAAATTGTTTTTTAAGTTTAATCCATGAAAAATTTGTTACATTTAAAACAACATGTGAAATATCCACATGTTGTAAAGTCTATTGTTGAGATCCCTAAAGATACAAATGTAAAATATGAGTATGATGATGAAAGCGGTCTAATGAAATTAGACAGATGCTTAATTAGCTCCTTGCAGTATCCGGCTAGTTATGGTTTTATACCAAATACATTATCCGAGGACGGAGATCCTACAGATATATTAATTTATAATACAGTACCACTCCATCCAATGACATTAGTAGAGGTTAAAGTTTTAGGAAGTTTAATAACTTATGACAGTGGGAAAAAAGATCCTAAGATAATTGGCGTACCACTTTTTAATCCCAATAAGTATGAAAATATTTCTCAGTTAGACTCTATGTTTTTAACTATTGTAGAAGACTTTTTTAGAATCTATAAAAAACAAAAAGGTAAAAAGAATCCTGTTAAAATCAAAGGGTGGTTGAATAATATTGAAACTAAGAAATATTTAATGAAGTATAAACAATTTTAGTTTAAGTCTCCAAATTTTATAATATGTTTTTTGCTGTCTTGAATTAGTTTATTGACTGTTTTAACTAAAACTGGGTTTTTAAATTTTATTTCTTTTTCCAATTCTTCTGATAAGAATATACCTTCTAAATTACTAGCATTTTCAAATATGAACTTTGATGGAATAACATAATGATTATCAGCTTTATTCAAGTCTTTAATACTGTAAATTTTTGTTACAAAGCCAAATGAAGGGTCTGGTATTTCATCATCTATAGAGTCTTCATCTATGTTTTTAAAGTAATCTATTCCGTTTTCATCTTTTAACTCATAAAGATCTACCACATCCATATGTGGATATTTTCCAAATATATGTTCAAAACATAAAGTTGCTGCTTCTATTAACTTGTCTTCTATATCTTTAAATGTGTTTCTCGAAATGATATCAACTTTACATTTCCAGTTTACACCTTCAACAACATATGACTCTATTTTTTTTCTAGGCATATATTAATAAATATAAGCAGGTCTATAGTCAGAATTGTTTTCCATCACAATAGATTCTGGTTCATTATTAATGGGCAATGGATTGGTAAGAAAATTAAAACTATATGAATGTTTTCCTATGTGAGATAATCTAATGGTTGTATCACAAAATATGTTTATACCAGATTTTTTTGCTCTTTCACAGAAAGCAAAATCTTCACCTACATAATCGTTGTTTATGATCATTGGAAAAAACCACGGATGAACTTGGTATTGACCACCCCATATATTAACAGGCTTTAAATCATACTTTAATTTAATATTCTCATATACACTAACATGTGTGTACATAAAACCTGTAGCACTATGATCTACTTTATAAAGTCCACCATCTTTTCCAAAATATATTTTATCATGGCAGTCGGAAAATTTAGTAGTTAGAACAGGCCATCCCTTCACAGGATAAGCTGCTGTTACAAATGGATATTCTCCATTTTTGTTTCTGTTAATTATTTTATAAACATCATTTACATCAAAAGATATATCGCTATCAATCCACAGTAAATGTTCGTAGTCTTCATTTATAGCTTGTTGTGCCATGACACATCTTCCTTGGTCAATAGCACTAAATCCATATTTTCTATATACTCGTATTCCATCTTTTTCTAACCTTCGAAGAGATTCATCACAATCTGATTCAATTTGGGACCCAACAGGAACTAAAATTATTGTTTTACTTTTGTCTTCTTCCGACAAAGAAAGTTGTGTGATTAAATCTTTTTGATGGATGACATTCATATTAAAACAAGTCTACTTCATAAAATTTTAATATCAAGTTTTTATATATTTTTATTATTGGAGTCAAATATTTATTAACATGATGGTCTCAAATTTATTAAAAATTCAGAATCAACTTAAGGTTTATCATTGGCAAACCAAAGGTACTGGAAGTTACGGTCAACATAAAGCATTAGATGCAACATATGAAACATTTACAGGCTTAATTGACGAATTTCTAGAAGTTTTCATGGGTAAGTATGGAAGAATAAAAGGTCCATTTTCATTGGAATTGAATGATTTCGAATCAGTTTCTACAATTAACAAATTTATAGATGAATCTATTGACTTTTTGGTAGATGAATTAACAGATAAATTAGATGAAAAAAAGGACACTGATCTTTTGAATATAAAAGATGAAATGTTGTCATCATTAAACAAACTCAAATATTTAATCACCTTGGAATAAAATGGATAAAAATAAAAAACTTATAGTAAGTAAATTTTTAAAATTTGTAAATGAAGAATTACAAATAGACAAACCTTTTAAGTTGAAATTAGCAACTAAAAGAGATGATGACTTAAAAACATACGCCTATTATAACAAAAATAATGGTGATATGAAAGTATATGCCGCAAACCGAGGTGTTGCAGATGTACTCAGAAGCATTGCACATGAATTAGTTCATCACTGTCAGAATTGTAAAAACCAATTAAATGTGCCACACCCGGATGTAGGTGGACAAATTGAAGATGAAGCAAATGCTGTAGCAGGTCAGTTAGTTAAAAAGTTTGGATATGCAAATCCAAAATTAGCAATTTATTCTAATTCATTCGACCTTGACAATTAGTAAAGATCGAATAATATTGTTTCATGATTACATTTCAAAACAAAGAATTTAAGTTTGATGAAAAAAGAGTTATTCAAATTCTCGAACATCATGGATTAATTACTGATCAATCCATAGATTATAATGCTTTTATAAATGATATTTTAGATGCTTGTGTAGTTAATTATACACAAGTACATGACGGTTCATCCAATATTGGTTTTAACACAGGAGTTTCATATAATGAAAACGGAATTAGAGTTATATCTTAAAAAAAATTTTCCAGACATTTACAATACTTCAGACAAAGACACTTCTACATTTAAAGGATTTAATTGTGGTGATGGGTGGTTTCGACTAATTCTATGGTTGAGTCGATATTTGAAAGATTATATTGTTAATCAAAATAAGGCATCTGATAAAATGCCTGAAAAATATTTGCCAGTAAAACCTATAAAAGTACTGAGTGTAGATAAAAACAGAGGTATTATTAAATTTAATATAAAGGGTGGAAATGAGAGAATATATTCAGTAATATCATTTGCTGAATACATTTCTGGTTTTATCTGTGAAGAGACTGGAAAAATAGATAATATTGTTTATAATAAAAATACTAATTTTAAAACTTTACATCACAGCTTAATTAACTCAGATTCATTTGAGTATGTTGATGAAAAGCCACTTCGTGAAATATTAACCAATCAATTAGAATTTACATTTTAAAAAAAACATATGAACACAACAAGACGAAATTTTTTAAAGACGAGCTTGCTAACAGGTGGTGTAGTAGGTTTAAATTCAAATGCAGCTTCAACCGAAGTAAATGATCCATTTTGTACTTTGCCCAAACAAGGGAAAAAGTTTGATTTCGATTCAGAACCAAATAGAGTAAGAAAAAGTTTTTACGATTTAAGTGAAGACGAAGTTAAAAACCTTTGTAGAGCGATTGGTGCTATGAGAAATAATGTTCCTCTTAACAACGCAGCTAATTGGCAAAATTACGCTCTACTTCATGCTTTTCATTGTACTGATGCTGGTGTTGAAGCTGATCAAGTACATTGGAGTTGGTATTTCCTCCCATGGCATAGAGGATATATCTATTTTATGGAACGAATTGCAGCTAATTGTCTTAAACAGTATTATCCAGATGTTGATGGATCTAAGTTTGCTTATCCATATTGGGATTGGAGTAATTTTCAAGAAATGCCTAACACTAAATATCGTATAGAAAAAAATATTCCAAGTCCATTATTTGGTTATGATCTTACTAAACAAGATATGACTGAAGCTGACGGACTTGGTTTTGATAATTTGGCACTCTTTGATGGATACCGAAAACCTACAGTAGAAGAACCTACAATGACTCCTTTAAATGAAGTGGGTGAAGATGCTAAAAAACATATTGCTGAAACTAAGTTCTATATGAGTGCAGATTATATCAATGCTGCTCTTAAGACTCCTTTTGAAGTGTTTGGTGGCAAACGACGCACGAGTAGAGAGACTGGACAAGGATTGATTGAACAGAATCCTCATAACAATGGACATGATTGGGTTGGTGAACGATATGGAAGTAACCGTGATATGGGTACACTTCGATATGCTGCTTTAGATCCTATTTTCTACATGCATCATGGTAATATTGATCGTATTTGGTCATTGTATAAAAATAGAATGCCAAGTGTAGATGGTCCGTGGGGTCGTCAAGAATACACATATGTCGATGTAGATGGTTCTCCTATTACAGTGTCGGTTAAAGATATTGTTACAAAGTTGTCTCCTAAGATTACATACCAACCTACTTCGGATGGTGTTCATTATATTTCCGATAGTACAAATGATCTTCCCGAGATTGTTTCTGTTGAAGTCGATCAGACATTAACTCATAAAGGACTTACAATTAAAATACCGGATAGCGAACGAATTAGTAAATTAATTAATAGTGATTCTGTATTATCAATGATGACTATTGAAACTGGTCCCATTTTATATGAAGATAAGTTTAGGATTAATATTTTTAATGATAGAAGATTTATTGGCCGTGTTAGTTTAATGGATGGGAGGCAGTCTGATAAAGATGATCCTATTATTACACATGAGTTCACTACTACGGTAGGTGTGACTAAAAAGTCATTAAAGAATACAATGAAAAATATTATGGCAGGCTATCCTAAAAATCTAAAACTTACATTACAAAATGTAAAAGATAAAAAGTTTAAAGTTCGAATTAATAAAATTTATTTTTCTATAATGAAGTAAAAATTAAAATAATAAGTTATGAATATTTTTAATAATAAACCAAATAATCAAGAGTATCAAGAAGAAGAATCAGATTCAGTAAAATATACCGAAGCGTCATTTATAAATGGTAATGAAATATATTTTTATGGAGATGTTTCTTTAGAAAATGTTTTTGCTTTAAATAAAGCACTTTCTTCATTAGAAAAACAATTTTTGATGTTAAAAATTCAATTTGAGTTAAAACAATCTCCGCATATTAAATTATTTCTAAATTCAGATGGAGGTGAAATATTTAGTGCTTTTACAGCAGCTGATAGAATTATATCCAGTAAAGTTCCAATATATACATTTGTTGAAGGAATGGTAGCAAGTGCTGCTACTATAATGAGTATCGTTGGTAAAAAAAGGTACATTTCACCAAGTGGAGTTATGTTGGTTCATCAATTAAGAAGTTGGTGTGGCGGTACCCATGAAAATTTAAAAGATGAAGCAAAAAATTTGGAAATGCTTTCTGAAAAGATTCAAGGGTATTATTTGAAATAT
>Ga0255782_10002798_pt1 | contig 13596 bp, 10 predicted proteins | sample 101ome_26_FD_179980 | JGI IMG/M metagenome (GOLD analysis project Ga0255782, IMG submission 179980) | Coastal salt marsh microbial communities from the Groves Creek Marsh, Skidaway Island, Georgia - 101408AT metaG (version 2) | ecosystem: Environmental > Aquatic > Marine > Intertidal zone >...
AGAGTGGGGTGCAGACCATGCACCAACTGTAGACCTTAATGCTGTTGAGCAAATCAGTGTCATCAAAGGCGCCGCCACCTTGCGTTATGGTGGTGACACCCCCGGGGGGGTTATCGTCATGCAAAAAGGAAAACCCTTTCTAAAAGATACGCTCTATGGTCACCTATTATCTTCGGCATCGGCCAATGGTCGTGGAGGTGCGATGACCGGGAGTTTGGTTAAAGGTTTTGCCAACGGAAACTATGTGAAAGGCCAAGCGACGATTAAAAAGAGAGGAGATGCTCAGGCCCCCGCCTATAATTTGTCCAACACTGGATGGACCGAAGCCGCCATGAGCATGCAATGGGGACGTAATCAATTCCTTAAAGGATGGGAGGTCAACTATAGTTTCTTTCAAAATACCATAGGTATACTACGTGCAGCACATGTGGGGAATGTTGAAGATTTAGAACGGGCACTTAGAAGTGAAGTCCCCTTGCGGATCGACCCTTTTACCTATACCATAGCAGCACCCAAACAACAGTCACAACACCATAATGCCAAGTTTTATTACTTCAAACGTTGGGCTGCTGATACCAAATTAGAAGTTCACTATAATTTTCAATGGAACCAACGGGAGGAATTTGATATCCGAAGGGGAGAAGACCGAAACAAGGCAGCGATCGACCTGCAATTGATGACCCAAAACCTTGCGGCTTATTTGGCGTGGACAGGTGCTGAGTCCATGGCTTATACCGCTGGTATTCAGGCTGAATTGCAAGACAATTTTTCCAATCCTGACACCGGTGTCAAACGCTTGATACCCGATTACCTTAAATATACGCTGGCGAGCTATACAACCGCCCGTTACCAACCCGACAATTCTTTGACCATAGACGCGGGGCTTCGCCTGGATTGGACATTGATGGATGCCCAAAAATACTACGATATCAATGACTGGGAACAGCGTGGCTATGACAACCGCTATTCGCAATTTGAAGTACGTAGGCTAAGCACTCAATTATTGACCCGCCCAAAATTTGAATTTCTCAATTGGGCCTTTTCGACCGGAGTACGCTCACAATGGAATCCTGTGTTTGAAACAACCCTCAACTACAATCTATCCCAACGGGCTCCCAATGCTGCCGAGCTTTTTAGCGATGGTTTACATCATGCCTTAGCAACCATAGAATATGGGAGCTTGGACCTTAAAAAAGAGATTGCCCATAAGGTTTTATTAAACAGTACTTACATCAAGGAGGGCTTAAACCTGAATTTGACCCCCTATCTGTCCTGGGTCAACGATTTTATATTGCTCGAACCTGCCGGTTTTGAACAGACCATCCGTGGGGCTTTTCCCTATTACCACTACAAAGGGGTAGATGCTCAATTTGTAGGGGTAGATTTTGAGATGCAGTGGCGTGTTCACCCTCAAATAAGCCTCCTTCAGCAAACCAATTGGGTGCGCGCCAAAGAGGCAAAAACTCAAATCGATCTAATTCATATTCCCCCACTTTCTGCACACCAGAAGCTGGTATTTGTGCATCCGCAAAAAAAAGGGTGGAAGTGGGAAATTTACAATACACAGGTGGCTAGCCAACGATTTTTTCCCGACAATAATTTTACCTACCAGTTTATCGAAAATGGACAGCTAACCACCAAAACCATTGATATCAGCACGCCACCCAACGGATACAGTCTTTGGGGTTCCTCGCTTGTACTTCAATGGGATCTAGAGGGGCAGCGTAGCATTCAACTGCAATGTATCGTAGATAATCTTGCAAACACCACCTACCGAAGCTACCTTAATCGACTGCGATTTTATGCCGATGAGATGGGACGCAACATTCAGGTGTTGATCAAATACAGCTTATGAGAACCAGAAATATAGGTTACGTTTTACCATTTATTCTGCTAAGTTTACTCCATATCCTCGCCATCGAAGGGGGGGAAGAACTCTTGCGTGTAGCAACCAAACCGTTTTTAATCCCTGCTTTGGCCTGGGCCTATTATCGGGTAACCCCCAATTTTTACAAATTGGTGTTGCTTGCACTGTTTTTTTCTTTTTTAGGCGATGTTTTTTTGTTGGGTGAAGGCTCTCTGTTTTTTTTGGCAGGCTTAGGGTCATTTTTGATCACTCATGTTTTGTACAGTGCATTGCTGATGAAATTACAAAGTTGGTGTCCTAGAGCTGTTTTGCTTTCCACACTTATTTTCGGAACCTATGCAGTAGGATTTATGACCCTGCTTTATCCTACACTCGATACATTTTTATACCCGGTTATGGGCTATGCTCTGGTGATTTGTTTTTTTGGGATGCTTGCTTTTCACGCCTTTTACAACCAGCCGAGTCAAGGATTAGTGATTTTGTTGGGTGCAACCCTTTTTATCCTATCGGACAGCCTAATTGCCATCAACACATTTTATGTAGATTACACCTACTTTAGCACCTCCATCATGGTGACTTATTTGCTCGCGCAAGCGCTGATTGTATATTATTTTTCTCAAGAAGTTGTATCTTAGATCATGCGTCCTTCAAAATTAATATGGCTTCCACTATGGTGCTTTTTCGGTTTGTCGGTGCTCTATGCACAAGCCGATGATGAGGAAGACTATGAAGATGAAAACTACGACATCCTATTGCCGCTCAATGACCCCTCTTCAGAAGGGCAAATGCTCTTTGTCGAAGAATTGTTGGACCTAGCAGGTTATGTACCCGAAAACATTGTAATCTATCAAACCTTGCCCAATCAAGCCCGAGTGTTCCGGGTAAAACTCGACTCCATCAATGGAGGGTTTGTTTTTGTTCGTTTTGACAAAAAAACTAATGAAAATTTTGTGGCCAATAAAATGATAGATCCCGGCATTTATTACAACCTACAGGCGGCCAAAGAAATTTTACGAAGGCAAACCGACAAGGCCACCTTAACCAAAAACGATGTAGCCATTCAGCCGTCAGACCAAGAACGCATAACTCGCGGGGAACTCAGTAACCTAAGGGAGGGTTTTCAGGTAAAAGAGCAAGAGCGGTTGGAAGTCGAAAAAAGTGCGTTTGAACAGCGCCGGGACAAGGCGCGCGCCAAGCAGTTACGCAAACTTAAACGTAAAAAGAACAACTAACGGCTGACCGTTAAAATTCCATTGGCAATACTGGTGCTATAACAGCGTAGACTTCCACTGCAGCTGTTTTCATAGCTATTATTGTGGTAACTACAGGTAAAGGTATTGTCGGCAAACGACCATCCATCGCGGTTGCCTTGATGTGGGCAGGCATTGTCAAAGGCCCTAATTTCGGTAGTACTGATGCGAATCAATAAAAGATTTTCGGCCAGATAATTGACCCATCCACCTACATTGCCCAAATCACTAAACTGGGCATTCGATAAGTTGATGGTCACTGGTCCGCTTTTGGTTGGGCTGGTTCCAGAATCTTCTGACCCCTCTTCCTTACTACAGGCTTCAAGTACAGGTATACCCAAAGCCGCCATCAAGACGGGTGCACAGGCTTGTTTAAGAAAAATTCGACGTTTGTTTTCCATAGCAGTTTTTAATGTGTTTAATTTTTTATAAAAATAGTAAAACAAAATAGAATTTTCCGAGGCTAATGTGTATTTTTATTGGGAAATGCGACTATATCTTTTTTTACTACTTATCGGCACGACCCTGCATGCCCAAAATTTGGGAAGCCTAAGCGGACGTATAACAGATTCAAAAACAAACACCCCATTACCCGGTGCGACGGTGGTTCTGGTTGGGACCAACTTGGGAGCTATAGCCGATGATCAAGGCTATTTTGTTCTCGAAGACATCCCTCCACAAACCTATAATCTTCAAGTAAGTTTTTTGGGCTATGAAACCCGAACGCTATTTAATCAGATTATCAAATCGGTGGGGACTCCCGAGCAAGTAATACAATTGGTCGAGCAAACCGATGCGCTGGAGGAGGTCGTCTTGTCGAGTCCTTTTCGTACCACGCGCGAAACTCCTCTATCTACACAAACCTTCTCGGCGGTTGAAATCGAAACCTATCCGGGTGGAAACAATGATATTACCAAGGTGGTTCAAAGCATGCCTGGAATTTCACCCTCCATAGGAGGATTTAGAAACGATATCATCATACGTGGTGGAGCCCCCAACGAAACGGTCTATTATTTGGACGGTATCGAAATTCCCAACATCAATCATTTCAGTACACAAGGGAGTGCCGGTGGGCCGGTAGGGATGATCAATGTTTCTTTTGTCAAAGACGTAACCCTTTCCAGTGCAGCGTTTGGCGCCGAATATGACAACCCTTTGTCGGGAGTACTTTCGTTTCAACAACGGGATGGAAATGCCACGGGTTTTGGGACCAATTTTAGACTTGGCGCAAGTGAAGCGGCAATGACTTTTGAGGGCCCACTCTTCCGAAAAGATTCAACTGCTCCGGCGGCTACTACATTTTTATTCTCGGTGCGACGCAGCTACCTTCAATTTTTGTTCGAATTGATAGGATTGCCCATACGACCCGATTATTGGGATTACCAGTGGAAAGTAAAACACCGTATCGATGCCAACAATACCCTGACCTTTCTCGGTATAGGTGCTGTTGATGATTTTTCGGTCAAGGCCCCCGAAACCTTTGACGAAAGACAGCAAGCGGCCATCGAACAGGTGCCAATCATCAAACAGCAATCCATCACCGTAGGTGTATCATGGAACCATGTTTTTTCAGAGATTGATGGATTGATGACGACCAGCTTAAGCACCAATCGCTTAGACAATAATTTTTCGAGGTTTTTGGACAATGAAGCCCAGCGTGGACTTGTTTTTCAAAATGATGCCTACGAATGGGAAACCAAGTTAAGGATGCATTTGCGCTGGTACCGTGGGGCTTGGAAATTGGCTACGGGTTTTAATCTTCAATATTCTGACTACCTCAATAATACCGAAAGCATACAGTACAACCTTCAATACACCACGGCGATTGATTTTATGAAATACGGATTTTTTGGTCAAGCTACCCGCTCATACTTAGACAATCGACTCGATTTTTCCATCGGCTTTCGTATGGACGCAGATTCCTACACTACGGCATCCAATCTAATCCAAAATTTTTCGCCCCGTATGTCATTTTCCTATGGGTTGACCGAAGATCAACGTTGGAAAATCAACGGTTCTGTCGGGCGCTATTACAAGATTCCTACCTATACCATGTTGGGTTATCAGGATAGGATGAGGGTTTTTGTCAATCAAAACTTACGCTATACCCAAAGTGATCATTGGGTGGCTGGGCTGGAACACAATCTGGGTCCTGCAGCCCGATTGACCGTAGAAGGGTTCTATAAAAACTATAGCCAGTATCCGGTATCGGTGCGCGATGGTGTTGCCCTGGCCAACAAAGGAGGAGGTTTTGAGGTTTTGGGTAATGAGCCGGTTACCTCAGACGGAAAAGGCAGGGCCTATGGCTTGGAGTTGCTCTACCAACAAAAACTAAGCGGAAATTTTTATGGTACCTTTGCCTACACCTATTTTTACAGTCAATTTACCGGCCAATCGGGGACTTTTTTACCCTCGGTCTGGGACAGCCGTCATTTGATGTCATTTACCGGAGGGTATAAATTAAAACGCAATTGGGAACTCAGTGCACGTTGGCGCTATGCGGGACAAACACCCTATGTGCCTGTAAACCAATCGGCAACACTTGATAATTATCCCGAAATCGTGTTGGATTATACCCGCTTGGGCGACGAATTATTAAATCCCTTTAGTCAGGTAGATGTTCGCTTGGACAAAAAATGGAATTTTTCGCAGTATTCGCTCAACCTGTATTTTGATTTTCAAAACTTTTTGGCACAAGCCACTCCGGCCCCCGACGATTTTGGATTGGCGCGTGATGCAGAAGGGGCTCTACTATTGCCCCGTCAATTGGTACGTATTGCCAATGACGATCAAAACAATGTGCCGATTCCCTCTTTTGGGATCGTTGTTGACTTTTAAGACTATTTAAAGGCGTTAAGTCCGGTAACATCCAGTCCTGTAATGAGCAGGTGAATGTCGTGGGTACCTTCATAGGTGATTACCGATTCTAGGTTCATCATATGGCGCATGATGCTGTATTCGCCGGTAATTCCCATACCTCCCAACATTTGCCGTGCTTCACGAGCGATGTCTGCGGCCATGGCGACGTTATTACGCTTGGCCATCGAAATTTGTGCTGATGTGGCTTTACCTTCATTTTTAAGAACCCCCAATCGCCACGCCAATAACTGGGCTTTGGTGATTTCGGTAATCATCTCGGCCAATTTTTTCTGTTGCAATTGAGTCTGGGCAATGGGTTTGTCAAACTGTACCCGTTCTTTGGCATACCGCAAGGCCGTATCATAACAATCCATTGCTACACCAATAGCGCCCCAGGCTATGCCATAACGGGCGGAGTCTAAACAAGACAGGGGTGCTCCCAGTCCTGATCTTCCGGGTAAAAGATGACTTTTGGGAACTTTGACATTGTCAAAAATAAGTTCTCCAGTAGCCGATGCCCGTAAGGACCATTTGTTGTGCGTTTCGGGCGTTGAAAAGCCTTCCATACCGCGTTCTACAATCAAACCGTGAATGCGCTTGTTTTCATCTTTGGCCCAAACAACAGCAATGTCTGCAAATGGCGCGTTTGAAATCCACAATTTGGCTCCGTTGAGCAAATAGTGATCGCCTTGATCACTAAAGTGGGTCGTCATGCCCGAAGGGTTAGAACCGTGATCGGGCTCGGTAAGCCCAAAGCAACCCATCAATTCGCCAGACGCCAGTTTGGGCAAGTATTTTTGTTTTTGTTCGTCGCTGCCGTATTTCCAAATGGGAAACATGACCAAAGACGATTGCACTGAAGCGGTCGACCGGATACCACTGTCTCCACGTTCGATTTCTTGCATCAAAAGGCCATAGCTGATATAGTCCAGGCCTGCCCCGCCATATTCTTCGGGTATATAGGGGCCAAATGCCCCGATACCCGCCAGTCCAGGCAGTAGTTGCTCAGGAAAACGGGCTTCTTGGGCGTGTTGTTCGATGATGGGAGAAATTTCTTTTTTGACCCAATCGCGAGCAGCACCGCGAACAAGTTTGTGTTCTTCGGTGAGTAAGTCGTCGAGTTGGTAATAATCAGGTGCGGTAAATAAATCTGGCTTCATAGTGTTCAATCTTTTTCAAAGGTAGAAAAATAACGGCGATTTAAGCGAGAAAAAGGTCCAGTAAACCATCCGGTAGGCGGAGGTGAATTTTTTGGTTTTTACGATCGATTTGTTCGATAAAATCATCGTGAAGCGGTGCCAACACTTCAGTTCCGTTATGGTTGATTTCGAAAAGGGGCTGGGGGCCTTTATCGTTGATCCGGGTGAGTGAACCGATATACCCTTTTTGGGTATCATAGACATCAAAACCTACAACTTCGTGAAAATAAAACTGTTTTCCAGTCAGGGGAGGTAAGATACTTAGGGGCAGGTAGAGGTCTTTTTTGAGGAGCTGCTCTGCGTCGGCTTCGGAGTCTATCCCTTCGAATTTGATGCGCAGCAAGCTCGACTTGTGCAGTTGGCACTTTTCGATAAAAAAAGGAATCAGTCCTGTAGGGGTTTCTACAAAGACTGATTCCAATTGGTTGTATTGTTGCAAATCGTCGCTTTCGAGCTTTGCAAGCAAAGCACCTTTAAAGCTAAACTTCCCAACAAGGGTTCCGAGATAAAAGCAATCCTCTTTTTTCATCAAGGGCGCTTAGTGGCCTTACTCTGCAGGCTTGTCTTCTTCTTCAGAAGCTTCAGTTGCTTCTTCAGCAGGCGCAGATTCCTCGGCGATTGCTTCGACAAGAGCTTCCTCGGCAGGAGCAGCTTCCTCAGTAGGCGCAGCCTCTTCAACAGCTTCTGCTGCTGGAGCTTCAGTTTCGGCTGTTTCTGCAGGTGTTGTCTCTTCTGTTGCTGGAGCTTCTTCCACTGGAGTTTCCGCTTCGGTGCTTGCTACTTCAGCCTCTTCTGCTGTAGCTTCTTCCTCTACATTTTGGAGGGCAGCGATGCGTTTTTCGTTGGCTTCTTTTTCAGCAGCCAACGCCTTGGCTTTGGCTTCCGCATCCGCTTTAGAGAGTCCATCTACTTTTGCTTGAATTTTCGCCTCTTTTTCTTCGAGCCAAGCCGCAAATTTTTTGTCGGCCTCCTCTTGATTCAACGCCCCTTTGCGCACCCCACCATTGAGGTGATGTTTCATCATAGCCCCTTTGTAAGAAAGCAATGTGCGTGCGGTGTCTGAGGGTTGCGCCCCTTTTTCTAACCAACTTACGGCGCTGTCGATGTCAAGCTCTACAGTAGCAGGATTGGTTGTTGGGTTATAAATTCCGATTTTTTCTAGGTATCTACCGTCTCTTTTGGCGCGGCTATCTGCAGCTACTATCCAATAGAAAGGTTTTCCCTTTTTTCCATGTCTTTGAAGACGAATTCGTACTGGCATATCTATTAAATTTTGAGGTACACGACCCCGGTTATTAATTCTGAGGATGCAAATGTAAGGGTATTTCAATGAATCACAAGCAGATTATTCAATTTGTTTTTTTATTTGATTTTCTAATTGGCTAATGGAATTGGGCCCGTAACCCGAAGATACATATTGAACGATCCCTTCCGGATCAATTACGATATGTGTCGGAAACCCAAATACCCCATACGACTCCACCACTTTTTGCGCTTTAGGGATGATGGTTTATTGAAAAGGATGCTCCGCTAAAAATTCTACGAGTTTCTTGTTTTTGTCTAAGGCAAAAGCCAAAAAAACAACCTCTTGATCTTGGTATCGCTCGACCAGGTGATTGAGTTCGGGAATTTCGATCACACAAGGTTTGCAGTTGACAAACCAGAAATTAAGGACCACATGCTTCCCTCTGAGTGCTTCCAGTTTGATTGGGTTTCCGTCTAAATCCTCAATGGCAAAGTCGGGGCCTGCACCCGAAAACCTTCTTTTTCCAAATAGGGAACTACGGCATTCCATTGCCATTTTCCCAGCCAAGCGGCATGCACCAATACGATGGTTTTTTGGAGGGGTTGTTCTAAGGTGGCAGTTTCGGTTTGTGCCTCGGGGCTATAAGAACCATCAGGCGGATCCGCCTGATGGTTTAGGTTTTGTGATTTCATACGTAGGTTTTTTCAAGGGAGTGGGGTTGGTTTGGGGATTAGAAATTAAAGAGGTAGTCCACGTCCAATTCTTTTAGTTCGCCCATCTTTGACAATTCTTTAAAATTCACGTCTTTTCGATTGCCAATGATGGCGATATCAAAAAGATTGTTTTTGACGTTGGTTTCAAAAAATGCCTGAAGGTCTTCGAATTCAAATGATTTTAGACGTTCATACGTATCTTTTCGGATATCGTGGTTGATTCCTCTTTTTTGGAGGCGTTCATAGGTCCAAAAAACTTGTGCTTTGGTGATGCGCTCGGCTTCGATTTTTTTCAACTCTGCTGTTCGGGCGGCCTCAAATTGTTCTTTGGCATAGGGGATATCGGCCAACAATTCATTGAGGGCTTTTACCGCCAGTGGGATTTTATCGGCCTGGGTGCCGATATAGTTAAAGAGGTAATCGGGCTTGCCTGCTCTGGGGTTTTGACTGTAAATCGAAGCAGCTGAATAGGCCAGAGATCGGGATTCACGAATTTCTTGAAAGACAATGGAGGATAGGCCCTGCCCAAAATAGGTGCCGTACATGGCCGCAGCGGCACCACGTTGTGCATCAAAGGCTTGACCTTTGTTGACCATTAGAATTTCGGATTGTACCATATCATAATTGACAAAATACACAGCCCCAGTATTTTCTTTTTCTTCAAAAACCAAAGGTGCCGGATAGTCTTTAAGCGGTTCGTTGACCTCGTGCACACGGTTGATACTTTGGGTGATTACTTCCAGGTCTTTACCATAGTAGAAAAATCGGTGCTTGTAGTCGGGTAAACTTTTGATGAGATCCACCAAAGTCTGTGGGTCGATTTGCCGGAGTTCGTCCAGCTTGGGTACATTGCGCAGACGAGAATTTTCGCCGTATTGCAAATAACTCATCAGCCCACTCCAAAGAATTTCACCCTTGCTACTCTTGGTGTTTTCTCTGCTTTTGGCGATGCTTTCGACATACTTTTCATAGGCTTCCTGATCGGCCTTAAGGTCACGAATCACATGCTCCATAAGTGCCAAACCTTCTTCGAGGTTTTCTTGAAGTCCCGAAATACCCAGTCGTACCTGGTCGTCTCCGGTTCGGGTATAAAATTCGATGCCCAGCTTATAAAATTCTTTTTTAAGCGCTTCGGGGTCGTATTTTGAGGTACCCAGATAATCCAAATAGCCCAAGGCATAGGGCAAGAGCTTGATGTGGTCACTGCCCATATCGAAGATCAAATCCAAAGAAGCCAATGAGTTGGTTGGGTTTTCGATGGAGGCAATTTCAATATTGTTGGTGGTCTGGTCTTTAAGGATGGCTTTGTCATAGTCGATAAACAAAGGTTGGGTATCCTCGCTGGGTGTAGCCAAAAAGTCAACCAAAAAGTCAGATTTTTTGTCCCGGTTTAATTGGATAGGGGTGATTTCGGGTTTGTCCACCTTGACCAAGCCTGTGGCTTCTCCTTGTCTTTTGTAGGCAACCACATAGTTGTCTGCAAAAAAGGTATTGGCAAAGTTTACAATGTCCTGCTTGCTGATTTTTTCGACATCCTCCAAAAAGCGAACACGGTCTTCCCATTTTTGAAACTGCGTAAACGCTTTGACATAGTTGTATGCCACATTGGTCGCTCGTTCGTACTGTCTGATTTCGCTTACTTTTAAATCGTTAACCACAGCTTCGGTAAGCCAGTCTTCAAAATTTCCTTTTTTGATTTCCTCGATTTGGCTAAGCAATAAGTCCTTTACCTCTTCGAGTGTTTGGTCTTTTTTGGGTGTGCCCGAAAGCTCAATCATCCCGTAATCGTTAAAAAACCGGCTGTAGGCGACAGCACTTTGTAGGTGCTTTTTTTGGTTGAGGTTAAGGTCCATCAGTCCGGCTGTGGAGTTGCTGAGGATCATATCGATTAGGCGGAGGTATTTTTCATCGTCGGAACCGATTCCTTTGCTTCGAAAGGCCACTTCGACGACTTCCTGGTCTGGGCCAAAGACTTCGACTTCAACGGGTGCAGTAATGGCCGCTTCAACGGGTTGTTCGGGATGCGTCAAAGGCTTGCTTTCAAGGGTACCAAAGGCGGCATTAATTTTTTCGATGGTCGTGTCAAATTCTAGATCGCCCACCAACACTATGGCCATATTGTTGGGCACATAGTAAGTTTCAAAATAGTTATTGATGGCCTCTAGAGAAGGATTTTTTAAGTGCTCGGATTTTCCAATCGTCGTTTGTTGTCCATACGGATGGGTGGGGAAAACGGCATCCAAAAGGGTGTAGAGCAATTTGCGTCCATCGTTGTCTTGCGCCCTATTAAATTCCTCATAAACTGCTTCCAACTCGGTGTGAAACAAGCGAAGCACCAATTTGCTCATGCGTTCTTTTTCGAGCATTATCCATTTGTCCAATTGGGTATTTTGGATTTTACTTTGGTACACGGTCTCTTCAAACGAGGTCCACGCATTCACTCCTTCTGCGCCGATGGAAGTCATCATTTTGTCAAACTCATTGGCGATAGAATGGGTAGATGCTTCGAGGGAAATCGCGTCAATCTGACGGTAGATTTCTTTTTTCTTCTCCGGATCCGTTTCGGCCTTATGGGCTTCATAGAGGTCCGAAATCTGTTTTAATAAAGTTTTTTCCTTTTCCCAATCCTGGGTGCCATATTGGTCGGTTCCCTTAAAGAGCATATGCTCCAGGTAGTGTGCCAGTCCGGTATTGTCGGCTGGGTCATAGACAGATCCGGCACGAACCCCAATAAACGTTTGGATTTTGGGCTCGTCTTGGTTTTTACTTAAATAGACTTTAAGTCCGTTGTCCAAGGTGTAAAGTCTAAGGCCGGTAGGATCATTAGAAACGGCTTCGTAAGTAAATCCGTTGGTGTCGGTAAATTGTTCGGTGGTGATGATGTTTTGCTGGCAACTAAACAAGACCAGCAAACCTGCGAGTAAAAGTAGGTTTTTCATAAAAATGGGATTTATTCCAAAAGTACTGAATTTTTTAATATTTGTGTTCATAAACGGGTTGTTTTTTCGGTGTTCTATGTGTATTTAGTCGGTCCAGCGCACAGCCAGATTAAATTCATAAATATGGTGAATTTGGAGGATCGTTGCAATTTTTGCTTCCAAACGCGCCACATCATTTGGGGTGATTTTTGCGGTTACGCTCAGGGTCAATACGGCGACGTGTTGCACGCCGTCTAACGACCATATTTTGAGGCTGTCAACCGCCACTACCTCTTCGATAGCCCGCAAGCTTTGTTCCAACTTGTCGCGTTGAACATTTTGCGGTACGCGTTGTAAAAAAAGCTGTAGGGTTTCTTGGAGTCGTTTAACGACATTCCATAAAATATAGGCCATGATGGCCAAAGAAAGAACCGGGTCTAGCCAAGGTAGGTCAAAGAACAACAAAAAGATTGAACCAATCAAAATGGCCGTCCAACCCAGTACATCTTCAAGCAGGTGTAGGGAAATAATTTTTTGATTCATGCTTTCACCGCTGTGGAGTTTCCAAGCTGCAAAGCCATTAAAAACAACGCCCAAAATGGCAAAAAGTACCATCCCCTTGGCGTTGGTGGGTTCGGGATGCATCAATCGCTCGACCCCTTCTAAAAAAATAAAAATACTCCCAATCAACAAAACCATGGCGCTGATTAAAGCGCTTAGCAAAGAAAATCTTCGGTAGCCAAAAGGGAAGTGTTTATCGGCCGGGCGTTTGGACTTTTTTTCTAAAAAATAAGCAGTACCGATGGTCAAAGTATCCCCCAGGTCATGAATGGCGTCAGACAAAATGGCGATGCTGTTGGTGTACCAACCCCCCACAATTTCAATGAGCGTAAATGCGAGGTTAAGCAAAAAAGCAACTTTGAAATTTTGGGTGTCCTCGTCTTGCGGAAGGTGTACGTGTTGATGTCCCATGGGTCTGTCTCAGTAGCTTTTGACGCACTAAAAGTAACCAGTTCTGAAAGAAATTTACGTCCAAGGCCCAATTATTTTTTGAATATTTATCAAAACGGTCTTGAAGTACATTTGGCTTGTTCAAGCCCATAAAAAACCCTATTTTTGCGCCCTAATTTTATATTTCTTTATGAAAATTTCCCATCAAGAACTTGACGCCCTCAATGCACTACTCACCGTTGCCGTCGATCGCAAAGATTTTTCGGACAAAGTAGCCACGATTTTAGGCGACTACCGCAAAAAAGCCAACATACCTGGCTTTCGAAAAGGGCACGTCCCGATGAGCCTAATTAAAAAGCAGTACGAGACTGCCGTGATTGCCGATGAGGTCAATAAATTGTTGCAAGAAAATTTGGACAAATACCTTAAAGAACAAGCCCTTGATATTTTGGGAAATCCGCTTCCCAAAGCACAAGAACAACTCGATTGGCAGGCCGAGGAGTTGCAGTTTGAGTTTGAACTGGGTCTAGCCCCAAAATTTGACATCGACCTCAAGTCGCGCAAAAAAGTAACGCAATACATCATCACCGCCG
>Ga0255782_10002806_pt1 | contig 13570 bp, 13 predicted proteins | sample 101ome_26_FD_179980 | JGI IMG/M metagenome (GOLD analysis project Ga0255782, IMG submission 179980) | Coastal salt marsh microbial communities from the Groves Creek Marsh, Skidaway Island, Georgia - 101408AT metaG (version 2) | ecosystem: Environmental > Aquatic > Marine > Intertidal zone >...
CCGTGCGGTCCCTTCCTGCATGGCAGTGAATGTATCCCTTCTCTCCCGAAGCGATGAGTTCGAGGATGAACGGTACATGTGGGGCCATGCTCATGAGGACTCCCGCGTAGTCGTTGCCCACCTGCGACTTCCTCTGAGGCCACCCCTCGGGACGCTCAAGAATATGCCATGTGGGGCAATGATGGACCAGCACGGGAAAGTCATCGGGGTAGGGTCGTGACACCCGTTCCTCTTCTCGCCGTAGGTCAACAATCCACTTGATGCCGGTTGTTTGGAGTAATGTGTTGAGTGCAGGTTCACCAACGTGAGGTACGAGGCATGCCCCTCGAAGCAATCGCCCTCTGATGGTTGGGGTCATGCTGCCATCGACAACGTCTCTGAGGTTCCAGAAGTGGTCACGAACGAGAATTGTTTCAAGGAACCTGAATTCCTTCTCGTAATCACCCAGGACAAAACCCCTCGCATTCGCCAATTCATGAAGGTCTTTCCAGCAGTCCAGCAGGTTGCGCTTCCGCTCGTTTGCGGTTCGAAGATTTCCGGTCGTTCCGAACCGATCTGAAGTCCACCCCGGCAACAGGCGTTCCAGGACCCTATGGCCCGCCTTTGGCAAATAGAGAGAATCGGTCATTCCGGCAACATGGCATGCAAGCCTGATAAGTGCGTCGTAAGCGATTTGCATGGCGAACATGTACCGAAATGTGTCGCTGCGAGCATGGTGCTTCGATGCAGCTTCGAGTTGATTGACGAAGCGGAGGTTCAACCAATCGATGTCATTGTAATTTGTTGGTGCTGGGTGTGTGTCTGACAGACGCTTCTCCAAGTCACCCTCACGATCGAACAATACCCAATCATCAAACTCAGATGGGTTGGAGCCCCAGTAGTATTTTGCGGACTGCGATGCATCAGCAAGAACCCAACAATCAACCTTAATCTGAGTAGGGCCGACCCAGAGGACGAGTTTGCCGTCTGGCCACGATTGATGGTGCGCGACCGGCAGCAGCCGTTGAAGTTGAAGACAAACAGCCATTGGCTCTGTTGTGGTTTCAATCACAACATCGATGTCCGAGAGACCGTTGGCATCTCCGCGAGCTTGCGACCCCAACAAGAACGCAGAATTGGCCTCAGGGTCACGTACAGCCCAATCCCGAATGAATTCGATGACGGTCTGCTGGTTCATTCAACCACTCCCGAGACATGCAAAAGGCGGTGACCGTTCCAATCCGATGATTGTCTGTCGAAACCGTGCAAATCAAGTTCATCAGAAATGGCATCGATCAGAACTGAATCCGGCATGGTGACAATCGGATAGGGCGGCCAATCACGCCGAGAAGACACACGTTCCATGCAAACTTGAGTGGGTGCGTGTAAGCGCACGACGCAATCAAACGGGTTTGCTCGTGCGACCTGTTCAATTCGCTTGTAAAGCGGCCCTGCTCCCGTGCACTCGAAAAATCCGTTTTCCTCTGCGCAAGCCCGGAGGAATGTTTCTCTGGCCTTCTCCTCTCCTGCCCGTGTCCATGCACCGTTCTCCCGTCGGCAATCGTCGATGGAGTGCGTTTGGATGGGCTCGGATGTTGCGACAAGGTTGGAAATGAAGTGAGATTTCCCGGCACCAATGGTGCCGATAACGAGGACACGCAAGTCCGCCGTGAATGTCAACCCGGCATCTACGAGGGGTGTGGCGGCGCTCATAGCATTCCCTCCAAAAGAAATGCGATCATGAAAATCCCAAAAATGCCAGCAACAAATAACGCTCCTGCTTTCTCAACCTTCCTCTCGTATTCTCTTCGGCTTGCAGTGAGGACCCTGGCCCCACACGCTGGACATTTGTCGTATGAACCGTAGGAACCGGCGTAATATGTCCCATAAACGTGGCCAGGTGATGTGGTTCCTCCTCCATAATGATTCATGCTTTCGCCGTGGTGAAGAACCCGGTCATCCCAACTGACATGCTCTGCATTGTGTCCCGTCCATCCGCATTCAACGCAATCGAACGGCTCCTCTTCCGATTCACTCATTCCTCTTCCTCCATTGGAAAGGGAAAACCAGTTGGTAACTTTGGACAGAAATCACCGGTTTTTGTGAAATGGTAAGGGATTCGCCGGGTCGAAAACCACTCCTTGGTGATTGACTCGTTCTCGATGTGACTCCGCATCGTATCGTTGCTCACTATGTATCCATTGGTGAGGAGGGCCCATGCGAGTAAATCCTTGTCATCACGTTCACTATCGAATCTGGGGATGTAGATGTAGTGAAAATTGACTGAATGCTCAAGTTGATCTTCACACAAACGCTGGATTCGTGTTCGCGCCCATGCAGGCACATGGATGTGGATTTCAACATCAAACGCCTGGAAGTATTTGATTGCGGATTTCAAACGGTCCCATTCAGGGGGCGCCTTGGTCATGCCTCTTCCCCAACGAATGGAATAGGCAACGTTCATTCCATCGAGGTGTACGGCCTCGGACATCAGATTGCCTCCTGATATCGTCCGGGGAAGTCAGATCTCAGTTCTGTGATACCGCCTTGTACGACGTAGACCCTGTTCTCCATGCCATAGCGCAGGACGAGTTCTCCCGCAGCTCCATACGAGCGTCCTTCTCCATCATCGTCGAACAAAACCATGGATGCACTCGGGTCGATGGTTGCGATGAAATCGACCAGTTTGCCGTTTCGCGCGTCAAGGATGTCCGTGTACTTCAATTCCCGAGAGCCCTCAAATTCTCCTCGAACGTGTTTGGTTCGCCGGACATCTACAAGAACAGCCCCTTCTCGCTCAAGTTCCACTGCTGTTGACGCAGAGATCGCTGGGACAGGAACTTCCCGTCGAGTCTTGTCGTTTTCACACATGGCACAGTACCGATGGTAACCGGACAAATGCCGTCGACAATACCTCATGAGTCCAACTTGCTGTTGGACCTCAAATGCAGTGGTGCAACGTCGGCACAGTGGCCGTTGGGTCGACGGCTCAAAGAGGAGGAGTGGTTCATTGTGTTGTTCGCAGACCATCGTGGAATTCCTTGCAGTGTCAACCAATTGAGGCCATGGTTGCTTTTCGGCTTTCTCCAGCAGCAATCGAATTCCGTTTGACATGGAGGTGGCACCTCGCTCACCCACCCACCAGTCGAGGACGAGTTTTTCTTCTGGACCGATAGCGATTGAGGTTCTCGTTGCCGTTTTCTTCGGTCGTCGTGGCCGTTGTGCTGGGTTCGCCATGGGTTGGGGGATACGTGCCCGATATATCAAATTATGCAATTGCATACATAGATGGTTCGAGTGAGTTTTCTCTTGCACAATCGCTCCATTGAGTAAGATTGATTGGTCATGTCATGGAATTGGAAATCATGCGCCAAACTTACCTCGACATGGCCATCAAGATGGCAGAACTCGGAAGCGAAGCCCTCCAAGTCACCTACCGCCATTCCCGCCAATTTCTTCGGGGCGTGACCGATTTCGATGATAAGGGCAACTACGCCTGGAAGAAAGGCGCATACGCAGCTTCCGCCTACCGATTCAGCGAGAAGGCAGCGCCTCACAAGCACCTCAAGGACTACAACAAGGTCTTGCACGGTGAACACGTCATTCCGTTGAGCATGGTGTTCAAGCGGTGGTTGGAACTCATCGATGAGGGGGTTTCACCCGATGACCAGCGAGCCTTCCTTGAACATCATCTTGAGGTGGTGTGGATCACGGTGGGCGAGCAGCAGAAACTCGACCGGGAGTTGAAACTCAAGTCCAAGATGCCTGAAGGATGGACATGGCAGGACAGCAAGTATGCGAGGCTTGACTGTGCTGAGATTGAGTTAGAATGAATCAACTTTGACTCAGTCGGTACGCCTTCGCCAAAAAGGTCGGCCTGGCCACGACGCCTGAGGAAACGGAGGCTGAACTGATGATGTCCCTGCTTCTTGACCTCAACGCCTCCGCCCATGCCGACCCAAACGGTCAGTGGATGACCTTGGTTGACACGGAGGAAACGGTCCACGATGTGATGCGTCGAACGCACGGCTCGACCCTGCTCAACCTCGACGACATCGGCGAGACGTCCAGCGTTCCCAGCGATGAATTGGGTCTGCTGTCATCGAAGGTGGTGGACGTGCCGAGATTTGAACTCGGGGCCTCTACCATGCCAAGGTAGCGATCTTCCAACTGATCTACACGCCCAATAGGGTGCTTTCGCAACCCGCCGACCCACCGCTCGGTCATAAGCATTCCCGCAACCCCTTGCGCCGCACTGTCACCCCCCTGCGTCGTGAAGGCTTTCAAGGCCGATGGATTCGCCAGAACCATGGGCCAAAGCAAGCGTGGGCCACTCGCTGACACGCCGGCCCCGCAGGTCGATCCCCATGTGCCCGAAGATGTGGTCGACGACGTGCTGGCCGCCTTGTCGGGTCATGTGGAGGCGGTGTTTCGACCGTGGATCGCCGACCGTTTTGAGGTGGCATGGCTCGACGTGAACGACCATCGCCTCGGCATGACGCGCTTTGAGGAGGGCCCCGGGGAACTCATTCGTCGGCGGAAGTTGCGCCTTGACCCCGGCCCGGTCACCATCGGCCTCCACCCCGCACTTTTGGAAGATGAAGCGCTCTACCGCCACACCTTCGCTCACGAGTTGTTTCACGCCGCTGGGCTGATGCTCCACTCACCGCTTCATGACCGCTTGACCAACGAGGTCGCTCCCTCCCCTTCGATGAAGGATTCACCGCTGCTCCAGAAAATGCGAACAGCGGTGTTGGGGGACCTTCGGCAGCAAACATGGACCTGCAAGACCTGTGGGTTTGAGTGGAAACGCACCACCGTTCGCAAACCGACCCGTTGCATCAAGTGCGCTCGCCCCTTCTGAACGATGCACGACCTTCATGTAGGGTCGCACGGACCCAGCGCTGGACGTATAGTGTAGTTGGATATCACTTTGGCCTTCTAAGCCGAAAACCCGGGTTCAAATCCTGGTACGTCCGCCACCAATCCGGTTTTCCTTCCGAAGAAGGATGTGCCGCTCCTCGCACGCCTCCAGTGCCCTCCTCGGACCATCGCTCGGAAAGTCATATATCTCCAACGGGGCAAGCAGAAACAGGGATGCGAATGGAGTCGACGCTAACGTATTGGCTCAACGGCTTCCTGCACCCGGTTGTGGCCGCCATCGTGGTGGGTGCCTTGAGTTACGTGATGTACCTCTACTGTTCGAACCTCCACAACGGTGTCGAAGCAAAAAGCGACTTTGACCTTGCCAACATGAACGGGACCAAACACACCATCGCCGCCGTGTTCTTGGTGGCCTTGTCGCTGTACGCCCTCATCCACACGGCCTACGTGATTTTCGCTGGCTTCCTTGATCAAGGGGCATCAACCGTCCTCTACCACTACACGTGGGTGAGGTTCAACGGGGATCTGATGTACAATGCGATCTTTGCGCTTGGGGCAGTTCAGTTCACCTACGCCTCCATCATCAGCTGCCTTCGAATCATCAACATCACGGCCCTGATGCATGAGGCCCGCAACCGTCTGTTGTTGACCTACCACCCCGCCGCCGAACACGGCCACCGAGTTCAACCCGATTCCACTGAAGTGGAAGGGGCAGCCTCGGCAGAGGACGACCCCATTGAGGGACCTCACTATGCCCCGGTATCGCAACGAACGGAGCCCGTGACCTACACCGACATCCTCCAGTCCCTGCAGCAGCAGCTCATCGAGGCGATGAAAGAAGCGCAGCAGTTGCGGAACGAACTCGATGAGACGCGGGAAAAAGTGGTGGTCTTGGAGGACCAAGTTCAAGCCAAGGACGAATGGATTCAGGAGATTGAGTCCGGCACTGCATCGTTCCGAGAACACCTCAAGGCCAACGAATCCTCTGAGGAAGGCGGGAAGCACTTGAACTTGACCGACTCGGTGATGGTGGGCGATTCCATCATGGGTGGCGTGAAGATTGACAAACAAATCAACAACGACCCAGACGCCATCGCTCGTGCTGTATTGGATGCGTACCGTGCCGGGCGCGGCGAGCGTGAAGATTGAACCCGAAGGTCATTTATGGGAGCAGGAAGGTGTAGTGATCATGGATGTTAGCACGACCGCGCTTGCCACCGCTGTCCAAGGCGTCCGTGCCATCGCATCGGCGTACGATGGATACGAGAAGGGTCGATTCATGAAATCGGATGAAGCCGTGCGTTCGGAAATCCAACGCCGTTGCGACATGGTGGCTCGCCATGCCGAAAAACTGCAGGGGGACGTCCACATGATGGGCTTCAGGGCCGCCCGCTCAAGCCTCGAACAGATGATTGAAGCCGTTCAATCGCTGCGAAGCGAGGCACAATTCTCCATCACCAGCAACCATGTTTCCAAGCACGCAGGTATTGGGAAACTGAACGCGAAATCGGTAAGAAAACTGGTCGCGCACGACGGCGAAGTGCTTGAGGCGTTGGTCGGGGCCACCCGTACCGCCAACGAATTGGCGCACATCATGCCGGGCTTGGGCGAATCAGAGATCATCACCCTCGTCGCCGAGTGGCATCAACAATTGACTCGAACCCGAAACATGTACTTGGAGCGCAACATGTACATCGACGGCTTGACGAAGAGGTGATCGCATGCATTTCAACTGGAGAACCAACCCCACCGTGATTGCTCACTACATGAAGGACGCCGACGTGCCTCGGCACGCCCATGTCACGCTCAAGCCGAACGAGGTTTGCGTGGTGTTGGAAAACGGAAAAGTGGTCGGCTCCGTCACCCAACAGCACCTGGAGGTCAACCCGCAAATCGGCCTGTTTGGCCTCCTGTTCGGGAAGAAGAACCCCATTCGTTCGTTCGTGTTTGCGTTCACCGGCCCCCATGCCGTGTTGGTCCACGTCAAGGGCGTGGCGGACAACGGTGACGAGATCAACTGCTTGGTCACCGTCAAGGTCGAGGTGACCCGAGAAAGCGCCCCCCGTCTGCTCGCGTTCCCCGCCAAAGGAAAGCATGTGGTTCAAGCAGCCGACATCGCCGACATCTTGTCGCCGGTGGTCAACGCCGCAGCCCTTCCACACTTTCGGGGCATGGACGCCGCAGCCATGCGCGGGTTGGCAGCGAACGACGATGTCGTGTTCGCCATCAAATCCGGTGTTCGCTCAGCCTTGGACGACCACGGTTTGGTGTACCGGGGTGCGTTCATCACGTGGAACAGCACCGCTTCCGAACAACAGCGGCAGCATCAACACGACCTTGAACGCCTTCAACTTCAGCAGACCATCGCATCCGATGCTGAGGCCTTGGAGTTGGAGCAACTCATTCAAGCCGAGCAGCGAAAGCACGAGGTCAACGCACGCATGGAACTCGTGGGGCTTCAAGCCAAGGAAGCGGCGGACCTCAAATTGGAACTCGACCGCCTCAAAGCGGACGGTGAGCGGAACCTGCAGCGTTGGTTGCAACAACACGCTTTAACAGAACAGCAGGCCGAGGCCGCTCGTCGTGAAGCGCTCAAAAACGCTGAAACCGAAGTTGACCTCGCCAAACTTGACGCTGAACGCCAGCGCGCCTTGGGCGCTTTCGCCGAAGAAGCCGAGGCAAACAAGTTGGACCGAGCAATGGCGATGTTTGAACAGGTCCAAGCCCGCAAGCGCGATCGGATGGCTCTCCAACACGAGCACGAACAAGAGCGGTTGGATCGCCACGCCAGCGGTTCAGCGGCCACCATCGCTGTCTTGGAGGACATTGCAGCCTCATCGGACGATCCCGCCGTGAAGTTGGAGGCGCTCAAGCAACTGGCCGAGCTCCGAAAAACCGATGTGGCCGGCCAAAAGGACGCCTACAAGAACGACTGACATTGCCATGACCAACGCAGAGGTTTGGTCCATCGAAGGGCCATCTGGCCATCACGCGGCATGGTTGATGGCGTGCCAGCGCAACAGGTACGCCACGGCTTCGTCGTACATGTGCTCCGAACTGCTGCTCACGCCGGAGGTGTGATGGGCATCGTGCATGCTGATGGTGCCGTCCGTGCTTGACAATGACCACTCCGAATAGCAGTATTGGCCGCTGTATCCATTCACCAGTTCCGATTTGATGATGAGCCGATCGTTTTTGTTCAACTGGACGCTATAACTGGTCTCGGTGGTGGTCGAACTGACATCGATGTCATGATCACGGTCGCCGTTGACTTCGATGGTGTTGAACACACGGCCCACTCCGAGGTTGGTGTCACTGTGCATGCTGATGATGTAGGTGCCGGTGAACGGTGCAACGAGGCGCCAAGCGTGATAATAGCCGGGCGTGGGGGCAGTCGTGGCTGCAAAACCAACGGCCACCTCCATGCCCGAGGTGGTGGTGGCTCGGGTCGTCAATTTCCCAGCGTCTCTATCGTAAAGGTTGAGATCCAACATCCAAAACACCGTGCCGTTAGCGTACGCTTCCGTGGCTTCCATGTACGTGGAGAACGCCGGGTTCGCCCTGGTCCCGATGACGTCGTTGGTCCACTGGTCGTTGGCCCAATACACCTCTACGCATTCGGTGTTGACCGACACGGCCACGGCGCAGGTGGCTTGGACGAACCGTTCGTGGGCGTCAACGTCGTGGTGCTGAACCCGTGACGGGTACTTGAACAGAACACCGTTGGTGTGGTCGGTGATTCGCCATGCGGAGTTGTTGACCGCCGTGAAGGCATCCAGTTCGTAGACTGGACGGTTTTGCACCACGCCCCGCTCCTTGAAGGCGGTGATGTTGGCCAGCTCGAGAGGCATGGGTTCGTCACCAGGTGTTGACATTCTGAAATCCCAGAGGTATGCCAGTTTGTGGGTGTACTTCGTGACGGTGGTGCCGTTGGTGTCAATCCGAAGCGTGAGTTGGTTCTCTGTACCGGCCTGAAGCGTCGGTGTGGTCCACTCCACGAGGTTGATGGCCTTGTTGTTGCCGGGTGTGTCCACCATGGCGTGACGTCCCACTTCAATGCCGTTGATCTCCATCACGAGGTCCATGGTGTAGGGTGCGGTCCTCAACGATTCATGGAGCAAGAAGGAGAGGTTGGCGGAAGCACCTGCCGCATTCGTTGGTGTTGCAAAGGTGGCGTTGAGCAGCAACTCGTCCTCGGGGAAGATGTAGAAGTCACCGTCCACGCCGTTTTGGCCGTTGCTCAGCGGGCAAACGCCGTTGCACCCCACCGTGCCGAAAATCAGGGTGTCCTGTCCGTAGTAAACGGGGAGGTCGTTGCCGTTGAAATAGGGCGCGAATCCCAAGGGTGATTGTCCAGCTGAAAGGTTTCCAATGGCTTCATCGGCCATCGTCTGAACATCCGCCACGGTCAACCCGCCGGAACCGTCGAGGCTGGTGGGTTTGGCCAGGGCTTGATTGAAATCGTCCACGGTAACCACTGACATTTCATGGTGGTTTCCTGCCACGTCTTTCAGTTCTTGGATGATGGTGAGGTACTCCGATAGGCTGTGATAATCAGCCATCACCCCTGCTGTTTGGATGCTTAATTCCTGAGCGTCGATTTCGGTGTGGATGCGGTTGATGTTGTCCCATGTGCAGTCGGAGCCCACCGAACCGTCGGGGACCGCTGTTGCCATCAGGTACAAGTTCTGCTTCGTGGCACTCAACACCTCCACTGTTTTGGGGGCATCCACGGATTTCCATCCGTCCTCATCGGCGCATGAAAAGAGGTTGGATCTCGAGGCGTTGCTGCTGTAGATGGGGTCGGTCCAACTCCCGTAGAACTCGGGCACGCGAAGCACGGGCGTTGAGGCGTTTGCTTCGTTCCAGGCATCCTCAAGCGCCTGCACCGTTGTGTTGGCCTCGTGCCAACCTTGCTGCAAGGCAGCAACGGTGAGGTTGGCGTCCGCCCATCCTTGTGTGAAGAGATCAATGGTGGCGTTGGTAGCGGCCCAACCCGCCGAGGCTGCTTCGAGCTGCTGCGTGAGGGCTTCGATCGCCGCTTGAAGTTCGGCGACCGTGGCGTTCATGTTCTCAACCTCAAGGGCAGCATCCACGGCGGTTTGGTTGGCGTCGGCCCAACCGGCTTCCAATTCGATGATGGTTTGATTGGTGTTGCTCCACCCTGAGGTCAAGAGCACGACCGTCGCTGTGTGCCCGTCCGCATCGAGCATCAACGCTGCCACCGTGCTGTTGGCGGAAGCCCACCCTCCGGTGACGTGTGCCAATTGTGTTTGAAGCGCAACGACGTTGGCGTTCAGGTCGGCGATGGTGGCCTCCAAATCGCTTGAATCATCGTCGCTGGCGGTGTCGCTGCTGCTGTCCAAGCATCCTGCCAGCGGCGCGAGGAGCATCAAGGTGACCAGCGTCAGGGCGGTTCTGGGATTCATGGGTTTCCATTGACCCCAGCGGATTATAGTCCTAACCGATGATGTCGGAATCCATCGTTTCGATGATCTATGGGCACCAGATGCCCTTTCACTTGGCAATTTTTTGGCCGACGAAGAAGCCGACGGCCAGGCTGGCACCGAACAAACCCATCTCGGTCAGCGTCTCGACCAAGCTGTTGGCCTGGCCCACGATAATCTCCTGTGACTCGATGAGCCCCATGGACAACCGTTCCCAATCCACGATGATGATGTTGCGGGCTTCCAACCACTTCAGAAGGACAAACTGGACCAGAAGCAGCACATGGATGGCTTTGATGGCGAACCGCGCCAGCACCCCAACGATCAATCCGATCAACGCACCTTGCGTGAGGTTTTCTGCCATCAGCCATTGCAGTTCCATGGGAACACCTCATCCACGCCCAATCTAAATGGCTTCCTGAGCGTTCGTCTTTGGTGCGACGTCAACGCAATGCCTTGGGGGACGATGCTCTCATATAGGGAAGGCAAGTCGGAGGCCTGTTCACCATGAAGCGAGGGTCCCGTGCTTGGAAAAAAACCGGCAACCAACGTTGGAAGTGGCGCAAGAAGAAGTTGCGACGCCGAAAGCGTGCGCGCCGACAGGCCAAGAACTGATGCTGAGCGGTGAATCAAGGGAGTATAGTATAGCTTGGTAGTATCGCGGGCTCCAGTTGCACGGGAATGACGACGAGTGGGTTTGCTGAAGTTGATGAACAACTGGAGCGCCGACCCGTTGCAATCCTGCAGACTGCCCATCTGATGCGCAGTTTCAGAAGAAATCCGCTGGGGGGGGTTCAAATCCCTCTGCTCCCACTTTCAACACCCTGCGGCGGCTAAGCATCGCTCCATTCCAACGCCCGTTGCAGGACCGGGCGACTGGACGCGAGGCCAACACGTTGATGCGGCATGGCGGTGTGGATTGGTTGAGGGATTCCCATGCGCCACATCGTTGCTCTCCTGTTCGTGGGTTTGTTGATCGCTCCGTTGACCGGCACCCTGGTGCAACCCAACGACCGCAGCGATTGGGTGGCGGTGGACGAACAGGGCCTCCACTGGCGTCCGGTGGATTCGACCTACGAAGTGCCCGACCAAGCGGTGGGTGCGTGGGTGATGGACGACACCCCATGGTGGGAGCGAACCACCCTTGACACGAACCGCAACCGCATTCACGACGGGCTCGAGACAGCCGTTGGCACCGTTGGTGTGGGTGTGTCCTACACCGTACCTGTTAACGAGCAGCATCTCGCGGCGCTTGAGGCATTGGGCGTGCCGCACACCTATGTGATCGACGCCGTGGACGCCGTGCTGCTGGGGTTCATCGATGCGGCGATGGCCCCGTCCATCGCTCAACTCACTGACGTGGCCATGGTGGAGCAATACGGCGGCGTCGTGCTGTACGGCGATGTCCAAACGCCGGCCGTGAAAGCCGTGAATTCCAGCGTTTATCCTGTGGGTGCCTGGGACTTGGGCGTTTCAGGTGAAGGGATCAACATCGCCATGGTCGACACGGGTGTGGACAACGAGCACCCTGGTCTGAACGAGAAATTCATCGCTGGATTTGATGCCGTGTGCTACGTTCATTCCGACCCCGTGTGCATCGCAGGCGGTGCTCGTGAAACGGACGGGACCTACGACCCGGACGACGGTAACCAGCACGGCACGGCCTGCATGGGCATGGCGGCGGCGACCGGCATGGACGCCAGCGGTGCGCAGACCGAGTTCTACGGCTCGGCTCCGGATGCCGATTTGATCGACGTTCGCATCGGCACCGACTTGGGCGCAGGTCCGTTTGAGAATTATGTCATTGAGCAGGAGTTTTACGAATCCGCCATGAACGGGCTTCAATGGATCATCGACAACAAAGACACCGAGTGGCAGGGTGCCGGCGAGGACAATTTCGGCATCGACATCATCTCGCTTTCTTGGGGCATCACGTCCCACGAAGGCGGTGGTTCGGACGGTGAGGACATGCACAGCCGAATCCTCAACGAAGCCATGGAGGCCGGCATCGTTGTGAGCGTTGCGGCCGGCAACGACGGCCCGGACAACGACGGTCTCTCTGGGATGGGTTCCTCGAGCTTGTCCATCACGGTGGGTGCGACGGACGACATCAACACCGTGGACCGAAGCGACGACACCGTAGCTTCGTATTCTTCACGAGGTCCCCGCCGCGACAACGGCGACAGCAACCCACTCAACGAGTTGAAACCCGAAGTGTCCGCTCCGGGCACCAACATCGTGCAAGCCGAGGGTTGCGTGACATCCGGCGGTTGCAACAACCTGTTGGGCGGCGATGCCGCCAACAACGGTTACACCGGTCGCGGGTCCGGCACATCCTACGCAACGCCCGCCGTTTCGGGCATTTTGGCCTTGATGATCGAGGCCAACCCCGACCTCTCGCCGGCCGAGATGAAGGAGATCCTCAAACTCACCGCCGAGCGGCGCGGTGAACCCTCTGCACCCGAGGTGGACCCCTTTTGGAACCGTGACTTCGGTTGGGGTATGGTCGATGCGCTTGCAGCCGTTGAGATGGCGTTCTTCCTGAAGGAAGAAGGCCTGACGGGCCAAATTGATGTGGCCAGCCAAGTCCACATCACCTCCGCAGCCCTCAACGAATCGACGGGTCTCTTCGAGGTACGCGGCCTTGCATGGGGTCAGGACGAAGCCATCGCTTCGGTCGAGGCCCGGCTTGAAGGCAGTGATTGGTTCGAGGTCGCTTACGCTGCGACACCCGGTGAACTGGCGGCGCTCGAGCGATTCGAATGGGCCATCGCTTTGGATCCAGATCAGTTGGCCTCGGGCAACCACACGCTCGAGGTTCGGGGCATCAACGCCGAGGGTGCGCCCTCGCTGTCGGTGTTCACGGTGGTAACGGGGACGGGAACGGGCCTCGAGGGTGCCTCGGGCGCCGGTCTTTCCTTCGGCTTGGCCGGGCTGGTGGTGACGTTCATGCTGCTCGTGTTCCTCTTCGGCCGCATTGACCCGCCACAGCGGTTGGACTTGACCTCCTCCGCAGGTGGTGATGGCTTGAACGCCGACGAGGTCCTGGAGGCTGAATTGCTGCCTTCTGACGCTGTTTCCGGGGATGGACCGCCGTCCGGTGACGGTGCGCCCTGAGGAAAGCGGGCCTTGGTTGGATGAACGGGGTTCAAATGGAGGCTCGGACTCGGGCCAGCATGCGCACGTTCAGCGACCGAGCCTTGGCCATCCAGCCGACGGGCGTTCGCAAAATGTTCGATTTGGCTGGGGACGACGTCATT
>Ga0255782_10002811_pt1 | contig 13562 bp, 15 predicted proteins | sample 101ome_26_FD_179980 | JGI IMG/M metagenome (GOLD analysis project Ga0255782, IMG submission 179980) | Coastal salt marsh microbial communities from the Groves Creek Marsh, Skidaway Island, Georgia - 101408AT metaG (version 2) | ecosystem: Environmental > Aquatic > Marine > Intertidal zone >...
TGAAGTAACTATGTATGTAATGAATAAATAATTTATTATATATATAAATAATTAAGCCCTCATAAAGAGGGCTTTTTTATTATTAATTATATATTATATATATTATATATATTATTATATATATATATTAATTATTAATTAATTAATTATACATTATATTTATTAATTTGTCAATAGAATTTAATAAATTAGACATGAGAAGCTAGAGCTTCTTACAAATGAGTTTATCTTCGATAAACGAATCCCTTGACAAAGTCAAGTAATTATGATATAATTATTGTATGGAAAATGTAAAAATAGAAGTGGCTTCTGCCGAAGCAACCACTCCTAAGAAAGAACGTAGAGGTGGAAAACGTCCAGGAGCTGGTCGCCCCTCGATAAAAGCTCAAAATAAAGAACGTGAGGAACAGGGTCTTCCCCCGTTGCCTGCGGCAATAAATAAGAAAGCTACGCTTCCTCAAAGTAAAAAGCAAAGAAGTCAGGAAATCCTCGCAGAGATGCTCGGCAGGAAATCTAAATACATTGTTCAGAAAGTGTTAGATAAAGCTTTAGATGATGACGACCAAGATCAAATGGCATGTCTAAAGCTAGTAATGGATAGAGTACTTCCACAAGACTACATTCAGAAGATGAAGGGTAGGAGCAATCAGATAAGCATCCAAATTATGGGAGTAGGTGAAACAACAATCAATGCTTCTGAAGAAGAAGATGTAATAGACGGAGAAATTGTAGAAGAAGATGAGTGACGAGTTTATTCCTTTTGGAGTAGTACCTAAAGTTCCTAGATTAGATGAAGGAGACATGCGTCTATATCAAGAGCTTTATAATGTGCCTTACAATCAAGGAATGCTCGAAGGCTATGTTAATCCCCAAGACTTAGTTGCAGGGGGTAACGTAGGCAATACTACTTACACTCCAGTAGGTGCAGTTAATGTAGGAGGTGGTGCAACCTACCAACCTACCTCTGAAAATAAAATAAACCCATATGCGTTTGCAACGCTATATGCAAATAATGCTATGTTTAGGGCTTTGATGGATGAAAACATCAAACAAGTGTCAGGTAACATTGGTCCGTTAAGTGCTGTACTCACTAAAACTCCTGAAGAGCTAGTTAAAGAATATGCTCTTAATTTAGAAAACTTAGGAGTTAGAATGGTAAGTAGTCCTTATGGTAAGAGCTATGAAGCTAATGTTAATGTTCCAGTAGGTCCTGGGCAGCTTTCTGCTAATGCTTATAAAAACGATTGGGATAAAGGTTTGTTCATTAACTACGAAATGGACTTCTAATGGCTGAAGATACTTTTAAACCTTTTGCCATTGTAAAAGATGTGTTTAGTACTGTTCGAGGAACAGGTATAGCACAAGAAGCTGCTAATCGTTACCCTACAGGTACAGGCATTGGTGATGAAGCAGATGCTTGGCGACATTTAGTTTGGACAGCTGAGATGACTCGTAAGTATGGTCCAAATGTAGCTAAAGGGGTAAGTAGTTGGCATGAAGTGCCTATGCCTTTTGGTGTTCTTGGAGGAGCAGCTATTAGGCAAACCCCAGAAGAAAAAGAAATGGATTTATTTAATAACTCTTTGGGTATTGAAATAGGTCAAAGCAGTAAATCATTAGATGAGATTAAACAAAAAGCCACAGAGGCAATTAAATCAGGTAAAGCTAAATTATTAGATAAACCTGTTTATGGACAATATTAGTGACTAGCTTACAAGTTAAGCTTCACGATAAACAACGTGAAGTTTTTAATGACGATCATAGATTTAAAATTGTAGCAGCAGGGAGACGTTTTGGTAAGTCTAGACTCGCTGCTTGGATGCTTCTTATTGAAGCTCTAAAGAGTGATAGTAAAGATGTGTTTTATGTAGCACCTACTTATCAACAAGCTAAAGATATTTTGTGGGGATTACTCAAAGAGCTAGGACATGAAGTTATTAAGTCAGCTCATGAGAATACATCTGTACTAACACTTGTTAATAATCGAAAGATTTATTTAAAAGGTGCAGATAGACCAGATACACTTCGTGGTGTTGGTTTAGCCTTTTGTGTTATTGACGAATACGCTGACATTAAGCCAAATGTGTGGGAACAAATCTTACGTCCTGCCTTAGCTGATGTTCAGGGTGGTGCATTGTTTATTGGAACTCCTAAAGGTCGTAATCACTTTTATGAGTTATTCCAATTTGCACAAACAGGTAAAGATCCACAATGGACAGGATTTCATTATACATCGTATGATAATCCATTAATTCCTGAAAGTGAAATAGAAGCTGCTAGAAATACAATGAGTAGCTTTGCTTTCAGACAAGAGTTCCTAGCTTCTTTTGAAGCAGCAAGTAGGGACATTTTTAAAGAAGAATGGATTAAAATTGATGATGAAGAACCTGATGATGGTCGATATTTTATTGCTGTTGATCTTGCTGGTTTTATTAATGTTGATAAAGAATCAGCGAACAAGAATAAAAAACTGGATGAAACAGCGATTGCAGTCGCTAAAGTCCACGAAGGAGGATGGTGGGTCGCAGACATAAAACATGGTAGATGGGATATTAAACAAACCTGCCATGAAATTATGAAAGCTGTTGTTGAATATCAACCCACAGCAGTAGGTATTGAAAAAGGTAGTTTAAAGAATGCAGCTTTACCTTACTTGATGGACTTAATGAGAAAACACAATCACTATTTTAGGATTGATGATTGTACTCATGGAAACCAAAAGAAAACAGATAGAATTGTTTGGGCATTACAAGGTCGATTTGAACACGGACAAGTAACGCTAAATCATGGAGAGTGGAACAACGAGTTTATAGACCAGCTTGTCAACTTCCCTAACTCACAATTACATGATGACTTGATTGATGCTTTAGCATACATAGATCAAATTCAGATTGTAGAATACTTCCAAGATTATGAGGAAGAAGAATACGAAGCATTAGACGCAGTAGCAGGATACTAAAAGAGGAAAAACTATGTCAAATAAGTTAGTAGATTGGATATTAGGTAATGTAGAGGAGTGGCGAGACCACCGAGATCAAAACTACCTAGAAAAATGGAAAGAGTATGAACGTCTCTGGAGAGGAGAATGGGCAGCTCAAGACAGAATGCGTGACTCAGAACGTAGCCGTGTTACATCTCCTGCACTACAACAAGCTATTGAAAACCATACAGCAGAGATTGAAGAAGCTGTCTTTGGTCAAGGCGACCATCTATTTGACATTAAAGATGACCTAGCAGATCAACAGCCTCAAGATGTAGAGTACATGAAAAACTACATGAAAGAGTGCTTCAAGAAAAACAAACTACGTAAAGCTGTAGGTGATGTCATCCTCTTAGCATCCATCTATGGTACAGGTATTGGTGAACTTAGTATTAAGAGAACTAAAGAGCTAATGCCTGCCTCTCGTCCTATGCAAGACATGGATGCAGTTGCTATTGGCGTAGAAGAAAAAGAAAAAGTCAATGTAGTTCTTAAACCAGTTAGTCCTCAAAACTTTGTTATTGATCCTACAGCAACTTCTATTGAAGATGCTATGGGTGTAGCTATTGAAGAGTTTGTATCAGCACATAAAATTGCTGAAGGCATCACTAATGGTGTTTATTTTAATGTAGATGTTAATGATGATCCAACTGATGATTCTGATTTAGAAGCTAGTTGGATTGATGAGCATTACAAAGACGATAAAATTAAAGTAGTACGTTACTATGGTTTAATTCCTGAAAAACTTTTAGATAGCGTAGGTAATGAAGTAGAAGATTTATTTGAAGAAGAGACTTCAGAACTTATGGAAGAGTATGGTAATTTAGTAGAAGCATTAGTTGTTGTAGCTAATGATTCTAAATTACTTAAAGCAGAACGATCACCTTACATGATGAAAGATCGTCCTATTGTCGCTTATCAAGATGACACAGTTCCTAATCGTTTCTGGGGTCGTGGTATTGCAGAAAAAGGCTTCAATATGCAAAAAGCTATTGATGCTCAACTTCGTAGTTACTTAGATGGTTTAGCACTCACGACAGTTCCTATGATGGCGATGGATGCCACACGTCTTCCACGTGGTAGTAAATTTGAAGTGCGTCCAGGCAAATCTATTTTAACTAATGGTAATCCTGCTGAAGTACTTATGCCATTTAAGTTTGGTGCTACTGACGCTAGTGGTATTCAAACAGCACAAGCATTTGAAGCTATGTTATTACAAGCCACAGGTACATTAGATACAGCAGGTATGGCAACAACACCAGCAGGTGGTGAGTTATCTGTAACACTAGCTACTATTCTTAAAAAGAACAAACGTACACTTGTGAATTTCCAAGATCAATTCTTAATTCCATTTGTAGAAAAAGCTGCATGGAGATTTATGCAGTTTGATCCAGAACACTTCCCCGTACAAGATTGGAAGTTTGTACCTGCTTCAACATTAGGTATGTTAGCACGTGAAGTAGAACAACAGCAGTTTATTAATCTACTTAAAACACTTGGACCAGATAGTCCACTTACTCCAATCTTACTTCAAGGTATTTTACAAAACTCTAGCTTACCAAATAGAGAACAACTTCTTGTTACTCTACAACAAGCTATGCAGCCTAATCCTGAACAACAACAAATGCAACAAGCTGCTATGCAGTTGCAATTACAACAGGCACAAGCTGAAACAGCTAAAACAATGGGTGAAGCTAAAGAACGTGAAGCATTGGCTGCTAAACATCTTACAGAAGCTAGATTTGAACCTGAAGCTGTTAAAGCTAAGGTTCTTACAGCTATTTCAACGAATCTACCAAATGAAGATGATATGATTAAAGCTGAATTTGATAGACGTGTAAGAATTGCTGAACTCATGCTCAAAGAAAAAGATATGGATCAAAATAAAGAAATTGTTGAAATGCAGATGCAACAGCAGAAACAAGCTTGACAATCTAGTTATTTTGTGATATAATTATTAATATATGCCTATAGATAAAGAGCTACAAAAGTATTACGAAGAAAGGTTTTCTATGATGTCCACAAAAGGGTGGAAAGACTTCATAGAAGATACACAAAACCTATTTAACCAATATAATCAGATTATTTCAACTGATACGTTAGAAGAATACCACAAACGTAAAGGTCAGTTGGATATACTTCAATGGATTCTCTCACTACAGTCAGTGAGTGAACAATCTTACGAGGATTTACAAAATGAGGAAATTATTTGAGTTTCACTGCTCTCATTGTGATAATCACTTTGAGGAATTGACAGAATACACTCAACATTTAACATGTCCTTCTTGTGGCAAAACTGCGAGTAAAATTATTTCTACTCCCAGAGTTCATTTAGAAGGATGGTCAGGAAGCTTTCCAGGTGCGGCTATGGCTTGGGAGAAAAAGCATAGATCACGTAGCCAAAGCAAAGAAACTGATGAATAGCCAAGTCAGCTTCTTTCCTATAATGCTAATGCACAGGAGAATAATATGGCAGAAGTAATTGACGAAGTTTTAGAAAATGAATTGGAAGCTTCTTCCCTAGATGAAGAAAAGATTGAGGACTCTAAATCAGAGCAACCTGAATCAGAACCCGAAGCTAAAGAAGAAACTAACCCAGAGGATGATCTACCAGAGAAGTATAAAGGTAAATCTGTTAAGGACATTGTAGCTATGCACCAAGAAGCTGAAAAGCTAATTGGTAAACAAGGTTCTGAAGTTGGAGATTTACGTAAAATAGTAGACGACTTTATTAAAACTCAAACGGCAACTAGTTCAAAAACTACAGAAAAAGAAACAGAAGTAACATCAGAAGATTTTTATACAGATCCTGATAAAGCTGTAAAAAGGGCTATTGACAATCACCCTTCTATTAAGGAAGCAAAAGAAGCTAGTCTGTCAATGAAACGTAATGAGACATTGACAAAAATTAACTCTGAGTTTCCTAATGTACAAGAGATTGTTCAAGATCCTGCCTTTGCAGAATGGATTAAATCTTCTAAAGTTCGTACAGAATTATTTACTAAAGCTGAAACTGAATTTGATTATGATTCTGCTAAAGAATTATTATCTAATTGGACAGACCGCCAAAACATTAGTAAGAAAGTTGCTGAGACCTCTAAAGTAGATCGAGAGCAGCAGTTAAAAGCGGCAGATGTAGGCAGTAGTGGTAATACTGAATCTGTTTCTAAAAAGAAATATCGTAGAAGCGATATTATTAAACTTATGCAAACCGATCCTGAAAAGTATGATGCGATGTCTGAAGAGATTATGGCAGCATACCGAGAAAAAAGGGTGGTTTAATTTAACATTTTAGAAAAGGAGCTATCATGGCACTAGGTACAGATCATGTTACCAATACCACTGGTGCTGTCTTTATTCCTGAGATTTGGTCGGACGAGGTTATCGCTGCTTATAAGAAAAACTTAGTAGCAGCTAACTTATTCAAAAAAATCTCTTTTAAAGGTAAAAAAGGCGACACCTTACACATTCCTAAACCAACGCGTGGCGACGCCTCAGTAAAAGCTGCTTCAACTCAAGTAACATTGATTGCAGCTACAGAGACAGAAACTACTGTAGTCGTAGATAAACACTACGAGTACTCACGTTTGATTGAGGATATTACAGAAGTACAAGCACTTTCATCTATGCGTAGATTCTACACAGACGATGCAGGTTATGCTTTAGCTAAACAAGTTGATACATCATTAATTCAACTTGGTCGTGGCTTTAATACAGGTGCAGGCACTAATGTATATGAAGATGCTTACATTGGTTCAGACGGCACTACAAAATATGTAGCTGCTTCTAACAATGAAGCTGCATTAACAGATGCTGCTGTTCGTAGAACAATTCAACGTCTTGACGACAATGATGTTCCTATGGATGGTCGTTTCTTATTAATCCCACCATCAGCTAGAAACACATTAATGGGTTTAGCTCGTTACACAGAACAAGCCTTTGTAGGTGAAGTTGGTAACGGCAACACAATCCGTAATGGTGAAATCGGAAACCTTTATGGTATTCCTGTATTTGTTTCTTCTAATTGTGATACTGCATCTGGTTCAGGTGCTGCTCGTATCTGCTTAATGGGTCATAAAGATTCAGCAGTTCTTGCAGAACAAGTTGGTGTACGTTCACAAACACAATATAAACAAGAATACTTAGGTACTCTTTACACAGCAGATACTCTCTATGGTGTTAAAGAATTACGTGATGATTCTTGCTTTGCAATAGCAGTTCCTGCTTAATGCTTGGGAGTCCCCTCGTTCTGAGGGGACATTCCTTTTAGGAGATACAAATGATATTTAAATGTAAAAAAACAGGTAATACAGTTGAGTTTATAGCTGAACATGATGTAGAAGCTATGAAACAACACCCAGACTACGAGGTAGTCTCAGAATCTAAAACTAAAACAACTTCCAAAAAGAAATCATCTTGGCTTGATAAGGACGAATAATGGCTATTTACAGAGGACCTGGTGGACCAGGAGACGCAACAACTGATGCTACTAATGAAGCTACAGTAGCGACCAATAAAGCTGCTGAAGCGGCTGCTAGTGCAACGGCTGCTGCGGCAAGTGCCACAAGTGCTGCCTCTAGTGCTACATCAGCAACATCATCTGCAACAAGTGCTTCAACAAGTTCGACAAATGCTTCAACGTCAGCAACTAATGCAGCTACAAGTGCAACCAATGCGGCAACAAGTGAAACTAACGCTGCTTCAAGTGCAAGTGCAGCTTTAAGTTCTCAAGAAGATGCTGAAACAGCAGAGACTAATGCTAGTGCTTCTGCAACAGCTGCGGCTAGTTCAGCTACTTCTGCATCCACATCAGCTACTAATGCAAGTACATCTGCTACTTCAGCAGCTACGTCTGCAACTAACGCTGCTACATCCGAAACAAATGCAGCGGCTAGTTATGATAGTTTTGATGATCGTTATCTTGGTGCTAAAGCTTCTGCACCTACAACAGATAATGATGGTGATGCTTTATTAACAGGTGCGTTATATTGGAATAGTACAACAGATGATTTATTTATTTGGGATGGTGCAGCTTGGAACGCTGCTGCTTTTACTGCATCAGGTGCAGTAACCTCTTTTAATACTAGAACAGGTGCTGTTACTTTATCAAGTGGAGATGTAACAACTGCTTTAGGTTATACTCCATCTCAGGTAGCTAATCTTAATGACATTACAGATGTAACAATTACATCACCTTCTACTAATCAAATTCTTAAATACAATGGTTCTGCATGGGTTAATGGTTCGGATACAGACACAGGTATTTTATACACAGACTTATCTGTAAGTACAGCAGCTGCTGGTAGTCCTGCATTATCATATAACAATACTAATGGTGTATTTACATATACTCCACCAGACTTAACAAGTTACATTACTGCTAGTTCTACAGATACATTAACTAACAAATCAGGTAACATTAGTCAATGGACTAACGATAGTAACTATTTAGCTTCTAGTGACATTGGTACTACAGTCCAAGCCTATGATGCAGACACAGCAAAATTAGATACTGCACAAACATGGACTGCTACACAAACTTATGGTGATAATGTAAAACAACAGTTTGGTGCTAGTAATGATTTAGAAATTTATCATAATGGCACAGCAAGTTATATTAATGATACTGGAACAGGTAATTTAATTATTGGGTCAGCATCTTCTCTTGTAGTTCAAGACCCTACCTTTACTACAACTTCAGCAGTGCTTACTCCAACTGGAAGTGCAAAATTTACTTATAATGGTGCTACTAAATTAGAAACCTCAACCACAGGTATATCTGTTACAGGTACTGTTGCAACAGATAGAGCTACAGGTACTGTAACAACTGACAATGACTTATCATTTGATTTAAGTGCAACCAACAACTTCTCATGCACACCTACATCTGGTGCTGCTTTAACCTTTACTAATCACACATCAGGACAATCAGGTTATGTGTTATTAGACAATAGTGCAGGTGTTGCTATTACAGCCGCAGCTACCACTAAAATTACTGCAACGGATTTAACCACAATTAGCACAGCAGGTGTTTACCTTGTATCTTACTTTGATAATGGTACTAATGCCTATGTTACAGTTAGTGCTTCTTATAGTTAAGGAACTAAATGAGTTTATTACAAAACAGTAATGCTATCCCACAGCTAGGTGGATACAACCTTACCGATAGTGTAAGACTTCGTCAGTCTGCTTCTGCTTTATTAACTAGAACTCCGTCAACAACTTCTAATAGAAGAACTTTTACTTATAGTGTTTGGATAAAACTTGCAAAAGACCCAACAGATACATCATATCTTCTTTATGGTTCTGATGGAACAGCTACAACTGACGATAAAAATTTTCAATTAAGGATGCAAAATGAAACTAATGGTGCTTGGATAATCTCAAGGGGATACCCAAATACAAATTTTTTTACTGGTACAACTAAACTGCGTGACCCATCTGCTTGGTATCATATTGTATTTGCAGTAGATACAACTCAAGCAACTGCTAGTAATAGAATGAGGTTGTATATTAATGGTGTAGAAGATACACAAGCAAGTGGTTCTATTCCTCAAAATCAAGATACAGCTATTAATTGGACAGGTGCTGTTATGGGAATTGGTGGAAGTACATACTCTAATTATCCAACAGGAACAGGTTATTTTGATGGCTACATGACTGAAGTCAATTTCGTAGATGGACAACAATTAACCCCATCAGAGTTCGGTGAATATGATGACACTACAGGTGTATGGAAACCTAAAGAATACACAGGTACTTATGGTACTAATGGTTTCTATCTACCCATGAACGCAACAAGAAATTTAATTTCAACTGATTATTTAGTTATTGCTGGTGGTGGTTCAGGCGGTTCAAGAGCTGCTGGTGGTGGAGGAGCAGGAGGTTACTTAACTAGTACTGCTTATTTAAAACCATCTACTACATACACAATTACAGTAGGTGCAGGTGGAGCTGCTGTTTACTCTATGCCTAGCACAAGAGGTAATACTGGAACTAACTCTGTATTAAGTGGCACAGGAATTACAACTGTTACAAGTATTGGTGGTGGAGGTGGCGGTGTTTATCCAGGCACTACAGGTTTAACAGCAACCACAGGTGGCTCTGGTGGTGGCGGAGGTTCAATCCTTGGTTCTACTTCAGGAGCAGGAGCAGCAGGAACTGCAGGACAAGGTAATGCAGGTGGCGATGGTGCTACTGCTGCCTATAATGGTGGCGGTGGTGGTGGAGCTGGCTCTGCAGGGTCACAAGGCACTACAGGTGGTGGTGGTACTGGTGGTTCAGGTTCTGCTTCTTCAATTACAGGTTCATCAGTAACTCGAGCTGGAGGCGGTGGTGGTTCTTCTGCTGGTAGTGCTTCTGGTGGTGGTGGTGCAGGAGGTGCTTACCCTAATGGTAATGCTACAGCAGGTACTGTAAATACAGGCGGCGGTGGAGGTGGTGCAAGAAACGCATCAGACACAACTAATGTATACTCTGGAGCAGGTGGTTCTGGTGTTGTAATTTTAAGACTTTTAACTTCTGAATATACAGGCACTACAACAGGTTCACCTACAGTTACTACAGATGGTAGTTATACAGTATTAACATATACAAGTTCAGGAACATATACAGCATGAGTCACTTTGCAAAAATAGAAAATAATATTGTTACTCAAGTTATTGTAGCTGAACAAGACTTTATTGATACTCAAGAAGGAACATGGATACAAACATCTTATAATACCTATGGCAATACTCATGTCTTAGGTGGCACTCCTTTAAGAGGAAACTTTGCAGCAATAGGAGGAACTTATAACGCAGAGCATGATGTATTTATTTCTCCCAAACCTTATAATTCTTGGATATTAAATACATCAACATGGTTATGGGAAAGCCCTGTTCCATTACCTGCTAATGCAAATGAAGTATCTTATGAGTGGAATGAAACAACTTTATCATGGGAAGAAATAAATAATGGCTGAAATTTATAATCCTGGTTATGATGTTTCTGGTAATGAGAATGATTGGACACCTACCAACATTAATTACACTACATCTACAGCTACTACCTATGACAGAATGTCAGATGTACCTACATTAACAGATGAGGATACAGGTAACTTTGCTACATTAAATGCTATAAATAAGCCTTCATCTCATACATTATCTAATGGTAATTTAACTACGGCAATAACTTCTATTGGGGGTATAGATTCAACTATAGGAGTATCATCTGGTAAATGGTATTGTGAAGTTACATTAAATACTGTAGGAGCTGATACTCAATTAGGAGTTACAAATATAACAGGTGGGTATGTTTCTGCTTATCTTGGTCAATATACAACATCATGGGGTTGTATTACTTTTAATGGAAATAGAATACATAATGGTAGTCAATCTTCGTATGGTAGTTCTTTTTCTAATGGTGATGTTGGTATGATTGCTTTAGATATGGATACTGGAAAATGGTATTGTGGTAAAAATGGAACATGGTTTAATAGTGGAAATCCAGTTAATGGAACTAATCCTGCTCATACAGGTTTAACAGGAGTAATGAAATTTGCTATTGGTTCTAATAGTTCTTCAGGCAATCACTCTATTAACTTTGGTCAAAGACCTTTTGCCTACACACCACCTACAGGATATAAAAAACTAAATACCTATAACTTACCTGATAGCACGATTAAAGATGGTAGTCAGCATTTTGATGTTGATGCTTATAGTGGTACTACATCTGCTCAATATGATACTCAATCTAGGTCATCACTAAGTTTTTCACCAGATTTAGTTTGGATAAAGTCTAGAAGTAATGTACAAAATCATAGACTCTATGATTCAGTTCGTGGAGCAAATAATTGGATTGGTTCTAATTCAACTAATGCAGAAGCTTCTGATGCTAGTGGATATTATGGTTTACAATCATTTGATACTAATGGTTGGACTATGGAATATAATAATGAAACAAGTTCTTCAAGTCAAACCTATGTAGGTTGGTCATGGAGAGGTTCAGACTCTGCTCCTGTAGCTAACACAGACGGAGATATAGCATCTACAGTATCTGCTAATACAACATCTGGGTTTAGTGTTGTGACTTATACAGGAACAGGTGCAGTTGCTACTGTAGGACATGGTCTTGGTGTTGCTCCTAGTATGGTTATAGTTAAAAATAGAGATGCAGTTTCCGACTGGAGAGTATGGCATAGTGGATTAAGTGGAAGTAATTATTATGTATCTTTAAACTTAACCAATGCAGAAGCGACAAGTACTGGTTTATTTGGAACACATACATCAAGCATTATATCTTTACAATCAGGGTCAACAGTCAATGGTAGTGGCAATGGAATGGTAGCCTACTGCTTTGCAGAAGTAGAAGGATTCAGTAAGTTCGGTACTTACACAGGTAATGGCTCTGCTGATGGTCCATTTGTATACACAGGATTTAGACCAGCGTTTGTGTTAATAAAAGCATCGTCTTTTTCTGGTTCATATTGGTGTATATATGATACTGCAAGAGAAACATATAATGTTATAGATTCTTTACTATTTCCAAATGCAAATATTGCAGAATCAACAGACCCTTTATATAACCTTGATATATTAAGTAATGGATTTAAAGTTAGAGCAAATAATAATTCGCACAATACAAGTGGTGCAACTTACATATACATGGCTTTTGCAAGTAATCCTTTTAAAAATAGCTTGGCACGTTGATGAAACAGATAACTAACAAAGGTAAGAATGAATTAGGTAACAGGTATGGGAGATTACTTGTTATCAATTCATATACAAATGATAAGTTTGGTAACAAACAATGGTTAGTTAAATGTGATTGTGGTAATGAAAAAGTTATAGTTGGCATGAATCTTCGTAAGGGATTGACTAAATCATGTGGATGTTTACAAAAAGAATGGGCATCAAATGCGTTAACTAAAATGAATACAACTCATGGACAATCTTACACAAGGGCATATAAAACTAATAATGCTATAGCGTATAAGTTACGCAAAACAAGACAAATGCCAAAATGGGCAAACAAAGAAAAGATTAAAGAGTTTTATTTAAACAGACCTGAAGGTTATGAGGTAGACCACATAATACCTTTAAATGGTGAATTGGTATCTGGATTGCATATAGAAACTAATTTGCAATATTTGACATCAAGTGAGAATAAAACTAAAACTAATAAATTTAACGGAGTATAAATTATGGCATATAAAATTGGTAACAGAACAATTCAAATGGACAGGTTTTTTGTTCATAATGAAATAAGTTATCCAAGTAACTGGATTCGTTTATCTACTCCAGAAGAAAAAGCAGCAATCGGTATGGTTTGGGAGGATGACCCAATAAGGGCATCAGATATTTACTACTGGGATGGTGACATCAACAATCCTAAGATGTTAGATGACAGATTAGAGGTTGATGAGAATGGTCAACCATTATGGGAAAAAGTGTTAGATAATACTGACCCAGAAAATCCTGTTATGGTAGATTCTAATGTTCAAATGAAAACACTTGGTCTTAAATCTAATATGGTTTCACAAGTTAAACATACTGCTGGTACACTCCTCGCTAATACTGACTGGTATGTTGTTCGTAAA
>Ga0255782_10002814_pt1 | contig 13553 bp, 10 predicted proteins | sample 101ome_26_FD_179980 | JGI IMG/M metagenome (GOLD analysis project Ga0255782, IMG submission 179980) | Coastal salt marsh microbial communities from the Groves Creek Marsh, Skidaway Island, Georgia - 101408AT metaG (version 2) | ecosystem: Environmental > Aquatic > Marine > Intertidal zone >...
CGTCGTCGCGTCCTTTACCGCTTCCCTCGCCGGTCCGGATAAGAGCGTCAACGCCACCTCGACGACGGTTTGTTTACCGCCCTTCGTCGTCGTCGTCGTCGCATCCACGCGAAGCGCCCCGTCGTCCGCGAGCGCGTACTCCTTCGTCGTCGTCTCCGTCGTCGGTTCGTCGTCCGACGCACCGCCGTTCGCGTCGTCGTCGTCGTCGTCGTTGACTCGTCCGATGCGTTTTCGCAGATTCCTCGTCGAATCCGCGCGTCGCCCGATATCCATCGACGCCGCGTTCGCGCCGACGACGCGCGTCGGACGAACCGGTCGCGAAGAATTTCGTCGACCGATGAAGACCGCCGGCGGTGCGGCGACGCGTCGCGTCGTCGTCGTCGTCGTCGTCGTCGTCATCATCATGGAAGCGTTCGCGAGGCGCACACTGACGTCCCGCACTCGCACTCGCGCGCGCGCGCGTCGCCGCCGCCGAAGACGACGGACGAACGGGCGGTGTCATAGATTGGAAGGAATTTCCTTCGATTCGTTCGCGCCGTTCTCGCGCGGAGACGTCGCGTCGCGCAGACGCGCGCGCGAAGGAACGTAATGTGTCGCGCGTGTCGAAGCAGAGTGAAACCGACGCCGTTGCCGACGACGGCGGCGTACTGCGCACCGTGCGCGCCGACGGCTGGGATCGAAGAGGACGACGGGACGCGTCCACCGTTGGCGAAGACGTACGACGCCGTCGTCGTCGGCGCGGGCGTTGCCGGGACGTCGTTCGCGAGGACGCTCGCGGAAACCGTCGGCGCTCGCGGTGGTGGAGACGCGGAGACGTCGACGTCGACATCGTCTACGCCGAGCGACGGCGCGGCGAGGATCCTGTTGCTCGATCAAAACGCGTGCGCGAAGACGGTTGCCGCGGTGGAGCGGGTGACGCGGCGGGCGGAGTCGCTGCGGGTGCGCGAGACGCCGTTGAGGGAACTCGGAGGGAGCGCCCGAGCCGTCGCTCGAGCCGTCGTCGGATGCGACGCGAATCGGCGGGTTTTAACCCTCGAAGGCGGGATCGAGGTTGGGTACGACACGTTGTGCGTCGCCACGGGGGCGATGCCGAGGTGTCCGTTGCCCGAGGCGAGCGATGGGAGCGTGGATGTGTTCGAGGTGAGAGACGTCGAGAGCGTGGACGCGTTGGCGAGACGGTTGGAATCGGCGCTCGCGCGGACCAAACGAATCGCGCTCGTGGGTAACGGTGGGATCGCGCTCGAGCTCGTGGACGCGCTGTGTGGAAGAGGGATCGCGTTGGATGGGATCGAGGCGTGCGAGTTGGTGTGGGTGGTGAAACACGACGGCGTCGGGGATGCGTTTTTCGACGTGGACGCCGCGGATTTCTTTACGCGCGTTCTCGAAACGAGAGCGAAGGGCGGGTTCGTCACGGCGCGGGACGACGAACGGGACTGGAGCGTGGACGATTCGACCGCATCTACGACGACGGCGACGGGAGATGGGACGAAGAGACGCAGAGTCGGTGCCGCCGCGGGTCCGGATTGGGTGGCTCGGTTTCGATCGCGATGCGCCGACGGAACCGAGCTTCGACGCATGAAGTTTCGAATCGTGAAAAACGTCACACTCATCGACGCGCACAAAACGTCCGGCGGGGTCAACGTCCTCAAACTCAGCGATGGATCGACGATCGAAGTGGACGCCGTCGTCGCCGCTGCCGGCGCCGAGCCTCGATGCGATTGGCTCCCCGAAGACGTCGCGCCTCGATCGACGCTCGACGGCGGAATCCTTGTCGACGATTGCATGCGAACGGTGGGTCCGTACGCCGACTCGATAGTCGCCGTCGGCGACGCGTGTTCGATGGAATCTCGCGCGCTTCGATCCGATGTGCCGTGGTTTCAAATGCGACTGTGGAGCCAAGCGAGACAATCTGGATCGTTCGCCGCGCGCGTCGTCGCGGGAGAATGCGACGCCGACGCCCTCGGGTTCAATTTCGAGCTCTTCACCCACGTCACAAAGTTTTTCGGCTTAAAAGTCATCCTATTGGGCCTGTATAACGCGCAAAAGCTCGAAGGCGTGCCGGATGAGGACGTCGTGACGTACCAACGCGAAGACGTAGACCAATCCGACGCCGACGCGTGTCGATACGTTCGCGTTCTCCTCGTTCGCGGACGCATGTTGGGCGCCGTCCTCATCGGCGACACCGATCTCGAGGAGACGTTTGAAAATCTCATCATGGATGGGATCGATTTGTCGAGGTTCGGACCGGAGCTCCTCGATCCGGAATTCGATGTAGAGGATTTCTTTGACTAGCCGTAGCGTAGCGTAGTTTTTCTACTTAAGTAGTACCGAAGCGTTGAAAGAAATCAATTCAAATCGAATCACAAAGCCGCCATCGCGCGCGATCGCGGCGCTAGAAGAAAGAAAGAATGAATGTCAACTATAGATTTACGTCCCCGCACGCGCGTCCCTCCCTCGAAACGAACACAAACTCAGTGCGGTTTCGGTTTATACCCATCCACGGCGAAGTTCCGCGTCGCCGCCGGCAACACCACCTCGCACCCATCCAACGCCCCCTTTTCACACGTCACCTGACACCCCAACCGACTCGTCGACGTCAACCCGTACGCCAAATCCAACATGTCGTTCTCGTCGTCGCACGCCTCATCCAACGAATCGAAAACCTTTTCATCTTTAAAAACCACGTGACACGTCGAACACGCGAGCGAACCCTCGCACGCGCCCTCCAACTCGATATCGTTCCTGTGCGCCGTCTCCAGCAGGTTTTCCCCGACGAACCCGCGGACGACGTGCGTCTCCCCGTCGCGGTCGATGAACCGGATCTCTATGCTGTTCGCGTCGTCCGCGACGCGTTTCTTCGTCGTCGCATCTGTGTTGTGGTTTCGCTGCGAAACGACTGACGCCGACGTCGTCACGCCGTGCTCCGTCGCCGTTCTCAGCGCCGTCGATACCGCGGTTCGCGTTAACCGTCTCAACGCCGTGGACATGATCGCGCGTGCGCGGTCGCCCGCGTGAAACTGTGGCGACGTTGGATTCATTTCGATTCATTTCAATTCATTTCTTCGCGCTTTTTACTACAAAGGATGATGCACTCGCGCTCGAGCGCGTAAATCTCGGCCGAGCCGCGGGAATGGAAATTCTAAATAAAATCGACGATAAAAACGAATCGCGCCGTCGTCTGCCTCTCTCTCTCTCTCTCTCTCTAAACTCTCTCTCTCTGTGTGTGTCTCGTGTAATCTTCTAAAAAGCGCGTCGCCGAAGCGCGCGCGCGCGGGCGGGAATACGAACAGGCCCCTTGAGCGAAGCCTCGTCGTCGTCGGCGCGTTTGGTTACCCATCCGGGAATAGCTCGCGCTCAAACGCCTCTAAATGCTCGTAATCCCCAGGTTTGAGCGTGATACCCCTGTGCCCGCGAGGATACCTCCGCGCGAGCGCGGACATGGCGTCGTCCAACCGTCTGCGTTCGCTTCGCATGAGGTACGCCACGGCGACGCTCGGAGCGCGCGACTGCCCGCTCATGCAATACACCAAGACTCTGTTTGGCATTCCCGCCTGATCGGCGCGGTTCGCGACGTCGTGTAAAACCTCAAGCTTTTGTGTCGTTTTCGCCAAGTCGATTTTCGTCGGGTCTTTCGCATCCGCCGGGGCGGTAAAGACGTTGATGTTTCTGTTGCTGCAACACGGAGAACACGTGGGAACCGTCTGCGGCGAAAACGAGTCGAGATCGATCCGTCAGTCTCTTTTCCACGCTGTGCCCGCGACGACGACGCGCTCGCCGAGGGCGAGAGAATTGAAAAAACAAGCACCCCTAAACTCTCCGAACGACGATCGATCGCGTCCGAACGACGTCGAACGCGTCCGAACGCGTCCGAACGCGCGCGCAAGCCCCCTGCGTTTCGAGAAAAAATCAATTCGCGCGTTTACAAACCACGCGTCGAAGCGTCGTTCAGACCGGGCGTCGATCGCACGCACATTCATCACCGTTCGTATTCCGCACGCCAACAACGCCTCGTCTCGGCTCGTGTGTTCGAAGGCGCCGATGCACAAAAACTTGTCGATCACCTCGACGATGGGCTCGCACCGAGTCGGTCCGTTCCGTATCGGCGGTCCTCCATTTCCTGAGTCTTTACTCGTCGATTCACCCCCCTTCAAACCACCTGGGTCCCTCGCCGGTCGTCGGTGGTGTCCGCAGGTTTCGCACGTCGTTCCCGGCGCGTGCTCGTGTCCGCACGCGGCGCACATCGGCGACGACCCGGACTCGCTCAGCGATCGTCGCATCGGTCGTCGTCCGCGTCCGTCGTCGCCCGAGTCCGAGTCCGACGTCGCCGGCGCGCGCGTCATCTTGTGGCGGCGGTCGTTCGTTCTCCTCCATTCATCCATCCATTAATCATCGTTAAAAGTCGAGAGATGGTCTGCGGAGGATTCGTTAGGGTTTATATATTTGTTATAAATGTCGTACTATGTATATTTTAATTCCATGTAGTGAATTTTAAGGTATCTTATTAGGGTATAGGATCTCTGTTGGTCGTTAGAGCGAAGGGTGCGGACCCGCGTTTGGTGAGGGGGGGGTAGGACGTCGTGACCCCACATGAGGGTGTTAATTAGGTTACACTATGGGATTTGGTATGATTAGGGTTTAGGGTTATAAATGTATGTTTGCTCGCTCGCTCGAGCGTCGAGCGTCGAGATCGCGACGCTCGCGCGTGGATCGGTTCGGTCTCGAGTGCGCGGGATTCAATCCCCCTCCCCCCGCGCGCGGTAGCGACGGTCGTTCGCGGCGTTCCTTAGTCCCGTTCGACGTCGCGCGGACGCGGTGGCGTTCGGCGCACGGCGGTCGAACGGTTCGGTTTCTTCGCTCGGTGAGTCAACAGAAATCCGTCAGTCAGTCATGTCGGCGGGTGATTTGATCGAGCACGTCGACCTGCGCGGGGTGGAGTGCCTGAACGCGGAGCGCGATGACATGTGGCGACACGCGGTGTGCGTCGGGGAGCGGGATCAGGAGACGCTGACGCTGGTGACGGATGACGACGAGGAGCTGATTTTAACGCTGCCGTTTACGTCCAACGTGAAACCGACGCGAGCGGTGATTAAAGGCGGATCGACGCGCGGGAACGAGGAAACGTCGGCGCCGATGCGGGTGAAGATTTTTGTCAATCCCACGGCGTTGAGTTTTCAAAATATTGGAAAGAAGACGGCGGCGCAGGTGATTGAGTGTTCGTCGGAGGATGGCGCGTACGACTTGGACGCGACGGCGTTTGACAACGTGCGAACGCTGACGTTTTACGTCGAGAGTAACGCGGGTGGGACGGATAAGACGGAGATTTCGCGGATAGAGATCCACGGTTGTTTAGCGGATAGCGCCAACATGAACGATCTCAAACCGTGCTGAGGTCGGGGTTAAGCGCGAGGAGGAAAGGACGCGAGTTTCGGTTTTCGTTTGGTTGGAAAATTTTACTTTCCATCCGCTCGCCGATCCCTCGCGCCAATCCCTCGCGCTCGACGCACACTCGGAACACTCGGAACACTTTCCGCGCGGCAGCGCGCGATGGAGCGCTCGCTACGAAATCATTCATTGAAACGCGAGCGAGCGCTCCATTGCGAAATTCGTGACGACGCGACGCCAAATCAGTCGAACGCGCAGACGTCGACGCGCGTCGCGTCCGATTCAACGCTCACGCGCACACCCGAGAAAAATCACCCAACGAACGGACGTTTCTGTTTCTTTCGTTGTTTCATCCACGCACACGTAGAAAGATGCGCGCCGTCTCGTACCGACGACGGCATTATTAATAACGACACCGACTAGCGACTGAAGACGCGCGCGGCGCTTGAACCAAAATTAAAAAATTAATCAATCTTCAATCGAACGCGACGTCAAACACCGACGCGCGTCGACGCGCGACGACGCGCGGTGGTGGTGAGAGACAAAGCATCGCAGTCATGTCGTCGCCGTCGCCGTCGCCGTCGTCGTCTTACGCGCTCTCGGGAATATTCATCGTCAATTTACGCGGTGAGGTTTTGATCTCCCGCGCCTACCGAGACCACCTCGATAAACACGTCTTTGACGCGTTTCGACTGGAAATCCTCAACCCGAAGACGTCCCGAGGCGCGGCTCGGTCGTACGCCAACGCGTCGTCGAGCTCGCAAAGGAAAATGGATGCGGAAAACGCGATGATTGAGGCGCCGGTGCGACGCGTGGGGAGCTTGACGTACGCGTTTAAGAGACACCGAGACGTCTACGTCGTCGGGGTTTCGAGAGAGCGCGGGGACGGGGTGGGGATGAATCAGGTGATAGGGTTTACGTTTTTGTGTCACGTCGTTCGGTTGACGACGCAGTACTTTGGGTCGTGCGATGAGAATGCGATTCGGGGCAACTTTGTGTTGATGTACGAGTTGCTGGATGAGATTTGCGACAACGGGTACCCGCAGATTACCGCCGGGGAGACGCTGAAAACGTTCATCACGCAGCGAGACAAGTCGAGAGAGCTGATGACGAAGGATGAACAACACAGAGCGGCGATGCGTGAACAACAAATGGCGGTCGAGGCGGCGAGACAGATGACTTCGGCGGTGCAGTGGAGGAAACCCGGGATTACGTACAAGAAGAATGAAGTGTTTTTGGACATTGTCGAGAGCGTCACGGTGATGATGAGCGCGGAAGGGACGGTGTTGCGATCGGCGGTGCAAGGGGGGATTTATATGAGGACGCAGTTGTCTGGCATGCCGATATTAACCGTCGGTTTGAACGATAGATTGGCGGTGGAGTCGAGGTTGATGGCGCAGGGAGAGCAGCCGCACGCGAGCGCGGCGGCTTCGAGAAAACTCATCGAGCTCGACGATTTACAGTTTCATCAATCGGTGCGTTTGCACAAGTTCACCCACGAAAAGACGATTGAATTCACGCCGCCGGATGGCGAGTTCGAGCTCGCGAGGTATCGCGTGTCGGATAACGTCACGCTTCCTTTTAAGCTCATGCCGGCGGTGAAGGAACTCGGTCGCACGCGCATCGCCGTAACCGTCAACATCAAGTCTCTGTACAGCGAAAAGACGGTCGCGAACGAGGTGAGAGTGCGCATTCCGGTCCCTAAACACACCGCTCGAGCCGTGATCAACGTCACGGGTGGAAAGGCAAAGTACGTCCCCGAAGAAGGGTGTTTACGATGGAAACTCAAACGCGTCGCCGGTCACGAAGAGTTTCAACTCGACGCCGAAGTGACGCTCTCCAGCACCCTCAGCGAACACAAGGCGTGGGTTCAACCGCCAATCAACGTTCTTTTCCAACTGCCCATGTTCACCGCGTCTGGTTTACGCGTGCGTTTCTTAGAAGTCAAGGGTGAATCCGGTCAACCGTACCCAGACGTCACCAGATGGATTCGCTATCTGTGCACGTCGGGATCGGGCGAACGCGGCGGGTCCTACGAGATTCGTTGCGCATAGTTTATAATCCATGTAGTAGCGCATTATTCGCGTAAAACGCGATGATTCAACGTCACTAATCGCGCGCGAGTTGTCCTCGGGGAAAGCGTTCGTCGTGTAAAACAAATCCGAGTCGAGCGCGCTTCGGCGAAAGCGGCGCGAACCGTCTCTCTCTTTAAACTTTAAAAACGAATTCGCCAGAATCAGGCGCGTCACCTCCCGACCAGCCGCCACCGAGCGCGAAAACGAAGACCCGCGCACGAAGTAACCGACATGTCACTCTTCGCGACGCGCGTGTCCTCCTTCGCCGTCGGCTTTGCCGCGGCGTCCGCGGGTGGGTTTTGGGTTCTCAAACAGGATATCGAAAAGAGCCATCAAGAGCTCACGGCGACGTGTTCGACGCTCGCGGCGCGCGTCGAGGCGTTGGAAAAGGCTGGGAAGTGACGGCTGGAAATGATTTGATTTGGTGTAATAAGTAGTACAACGGTAGTAGCGACGATGTGTGCGCGGTGTCTGTCTCCTGTTACGTTTTCTTTTGGTTTTCAGCGACGGCGTTGAGTTTGTTGTTTCGGCGTGGCAGCCAAGGCATCCGAGAGGGTTGGGCTGGCGTTGAAACACTCGTTTTTGTGAAGCGACCACGATGCAATTTGACACGCGCGGGAGCAGTAGCAGGCTTCTTTGCATCGGGAGCACCGTTTCGGGTTGAGGGTGAGTCGAAAACATCCAGAACAGGTTCGCGGTTTGACTTTTTCGGGTTCGACGTCCAAATCAAAGAGTCTCAAAGCCTTGGCGTGTGCGATGCCGATGTCCCCGATGACGCGCGCGCGTCGCCAACCAAAGTCTGTGATTTCGTCCGCGTCAGCGGGAGCGATGACGCCGGGCCATTCGCGATGTCTCGCGGGCGTTTCGACGGCGTCCATCAAGAGATCGTGTCCCGCGCGTCCGTCCTCATCTAGAAGAGTTCGAAGGTCTTCGCCTAACAGATCGGCGTCTCGGAGAAACTCAAGCACGGCTCTCGATGCTCGATGACAGGCCCAGTGATACGCCGTTCGCCCGGACTCGTCCGTCGCTGCGAGATGTTTCTTCGGCGGGACGCCGGACGATTTCAAGACGTGCGCCACGACGGATGGTAAATCGTTCAGGCACGCGTGCATTAACAGCGTCTGGCCAGACCTACACCGTATTAGATCACCCTTGCCGTGCGCGTTGATTGCAAGCGTCAACAAGTCGAAGTGACGACTTAACTCGTCCGCTTTCTCGGCGTGTCTTTTCGTTTCCCGAGACAGCGAGTCTATCGAGTAAAAAATTGGTGGCCAGCCATGCTCTTCGCTCGGGGCGGTGACGTCCCCACCCGCAGCGCGCAACGCCTCGACGCATTCGCAGTCTAGAAGAAACGCAAACGCGGTGTGCATGGCGGTTCGCCCTAATCGATCTCCACGTCGCAAGTCGGATCGACTTGCGAGCTCTTTGACCAAATCCATCCGGCGCAATCGAAGCGCCGCCATGAGCGCCGTACCGTCGTCGCCAACGTCGTCCACCGACGCCCCGAGTCTCTCGATGAGAAAGTCAACGATAAAATTGGCGCTCTGCCCGCCGTGTATGGCGTAGATGAGAGGGGTTCGATTCAAATCATCCCTGGCGTTGATGGCTGATTCGCACACCGGCGACAGAAACGGCTTGGCGTTTCCGTGGAAAGCGGCAATGTGGAATGGCGTCACGCATAAACTCTGTAAATCCGGCAACCAATCGAGGGTCCAGTTATCGATATCCATCCCGTGTTTACACTGTATGTACGCCACCATCCTTCGTATCTCCGTCTTGTGTTTGACGTCGACAGTCGCGTCGCCTGCGACGAATTCTCTCAAAACGTCTTCGCGCGGAAACATTGACAGGCATTTGAGCAGCTTCTTTCTATTTTCAAACGTATTCGCGCATCGAACGATCGCCGATGCGATCGTCCGCCGCCTCGGATTCGTGTCAGCGCACATCAAAAGCGCCGGCATGACGATGGCTTGGTCGTTGAACGGGTCACATCCATGTTCGAGCAACCAGTGCACGATTGGAAAGCTGCAGTGCGGCGAAAGCAAGGCGGTCGAGAGCGCGTCGAGACCGTCAGCGAGCGCACACGGTGGGTATATCCGTCCGGATCGAGTCATCATGTCGCAATCATCCAGGCAATCGTGATAGACGGCTGTTAAAAAGTCTTTGTTGATGCTCATGTTCTCCAACGAAGAAACCGACGACGCGACGCTTCTCGTTATGAGGGATCCTTTTCAATCGCGTCGACGTGATCGCTGTTTAAACGACTGACTATCTTCATGAATTAAAACATGATGAAATTCTAACGAAGCGACGATTCTCTTCTATTCCTTCATCGCGCAAGGTCACTCACATTGGCTGCTGCTTTTTCTTTTTCAAGCGTTCGGTGGCGTCGTACTTGATCACTTCGCAACCATTCTTATCGACAATCTTTACCAAGTAATCCGTCGGTGCCGTCACGAGACGCTCGATAACTTCAGAAATGCAAAGATCAACCAAATCCATCGCCTGCGCGCGCGACATGTTCGGCACCCAATGCTTATCGAACAACGACAAGCAAAACATACCCCCGTACCCGTGACCCGCCGAGTTCACCTTGTGTCCCGTAGCGAGGTAATCCATAAAGTACAACGACGGACCTTGGCCCTCGTCGTACCCCGCCAAGAGCGTGTTCACCTGGTACGGCCCAGACCTCAAAGCTTGCGCCATCTCGTTTCTCGCGTAGTGCGAAACCGCCTTGGTATCCAACTCGTGTCCGTGCTTCAACCGATACAACCGCACGTTCGCCTTTATGTACTCCCCGAACGCCACGCAATCACCCTTCGGTCCGCTCATCGCCATCACCTTGCACTTATCAATCTCCGCAATTTTATCTTCATCGCTCTTCTGCACGATGATCTGTTGCACCGAGGCGCAATCCGCGACGACGAGAGAAAAGTCGTATCCGACGAATCCAAACACGACGTCCATGGTTGATTTTGATTAGATTCCTTCCTCCTCCTCACCGACGCGGACACACTCAAACGTTTCGCCAAACTCTGCCCTCCTCTGCGACGCGCGGTTTTATCTTCACACCGACGCGCCCGATCCGTCCTCGCGTCGGGTACCGGCCGCGCTCTTCTAAAGCGTAAACCGACGAGCGAGTGAACGATCGATCTCAACGACGTTCAAAGAGATCCCGTTCGCACGCGCACGAACCCCGGGTTCGTTCGTTCGTTCGGTAGATCGCGCTTTTCCTTTGCGGTCCCGGCGCTCTGTCTTTGTTTATCTCGCGATGCGTGCGCGTTTCCTTTCGACGCGTGCGAGACTGACGACGACGAGGACGTTGACCGAACCCACAGTGAAAAATCAATCGAAAAATCAATCGATCGTCACACGTCGCCGCGCGCACCACTCGCCGTCGCCCGAGACGAACCGAAGCGAACCGAAGCGAACCGTCCACCATGCCCACGTCGAAACGATACGCCATGGTGTGCGCGGCAAACTTTAACCGGTCCATGGAGGCGCACAAGACGCTCGCCGAGAGCGGATTGCACGTGAAATCCTACGGCGCCGCGACGCGCGTGAAACTCCCTGGGGCGTCGCGGGATGACCCGAACGTGTACGAGTTTGATTCCATCACGTACGAGGACATCGCGAAAGATTTACGGTCGCAAGGGGACGAGGTGGTGAAGGGATACGAGGAACGGGGGATGTTTGAAATGTTGACGCGAAACGCGAAGATGAAGCCGACGCCGAATAAGTGGCAGACGCGAAGCGAACGGGACCAGTTTGACGTTGTCGTGTGCTTTGAAGAGCGGGTGTTCGATCTCGTGGTGATGGATTACCGGGAGAAGAGTGGAAAGGGGCAACAGCCGGTGTTGGTGGTGAATTTAGATGTGAGGGATAGTCATAGGGATAGCGTCGAGGCGGCGCCGAGGGCGTTGAAATTGTGCCGAGCGTTGGAAGCGAGCGAGGATTGGGAAGGCGAGGCGGATGGGATCATGCGAGAGTTTGAGGCGAGCGAAGGGATCATGGGCCTGTTGTATACCGTTTGTTATTACTAATGGGTACTCGACGTAGGAAATGTATTGTACACGTACCGTAGACTTGAACGTTTTTACGAAGACGCGTCTTGTCCCTCGCTCGACGCGGCGACGTCAACGCAACAACGCGGCTAGGACGCGATCGCACACGCGCTGACGATCTTCTGGTCGCGATATCGGTTCACCAGATCTATCGGTGAGTAAAAACCTGTGAACCTCGTCTTGAATCTCGTTGTCAACCGTGCTCGGATCAATCAAAATGTCCGCTTTGAACACCATGACGTCGAGATCCTGGAGCGCCTCGGTTACGTTGATCAAAACGCGAGGACGCGCGTGGCCCGAAATGTCCATCGGCGCCACGACGCGGAGTTCGCTCGTCAAACCGTTAGTCGGGCTGCACAACATCTCCACCTTGAGCGGCTGATCGACGTGATCCTTGTACTTTGAACACAGGTAGTCGGTTTGGTCTTGATCCTTGATGTTGCGGGTAAAGAGGGAAACCTCGCACGTGGTTCCGTCGACAATTTCAATCTTTGCGTAGCTCACCGGCACCTTTAAATCCTTTGACACTCTTAAACAGTCGTACAACAACCCCTGTCGATCCCGGGTGCGAATCTGGAACACCGTGTGCGCGGGAGACATGAGGTTATCCACCTCCACCGTCGTCTCCATGTTGAAGACAGGGGGCTGCGCCTCCGTGACCACCATACCCATGGATTCGCGTAAAGTTTTCGTTCGACCGCGTCTCGTCACGAAGGAGGGCGCTGGGTGTACCAACACGTTCACATCCCTGGCGTCTCCAGCGCCCACCGCCGCGGCCACGGGCTTGACTTTCCTAGAAATGTCTCCCACGCGCGCCGGATTTGGCAACTCGTGCATATCATCCGTGACGTAAAACAAATCGACCGCCTTACCGCTCGGCGACGTCGTCACGTGCGCGCGATGCACGCTGAGCTGCAATTCCCACAACGCGAGCGTCACGTCGTGGAGCAAACCGACGCGGTCGTGCGCCTCGACTTGTAAAATGTACAAATGTTGTTGGCTGTCCAACTGTTCCAACCGTTGAAGAGAATCGCTCGACGGAATGGTACTGATTGCGCTCTTGTGCGGGCACAGCAACTCCAAACGCTGCCTGAGAAGCTCCCAATCTACCACACACGTCCTCGGCATGTCTTCCATCAGCGCTGACGCCGCCATGTTTCCACCGTGCGCGCTCGGTTCGTTGACGAATCGACGGATTTTCGTATTCCTAGCCCCCGCGTGCGCGCGTCGTCTCTCCGCCGCCGACGTTTTCGACCAACGCCCTCCGAAACGTCCACGGGAAACCACGAACACCACCCTCTTCACGCTCGATACCGCGTACCCGACCGCTTTACCTACCAAGGAAGAGGACGAAGCCGCCGCCGACGACGACGAAACCGTCCAACCGCCCGCCCCATCCGACGCCTCCTCCCCTTCCCCGCTCCTCCCCACCAACCCGTCCTCCCCACCGCTCTCGGCGTGTCCCGCGCGCACCGTCAACAACACCAGCGCCCACACCCCATCCGTCGTGAAATCCCCGCGCGTGACGACGAGCCCGAACTCGAACACCACCCGGCAAATGTCCGCGCCGAGTCCAGTCTTGTCCGGACACGTCAATCGAAACTCCGCCGTGGGCGTCCCACCGCGCGTCGACCCGTTCGCGAAACCTCCTAAAACACCCCTGACGTCATCGCCGCCGTCGTCGTCGCCCGGTGCGTCCTCCTCGTCGTCGGTTTCATCGTCGTCGTGTATCTCCTTGTACGTCACGTACCGCTCGTCATCATCCGCGCTCTCGTTCTCCACGCTCGTCGTCGGGTGCGTCGTCGTCGAGTCCCCGCTCGGTGACATCGTCGTCGTCATCGTCGTCCCGCCTCGCGGTGGAACCCGGTCCACGGGCATCGACGTCGACGTCGGCGTTCGTCGCATTCGGTCGAACGAATGCGCCAAAGTGTGGCGCGCGCCGAAGCGAAACTCGATCCAATCATGCCGTCGTCGTCGTCGCGACGGCGACGCCTGACGACGACGGCGCTGATCCTCTGCGTCTACCCCGTCG
>Ga0255782_10002823_pt1 | contig 13528 bp, 7 predicted proteins | sample 101ome_26_FD_179980 | JGI IMG/M metagenome (GOLD analysis project Ga0255782, IMG submission 179980) | Coastal salt marsh microbial communities from the Groves Creek Marsh, Skidaway Island, Georgia - 101408AT metaG (version 2) | ecosystem: Environmental > Aquatic > Marine > Intertidal zone > Salt...
GCATAGAATCCTACCCAAGCAGGAGTTGGCCCAGTAAGGGGTGGAGTTATTTGAGGATGATTTTGCCGTCTAGAGAAATCAAATACAAATTCAGTGGTATCTATTTCAAGATATTCTATTCCTCCAGGTCTGAATTTAGGTACAATAACGCTTCCCAAGAAGTTTCCGTTCACGTCCAATGATGCATCAAATGGAATATCCATCGGGGTATTTTCATCTCCTTCTGCAGGAGTAAATAAGCTCGAGTCTAGATGAACAAATCCAGCAATTCTACCTTCTCTAAAAATACCGTCACAACCAAATTGAACGTGGGTAGTAGTACCACTTTGCGAGTTTGGCCGGATACTTATCTTATTCCCCTCTGCTCCTGGTAGAGGAATATCATAGTTTGAGATCAAGCTGAGTTTCATCAACTCCGTGTTATCGCAACTGGGCTTGACGCTGTTACTTAACGATACAAATTCAAGTGTATCTCCAAACATCGGAACTTGATAGTAGGTATACGCCGATGCACTGTCTTTGTCAAAAACCAGTTTCCATACAAATAACTTGGACTCTGTTCCTGGTACATTGAAAAGATAGGGTAGGGTACGTGCAATACTGTCGCCTCTTTCCTCAACTTCTGTATCAAAGAGTATTTTTCTATTCTCTTCAACCGTGATTAATGCAAGAGCATCTTCACGGTTCAATCCTTTAGGTACAAGATTTTCATGGATATTAACCGCTTCTGCTGTTCCTCCCACAACTGTACCACCTGCTTCTATTTGCAGATTTTCGAAGTCTATCATGAATTTTTCATCCCAAACCGGTATCCTTACCCAACCTCTACCGTTGTATGTTCCGTTTCTATTTTCCTCTGTGATTTCTAACGCTCTGAGCATAATGCCACCTGCAATACACACGGTATCTCCTACATGAAATCCATCATAAGAATCGACGCCGATACATGCAGATCTGTTATCAATGTTATCTCGATTAACTACACGAATTTCACTAGCATTTATAATCACAGAAGTGGTATCTGTAGGGTCCGTTAACCAACCGATTCGGAACGCAGTAATGGTAGAATCTGGCAGGTCAAATTCCCAGTCTTTGAGGCTGTAAAGATCTTGAAGAATTTGCTCTTCTGTGACTGTACTTAAATCATAGGTAAAACTGAAATCTTTACATTGTAGTTTCTCAGGAAACTCAAACTCGAGGTTGTCTTTGTATTCCAAGCAAAGTTTTTGGTTCACTACCAACTCTCGTGGAAAGGACGATTCATCATTTTCAATGATGTATTCAATGTCATCTGGGAGGATTTTACTGGGTGGTCTACCAGGGAGATAGCGAATCTTGAATTGATTTTTCTTAGTTCCGCGCCTTCGCAAATCCGTGATGACGGGTTTGGTCATTCCGCTTACAAACGTTTGATTATCAATGCCTCCCGAAGGAAGAAGATTGTCGTTATCAATAAAACCAGTTGCCGTTGTAACATTGAAAATATCACCATAAGCCATTGAGTTAACGGGTTCTAATGTCTCGAGGTGAAGGCTGTAACGGTCGTTGGGATTAGATTCCGAAATTTCATCCTCTTCGAAAACGATGGTTTTGCCAAGTTCTGGAATGCCAATATTAAATTGTTGGTAAGCCACCCTTATCTCGCTTAATGATCGATTTTGAGGGCTTATCCTCTGAACAATGGGTACGGATTCGTAGGGTAACGTATCCATGTCCTTCGGGAAAGAGATGGATGTAGAATAGTTGCTGATGATACCATCGGGCAAATCATCGGAAACCTCAATGTTGGTCATTCTAAACGAGCATGATTGGCTATATCCGTCATTTTGAAATACATTATTACCTGTTGGGTCGTAAACCTGAACTCTGAAAATATATCGAACGTTGTTTAGAAGATTATAGGTATTCGGATTGATATACAGCGTGGGTACTTGTATGTCGCTAATATCTATGATGGGGTTCCCAGCAAATACTTGGTTGTCCGCATTGACCGATTCACTCAAGTTCTCGTATAACTGGAAGCGATATTTAGGTTGGGTTATCCCCATGACAATGGAAGGAGACCATGTGAAAACCAAAGATGAAAACTGTTTAGCACCTGCCACATCCTCGCCACAGTCAGACGTATTGATGCTGATGATCTGAGGTGGTTCAGTAAAGGAAATGCTGATAGGGTTACTACAGCAAGTAAGTTCATCAGCAACAGGTTGAAGAGAGCTGTTATCGTGAGGTATGACACAAATTTCATATTCACCTTGAGGAATGACGCCACTAGCTGCTGCTGAGTTTATTAGGCTTTGATCATATTCCAAAACAGTATTACGGAAAACAGCGTCTACCTCCACTTGATTTAAGGAGCGAGATTCAAATGGGTTTAAGGTAATGGCTGTTCCGATGGGCTGGCTGACCACATTGGTTTGCGCAATGGTGTAATTATCCGAAATACGGTTGAGTTTAGCCTTTAGTGTAAGCTGTAATGGATCAGCTGTGGTATTCGTTAGGGTGATGCTTATTTTACTAAAATCAAATGTTTCATAGGCTGAAATTTGCGGCCTGAAAGGGGGAGTTGCATTGACAGTTACATTCACTTGCGCGAATGAAATCGAGCAGTAAATAAAAGATAATAGCGAGAGGAGGAATTTTTTGTTAGAAAGAATAGCCATAAGTAATTCCGATTCTGTTTTGGTTTTGTTTTAGTAGGGATTGAGCACTAGAGGAATTAATCACTTGTTGATGAATCACTCCTATTCGGTGCTTTTTGCGTATAGTCCAGTTAATATTGTTGTTGAGTGATAAAATACTGCCGTCACTCACATCATTTTGTATTCGATTTTGTTGATTAAGACCAGCGCTTATATTCAAATGATATTTCGGCAAACTCCAACCTATTCTCATTACGGGTCCGGATTGTAGAATATTTCCTTGGTTGTTTTGAATGTCGCTTATACTATATCCAATACCCATATTTAAGCCAGATTTTTTATGGCCAATGTTATAGTTGAAGGTGGCTGTTTTTAGCTGCGTTTCAGAAAATTTAGCAGTTACCACATTTAAGTCATCCAATCCTTGGCTCATAATATTTGCCACGACATTGGAGAAAAACTTCTTTCCACGGATATTATACATCACAGATCCTCCGTAGGTTCGATTGATTTGACTCACCCGAATAGAATCATTTAATTGCAACAAACCACTGCTTTGGTCGGTGCCAAAGTTGGAGAAGTTTGCTCTTAATATGAGGTTACGACCAAGGCGTATGTTTGCATTACCCGATGAAATAAGTCGAGTGGTGGTGGTTGCTTTTTGATTAAGTACATTATCCGTTTGATATCCTATGGATCCACTCAGATTAAATTTGCCCTTGAGTAGTCTGATGGACGGCTTAATTGAATTTCTCCATAAATCATTTTGGATATAATACATGCCAAACGTTCTAAACGCTGGACCAATAAATTCACTTTGAATACCCAGTCTGAAATACTTGCTATTGTAGTTGAGGGAAGCAAAAGCTGCAGGGTTTATGGTGCTAGAAAGGTTGACATCTAAGAAAGGCTTTACAATCTCTGCTTCAGCAAATTCACCTCCTGCTGTTAAGTCGTTGGTAAGTGCAGAAATAGTGGTTTCAAATTCAGCGGTCACCTTCTTTTTGAACATCCTAAATCTACCGGCTAAACCCAAACATAGATTATCTCCTGGTCGAATGTTTTCATTGTCGGGCGTTTGAATCGACGCGGTATCGTCTTTAATTTTTGTAATGACTAAATCAATGTGGTTTTGCTCGGTACCTACGCCTATTTTAACCCCATATCCCCACCTCTCGTATGTTGGAATCAATACAGCCCCGGTATTAATGGTATTTGAGTCTTGTTCAATGCCTTTGGCAAACCGGCCATAAAATGCACTGAATCTAAATTTACCCGGATTCAAATCAACGCCGCCACCTAGAAACGTTACCCCAGCCATACTGTATTTGCTGAAGGTCATGTTGCGATACCCTCCATGTAAAGTGACCCATTTATAACGTGGACTTACGCCGTATTGATTGAAAGGTTGAGAGTAGGAAAACTGGTTATTGGAATAGTTGGCCGTGAAAGGAAATTGCATTCCATAAATACTGATGGTAGGAGCACCTTGTATGAACCAATTCGGTGTAGAAGTGATGGTTTTTTCACCTGCAGCGTTTGTGCTAACTCGGGTATTAAACCAGTAACCCACAGATAAAGAACCGTTTATCTTGATGTTTTTTAATAATCCCGTATCTCTCTGGGCTAGGGCGCTATTTAGCACAAGTAACCCTAACGATAAGCATATCAGTTTATTGAGTGTGTGCTTGGACGAATTGGTTATTTTTTCGGATAAAAGCAAACTCAAGAATAACTAAAAAATCAAAATTCCAAACAGAAAAAATGGAAATTTTAAGAATATAATCTTGGTTAACATTCGTATTCATTGGATTTCTGCTTGGATTTATAGCTTACGATGCCTTTTATCTATTTTTGTTTTGTGGGGGTCATCATCAGGCAGAGTTTCAAGTCGTCGGTTTATACCTATGTCGGAACCATTGTTGGAGCAGCATCACTACTTTATTTTTTCCCACGCTTTTTTACCCCCGAAGAGTTAGGGGCATTCCGCTTGATGGTGGAAGTTGGTGCGCTATTAGCTGGTTTTGGACTGCTAGGAATAGGTCAGAGTATTACAAGGTTTTTCCCGCATTTTGTAGACGAAAATGGCTCTGTTAACGGGTTCCTGTTCTTGGCATTATCTATACCTGTCATAGGTTCTATCATTGTGTCAATGGTGTACATCCTAAATAAGGATGTCTTATTGTCGTTCTTTGATGTAGATACAGAACTCATAGGCATTATTTATTTACCTGTATTATTCATTGCTCTTTTCAGGATTTATCAAACCGTTTTCGAAAATATTTCGGCAAATTATCGCAGGATTGCTGCAAATAATTTCATTCGAGAAATAGTCACCAGGCTATTACTCTTACTTCTGAGCTTTTTCTTTTTTTTGGGATGGTATCCCTTTGATGTTTTTTGTTTTTATGCATCACTGGTATTTGGCATAAACGCTCTGCTGAATTTCATCGTTTTAGCTACTCAAGTAAGATTAGATTTCCGTCCGGACTTTGGTTTTTTACGTTCCAACCCTAAGCTACGGTCCGATATGCTGAAATATAATTTGTGGTTATTTGGAAGTAGCCTCGCGGTTTTGATCGTGAACAAAATTGATTTTCTAATGATATCTACCGAAAAAGGTCTGCAGGATACCGCGATTTATTCCATCGCTTTTTACATTGCCATATTAATTGAGATCCCTAAACGCGGAGTCCTTCAGATTGCAGCACCTATTGTATCCAAGCACATGAAAGATAAAAACATATCTGAATTGGATACCCTATACAAAAAAGCATCTCTGGCTATATTTTCTGTGTGCACGGTCTTGTTTTTTTTGATTGGTTTCAACCTACCGCTAATCATGAGTTTCATCCCTAAAGGTGAAATTTATCAGCAAGGAACATGGGTTGTATTGATCATAGGGCTGGGTAAGGTAATTGAGGTTATAGGGTTATTGGCCTATCCGATTATCAGTAACTCAAATTACTATACCTACGGATTCATAAGCTCTGTGGTGAATATTTTTATAGCCATAGTTTTCAATTATATCTTAATCCCTTTATATGGGATAAATGGTGCTGCAATCGCAACATTCTTGACATTTGTTGTTTCAATGATGATTCAAACTATTATCGTATTCAAGAAAATTGGAATTCAGCCATTTACCAAGGAGCACGTGAAAACCATTTTGGTGGCATTGTTTTCATTGGGATTGATTATCATTTTCAAAATGAAGGAATTCAATTTGATTGGGTTGATTTTAGGTAATGTGCTGATGTATGCCATTTACGTTGCTTGGTATTATAAATCGGCGTATAAAACTGAGGTTAAGAATTTAGTTTTAAATGCATTTAAACGGTCATAAATCAAATTGAAAATGCAGTTTATCCATAATATCATAACCATGCTGAAGGTGATTTATCAATCTAAGCTATCTTCAACAAGGTGGATTCGAAAGAATAATACTTTACCGAAAGATTTAATCATATTAGGAAACGGTCCATCACTGAGTAACGAAATAGATGAACTTAATAGATTAGCTCAAACCCATCATATGATGGCAGTAAATATGTTTGCCATTGGGAACCTATTTCAATCGCTAAAGCCCAGTTACTACTTTTTATTAGATGGTGCTTTTTTTAACTTTTCGAAGGAAGTATTCGAGGATCATTCTAAGCATCCCAACTTGAAATTCAAGCCTGATTTTGAACACGTTCAGAAACAAATCAATGAAACATGGCGCACCTTATTTGATAGTTCTTGGGGGATTCATTTGGTCATTCCTCAGCTTTACGAGCATACCTATATTGTAAAAGAGGCCAAGAAACGAGGCTTGTCTGTCATGGTGTATAATTACACAGTACTCAAAGGTAGTAAGGGATTGTTAAGTTGGTTTTATAATAGAGGATTGGGTTTACCTCAGAGCCAGAATGTCATGAATGCAGCTATAGCTATAGCGGGTTTGATTGGGCCTCGTAAGCTTTATTTAGTGGGTTTTGATCATACATTTCATTTATCCATAAAAGTCGATGAGAACAATCAACTTTGGAATGTGAGTTCGCACTTTTACACGGATAAAAAGCCTTTAGAACAGCGGTTATTAAATCCTCTTACGAAGAAGTCGGTAACACTTAAAGAGACCTTTTACAATTTATATAAGGTTCATAGATCATATGAGGTTGTTAGAGAATTGGTTAGCTCTAGAGGAATTTCCATTTACAATGCAACGAAAGGTGGATTTGTAGACGCTTTTGAGAGGAAGTTGTTATCCGAAGTTAACAATGATTGACCCAATTCTAATGCGTATCTTTGCATTTCATTATATCGCTGGGGTTAATCGGAATTGACGGGGTGATTGATTAGCGGTGTAAGCAGGTGGTGTGTTGTAAGGAGGCACCTAAATCTGAACTTTCAATCTTTTAAGAGGCGAAAATAACTACGCCCTAGCTGCCTAACCCGAGTGGTAGAGCAATTGCTAGTTGTCTCGATTTCCTTTACTCATGCCGGAAATCGCTCGAGGCAATCGACACGCATGGGTATGATTTGAGGGTTGCCAGAGACTCATTTCATTATTTCTTTGGATAAGGGGCGATGAAGGCTTGGACCGGGCCTTATCACTCACGAAAATTAACCGATTCCTAAACCTGTAGAAAGCGCCAGCAGTCGCACGTTCGGACGGGGGTTCGATTCCCCCTAACTCCACCACCTGATTTTGTAAGGTAAATGATTTCAATTACTTATGATGGTAATGTTAAAATTCGTGTACCGTTTACTTCAAATAGGCTTGAGCAGACTCAATGAGTTCTTTCTTTAAGTTGACTACATCCTCGATTCCAGCAATGTCAAATTGTTTGTCGTTGATAATAATGACGTTCCCTTTAGTGTTGGTTTTTATCTGGCATATGATTTTAGAGTTGTTATCATCCACTAAAATGTTAAATCTAGTTTTCTGGTCTCTGTAGGAGATGCGATTTGTAAATTTAGACATACCACGTGCTTCCAATAGTTCTTTTTCTCTTACGAGGGATTTGATTCTGTGGCTAATAAAATCATCCAGATACATTTGTTGATTGGAATTGTAATGTTGGAGTGTTTCACCAGATGCTTGCATCATTTTTGAGTCGATTTGTGACCTAAATTTTTCGTATTCGATCCTTATTAAGTAACAGGTATATATGTTAAGTAACAGGTATATATGCTCTTACATGATTTTTTTTTCAATTAGAATGCTTTAATTGCATTAAGTTTAACCAAAACACAACAGTATGATTAAAAAAACTTTACACAAAACAAAAGTCGTTTTCGTGTTGGTAGTAATCTGTTTAGCGGTAAATCCGAATAGGGTATTTGCACAGGCAGAAGAAACTGACACTATTGCGCTTGATGAGGTTACCATCAATGCGGTCGGTTTTTCTACGGATGCTAGAAAGATTGGCTATGGGACTTCTCAAATTCAAAGTAAGTCAATCTCAACTTCCGGCGAGAGCGGTTTAATTCAATCCTTAACAGGAAAAGCATCAAATGTTCAAATTACCCGCTCAACGGGTGATCCAGGTGCAGGAGCGTTCATTCAAATTCGAGGACAAAACACAATCACTGGATCAAATCAACCTCTTATAGTAGTTGATGGTGTTCCCATAAGTAATTCGAGCTTCGGTGGTGATGTTGATGGTGTTGTTCAGCAATCTCGATTGAATGATATTAACCCTGCGGATATTAAAGATGTTCAAATTCTTAAAGGTGCTGCAGCTGCAGCAATTTGGGGGACAAGGGCGGCTAACGGCGTGATTATGATTACCACTAAAAAGGGAAAGAAGGGCTTGAACATTGAGTTTAGTAGTAGTCTTGCACTAGATTATGTTAATCGTGAATTTGAAAAACAAGATAAATATGGTCAAGGTGTCAACGGAGGCTGGGTTCCCAATAATGCTCTAAGCTGGGGTGACCGTATCGCAGATAGAACGGGAGCAGATACGGTTCTCTCGGGGGGACCACGCTTTGTTGCCGAGGATGGAACAGAGTATGGAACTATTACTCATAAAGGAGATAAGTCTACCTTTAACCAATCGAATAGAGATCAAGTATTCAGAACAGGGATGACTTGGAATAATAATATATCCATTTCTTCTGCAAGTGAAAAGGGGGGTGTTTATTTTTCAGCGAGTGATTGGAATCAAACTGGTGTAATGGCTGGTAATTCTGATTACCGTAGAACTACAGGTAGATTGAATTTCGATTACAATGTTAATAAAGACTTAACCCTCTCAATGAAGAGTACCTTAGCAAAGGTTTCTTCCAATAGAATACAAATGGGTTCTAATCTTAATGGTCTATATCTAGGGTATTTGCGAACACCTGCTGATTTTGACAATACACATTATACTGGTACTTATTACGATGCGGCAGGAGTTGCTAGTTTTAATGCCCATAGAGGTTACAGAAATTATTTGGGTGCTGCGCCTCCTACATACAACAATCCAGGTTGGACCTTAAATAAACAGGTTAATACGAGTGATGTGACTCGATTTATATTAACCCCTGAGGTTAAATACAAATGGTTGGAAAATGCTCAGTTCGTTGCCCGTGTCGGTTATGACCAGTCTGGCGACAGAAGAAAGACGTATTTCCCATTTAATTCTGCGGCCAATACTTCGACTGGTTCGTTTGGAGATAACTTGATTACTGAATCCGAGTTGAGTATGCATTTCATCAATAATTCTTTTCACAAATTGTCAGATAAATTAAATTTAAATGCAACATTGGGGTACCTCTACACAGATAGAAACTTTTTTCAAATAGGAGGTTCGGCAATTAACTTTATCGTTCAAGATCAAGATCGTTTCGGATTTTTCAATTCTACAGCTGAGAATATGAACCCCTTCAATTCCACGGTTAGGGTGATAAACGATCGATATTATGGAATGTTTGATTTTGACTATGATGATAAATTATTCGTACAATTAGCAACAGCTGCGGAGGCTTCAAGCACATTCGCTGATAGATTCTATTCGCCAAGTGCAAGTTTAGGCTACGAGTTTACGAAAGATATGAAGTTGCCTGGGGTTTCTTACGGTAAATTACGTGCATCATGGGGGCAAGTTGGTATAGCTCCTCCAGCTTATATTTGGGGGACAAACTACGTAAACGGCGGTTCTGCCTCGGGTTGGGGTGAATTAATGGATGCTTCTTTTTATGGAGGGTCTATTTACCGTAGTACCGTCCGGGGAAATCCTGACATTCGTCCTGAAGTGAAGCGCGAAATGGAGTTTGGTGCAGACTTGAAGTTCCTAAAGGATAAAATATCTCTAGGGGCTACTTATTATACTAATACTACCAAAGATATTATCCTTGCAGTAGATGTTCCTGCGTCAACAGGATATTTGAATCAATGGTCAAACGCTGCTACTATGTCTAACTCAGGAATTGAAGTTGATTGGAATATCAAAGTGATCGACGGCAAAGATTTTAAATGGAACATTTATGGAAACATCGGAGCGAACAAGAATGTGGTTGAAGATCTAAAAGGATCTAAATCCATTTTTTTAAACGGATTTACAGGTACATCTTCACGAGCGGTTGAAGGTCATGCAATGGGAACGCTTTGGGGAGGTAGATGGAAGCGTGATGAAAGCGGTAATTTAGAGTTAGACGCTGACGGCTTCCCAATTCCGGATGCTGAAGAAGGTGTTATTGGAGATCCAAATCCGACCTGGAAAGGTGGTTTTGGAACCAATGTTTCGTATAAAGGACTTTACGTAAATGTTTTGTTTGAAGCATGTCAGGGTAATCAGATGTGGGGTGGAACTATGGGAGTCTTGAATTACTTTGGTATTGCTCCTGAAACTGCAAATGAAATCATAATGACAGCAGAACAAGGAACTACCATAAAAGACGCATACGGTTTGACAGCTGCAGATTGGGTTGCTCCAAATGCCGACGGTACTTACACCGTTCGTGGAAATCTCAAAGACTTTGGTGGTGGAGATGTTTGGTTAAACCAAGGATGGTATCTAGGAAATGGTGGTGGATTTGGTCCTGTAGGTGAGCAGTTTATTTATGATGCTTCTTGGTTTAGATTGCGTGAGTTGAGTGTACGTTATGAGTTGCCTCAATCTATACTCAGAGTGATCAATGTGCCCGGTGCGAGTATTGGTTTCACTGGCCGTAATTTGGCCTTGTGGTCAAATTTCAAAGGGTTGGACCCTGAGACGAACTTGACAGGTGTTACAAATGGACGTGGTTTAGATTATTTCAATAATCCTGGTACGCGTTCATATATGTTTAACCTAACTATTAAAATTTAATAACATGAAAAGAATAAATATTTTATCCTTAATTGGAATACTTTCCATTGCCCTAATTTCTTGTTCAAAGGAAAGGAAGGAAATAAATGATTTTAATCCGAATCAATTTAGTGATTCTGATCCAACGCTAATGATTACAGGTGCCCAAATGGCGAATGTACTCTTCAACGAAGGAGAAGCCGCGCGTCTCGCCGGGATTTTCTCTGGACATTTTACTGGTGCTGACCGACAATATATTTCTTACCAAAACTATAGCATTGTAGCAGGCGACTTTGATAACATCTGGGGAACTGTCTATGCCGAAGGAATTGCTCAATGTAGATTGATCAAAGAAAAAGCACTCGCCGCGAACAATATGGAATTACATTCTGTAGCTGCTATTACCGAGGCTCATCTTTTACTTACGGCTTCTGGTTTGTGGGGGGATATACCCAATTCCGAAGCATGTGATGATGCGATTTTAATGCCGAAATACGATAAGATGGATGATGTTCATCAATATTGTATAGGAATATTGGATGCTGCATTGCCGTATGTTGAAGGTAGTTCTGCATTTAGTAGCGCGTATGTTGGAGGCCATAATTGGGCTGAAGTAGCCCAGACCCTAAAAGCGAGAGCCTTACTTCGTAAAGGGGATTACACAGGTGCTCAAACAGCAGCTGAAAATGGTATTCAAGCAGGTAAGGATTTATTGGTTGACCACTCTGCCGATGCTCCTGGAGCTTGGAACTTATTCTTTGATTTTTGTTATTGGAACCGTGGAGGATACATGGTTTCGTCGGGTTCTCATCTCTCAAAAATTTTAAATCAGGATTCAGGTAATACTATGACCCGCTCGAACGATAAAACAGATGAAAGCCAGAGATACGGACAATACTATTTCTCCGGAACAGCATATAATTACTCAGATTTAGATCCGAATTTCTTAAATGGGATATTTGCAAGCTCTTCTCCCTTTGCTTTGGTGACTTACGTTGAAAATGAGTTGATTCTTGCTGAGTGTGCATCTCGAGCGAAGGATGATGCAACGGCTCTTGCTCATTTAAATAATGTAAGATCCTTCAACCAAGGAATCTATGGAGATAGCACTTATTTGCCGTATGATTTGGCCGACTTTGGATCGGGTCAAATGGTTGATGGTACAGATGCTTCTGATGCCCTTCTCCACGAGATTCTAGAAGAGAAATATGTGAGTCTCTTTGGTCAAATAGAAACTTTTGTGGACATGAGGAGAACTAAAAATGAATTGGATATTCCATTAAATACTGGGTCTCAAGCACCACAGCGCTTTTTATTTCCACAGTCGGAAATCAATTCAAATGATAATGTACCAACTGATCAGTTAGACCTATTTATGCCATTAGAATATTTTAAATAACCTAACTTCTATTTTAATAAAAGGCCACATTTATGTGGCCTTTTATTATTTACCTTAGTTTGGGTTAAAAGATTTAATGATATGGGGTTTGAAAAACATGTTTAATCCGTTATGATTAAAATAGGTTCGATTCCCCTAACTCCACCTAATGGCTTATTTTTCCTGAGCCCTGAACAAATTCTCATTCAATTTGCTGTATCTTAGTAAATTGGAGAATGCAACAACATACGATTATGCCTTTCTTGGATTAGGAGCTTCAAACTCCTTGTTGATTCTTCAGCTAAATGAACTGGGTTTACTAAAGAATAAGACCCTAGCGATTATTGAGCCAGACCATAAATTAAGTAACGATAAAACCTTTTGTTTTTGGGCAACACCCAAAGAGGTTGAACAAATGGGTGTGTCGGATTTAGTGGATTATCAATGGACTTCTCTGCAAGTAGCTGGTATGAAACCAAGTAGTTTGAACGGACTCATATATTATCATGTTTCCAGCATCAATCTGTATGAAAAAATCAAACAAATCATTAACGATCTCGGTAGTTCGGTTAATTGGGTGAAAGAACCGCATCGGAAGTTACCCTAAATGATGAAAAACTTTTCCAAATTAAAACCAATAACCAATCTACATTAGAATCGACATACCTCTTTGATTCAAGACCAACAAAATGGAAGGATAAAAAGCCTAATCAAGCCTTCCTTTGGCAGTCTTTTTTCGGTTGGAAAATTAAAACCAAAGATCACCATTTTGATCCCGCTGTTTTTAATATGATGGATTTTGATGTTCCACAAGCGGGTAATACTCAGTTCGTTTATACACTTCCTAACTCGCCTGAAACCGCCTTGGTTGAGCTTACACGCTTTGGTGTGCATCCTTTAGAAGAAAAAGAATCCGATCAGTTACTAGAGGAGTATCTAAAAAATAAAGGAATTTCAAAGTATACCATCGAAGAAAAAGAAAAAGGTCGCATTCCTATGTCGACTCTGGATGTGGATGTACAAAATATTTCGCATAGGCATGTTTTATTGGGAGGCGCAGCAGGGAAAGTAAAACCGAGTACCGGTTATGCCTTTAAATCGATGTGTTTTGATGCCATTCAAATTGCAGAAAATCTTCGACAACAAATGGACCTTAACTTGCATAGAGACGATACTCGAAGGATGGGAAGGTTTGCTTTCTACGATCGACTTCTCTTAAAAATATTGGAAGAAACCCCGCATAA
>Ga0255782_10002827_pt1 | contig 13514 bp, 12 predicted proteins | sample 101ome_26_FD_179980 | JGI IMG/M metagenome (GOLD analysis project Ga0255782, IMG submission 179980) | Coastal salt marsh microbial communities from the Groves Creek Marsh, Skidaway Island, Georgia - 101408AT metaG (version 2) | ecosystem: Environmental > Aquatic > Marine > Intertidal zone >...
ATGTTGAGGTTTTAAGTGTTATTGGCGGATGCGAAATTTCTAAAGAATTAAAAAACCTTTTCAAAAAAATTAATCTTGGAACAGATTATCTAATTGAGCAAAAAGATCGTGTTACTTCAAAGAAGACGAGGATCATATCATCTCAACAACAAGTTATTAGATACGACATTGAAAGTGATGAGGATATTAGTAAAGTTTCCGAAAAGAGATTAACAGATATATTTAAATCTATTATTGGTAAATTTGAATTGGTTATTCTCTCTGATTATGGAAAAGGCGTCATAACAAATTATGTTGCTCAAGAAGTTATTAATGTGGCTAAATCTTATGGTATTAAAGTCATAGTTGACCCAAAGGGTTTTGATTATTCTAAATATACTTCTGCTTATCTCTTAACTCCGAATAAGAAAGAGGCTTCTGAGGCAACTGGTATAAATATTTCAGATAAGAAATCTCTTAAAGCTGCCTTAATTCATTTAAAGGATTTTTGTAAACTAGATACTTCCCTTATTACTCTAAGTGAAGATGGTATCGCCATATTTGATGACCAATTTAGATCTCATCCAACAGTTGCCAGAGAAGTGTTTGATGTCACTGGAGCCGGTGATACAGTAATTGCGGCTCTTGGTTATGCTTTAGCTGCGAAGGAGGACATTGACTCAGCAGTAGTTCTTGCCAACTTGGCAGCAGGGGTCGTCGTTGGAAAAATTGGCTCTGCAACAACATCATTTAAAGAAATCATTGAGTATGAATCCTTGCTCAATAATTCTGATTGTGAAGAGAATGTATTGTCATCAGAAAAATTCACTCAAATTTTAAAAAATTTGAGAAAGTCTGAGAAAAAAATTGTATTCACTAATGGTTGTTTTGACATTCTTCATATGGGCCATGTCAAATATTTAGAAAAAGCTAAGAAACTTGGAGATATTTTGGTTGTAGGTGTTAATTCAGATGATTCCGTCAAGAGATTAAAAGGTAAGAATAGGCCTATCAACCCTCTTAATGATAGGTGCTGCGTCATTGCTTCACTTAAATCAGTCGATTTTGTTATTCCTTTCGAGGAAGATACGCCAATTAATTTAATTACCGCGATTGTCCCAGATATACTTGTTAAAGGTGGTGACTACAAGGACAAAAATGTGGTCGGTGAAGAAATTGCTAAAGAACTTGTTTTAATCGATTTTATAGAGGGACGAAGTACTTCTAATACCATTACAAAAATTCAAATAAATGATAGAAATAATTAAAAGCGAACTCAATCTTCATAATGAAGTCCTCTCTAAAATGGAGAAACTTTCGAGCCCAATTGAATCAATTGCAAAATTGATAATAGATTCTCTTAAATCAAATGGGAAGATTATTTTATTTGGTAATGGTGGTTCAGCTGCTGATGCTCAACATATTGCAGCTGAACTTGTTGGCAGATATAAAACTAATAGAAAGGGCTTGGCTGCGATAGCCTTAACTACTGATACTTCTGCTCTAACAGCAATAAGTAATGATTTTGGATATGAGAACGTTTTTAAAAGACAACTTGAAGCACTTTTGAATAAAAATGATCTAGTTATAGGGATCAGCACCTCTGGTAACAGCCCAAGCGTTATTAGCGCCCTTGAATATGCAAAAAGCCTTCATGCGAAAGTAATTGGCTTCTCAGGTGCTCAAGGTGGGAAGATGAATGATATTTGCGATATTAATCTTGTAATTCCCTCAAATGACACACCTAGAATCCAAGAGATGCACATATTTGTTGGTCATACAATTTGTCATTTGATTGATATTAGTTTCTCAGATTAATTTTAAAGCTGAGTTAATTACCTCATTACTGGAAATTTTATTCATACAGTCATGATGTCCTAATGGGCAAACCCTCTTCATACATGGCTGACAAGAGAGTTCTTTTTTTACAATATTGGATTTTTCATTCATCCATTGAGATGTTTCATTGGTCTTTGTAGGTCCAAATATTGAAACTGTAGGAATTTGAAATGCAGCAGCAATATGCATTGGTCCAGAATCTCCAGTTATAAAAAGATCCAATGAAGATATATAGCCCATCAAATCTTTGATAGTTGTTTTTCCAGTAAGATTAGTGAAATTATTACAGTTTTTATTTCTTAGTTCCTGTGAAATTTTGTTTGAAAGGTCTACTTCATCAGGTCCTCCAAAAATAATGATATCAAATTTACCTGAAAGAGAAACTGCAACCTCAACAAATTTCTCGAAGGGCCAGCACTTTGCAGACCCGTAGGATGCCCCGGGATTAAGGCCCAGACGAGGCATCTTGCTAGAGTACTGATGAAAACTTTTAAAAAGTCTTAATTTCTTGGCTTTGAAATCAACACCTATGGATTCTTTAATAAATTGGTTATATTTTTCAACTTGATGTCCAGAAGTAAACTTATTTTTATTGTATTGATATTTGATCTTAGTTTTTAGCAGTAACTTCAATAACTTAGTTCTTATGGAGCTTCTGAAAGAAATAAAAAGATCTATAGATTTAATTGAACTTATTGTAGAGATAAGATTAATTAGTTTTCTATCTAAAATATAAGTTTCTTTACATTTCGGGTGAGATTTCATTAGCTCAATAGAAACTTGTGAGCCAATGAAAACTAATTCACAATCATTAAATTTCCTAACTATATTTTCTATGGCAGGAGTTGACATAACACAGTCACCTAACCATGTTGGTAGCTCGATTAATATTCTCATTACTTGACTTTTTTATAATGCTTCTTGCTTAACTCAAGGTTAAATAACCTTTCAAACTTTAACATTATCCTGTGCTTCTTTTGCTTCTTTGTTAGTTTATAGCTCGGATCAGAAACGAAAACACCTTTTTCATTTGGAAGCCAAGAACGAATAATTTTTGGATGGCTGCCTTCAAATTTACAAATGATATTCTGATCCATCTTAGAATAGTCAATCTTTTTATAATTACTATTCCAATATTTCTGAACTTTTTTGCTTTTTAAGTTCATTTCTTCTTCAGATCTAACCCAACCGTAATGATAACATTTTGCATCTAACAACTTAGCTTTAGGGTATCTACCCTTTTTATTTGAATCCAAAACTAGCCAGAAAAGTCCATCTGGAGCATAGGTTCTTAACGATGCTTTAATAATTCTTGCTTCTGATCGATACCATCCTGGAGAGTTAAGATAACTATTTGAGTTACCATAAAAATGAATAAAATTTAAGGCTAGAGCTTCTACTTTCTCATCATCTTCGTATATTTTCATTTGTTGAAGAATATAGTCCAAATCATTTTCATGATATATCTCATCACCTTCAACATAAAATAACCAGTCTCCAGTGCAATTATATTGAGCAATCATTTTTTGCTGACCATAAACAAAACCTTTATTGGTCATACAATCACTCCAGTGCGATTCAATGATTCTAATCTTTGGCTCTTTTAATGATTTAATAACTTCTAATGTATTGTCTTCACTTTTTCCAACATTTATAACAAATTCATCAACGATTGGCAGTACTGATTTGATCGACTCAATAAATGGATAACCCAAAATTTCACCGTTTTTTATAAATGTAAAAGCACTTACTCTCATAATATTTATTTACCTAGAATACTAATTATCTCTTCGAAAAATCTTACTATTTCACTAATTTTAAACCCATTCAATGAATCTGACTCTTCTGAAAAAACCGTTCTAGAGATTGAAGATTGAGGCATAAACAGCTTAAAACTATCAAGATTATTCTCGTGAATCGAAATTACTGGAATATTGAATGCTGAAGCAATATGCACAACTGATGTGTCTGGCGTAATAATTAAATTCATTTTCATAACTAGTGCACTAAGATCAATTAGTGAAAATGTTGGATATGATAAAGAAACATTTGTTAATTTAGATATCTTAATTTTTTTATTCAATTGATCTCTTTTTTTAGGATGACAAAATAAAATAACTTTTGCATTAGGCAAAATTTTTCTTATATGATCAGCAAGCTCTTCAAAATCTGAAAAAGAGATTCTTTTTCCCTTGACTGCGCCCTCTAAATTGAATCCAACATAAAATTCACTATTAATCTCTTTAATAAATTGCTCTGACTTATATTTTGATGCTTCATTCAAAAAAATTTCATAGTTTCTATCTGTAACTTTTCCTGTTAATGATTTAATTGTTCTCAGCCAAACATCTCTGGCATGTTCATCGTGTTTCTTATTGGAGTATTGATCATAGAGCTTTAATTCTTCACCAGACACTCCATATCTTCCATCTTTTCTTACTGAAAAAATTCTTTTGGGGTTGATGATCTTTAATCTAAATATTGCATGGGGAACTACAGAGTGGTCAAATTCGATGACGATATCAATCTTTAGTCTTCTTAGTTTTAATAATGTTGGAATATCTTTAAAAAATGAGTACTTGTGATTAAGAAAAATTCTGTCAATATGTGGATTAAATTTTATTATTTCACTATTAGTCTTACTGGCTAAAACATATATCTTTGTATTTGGATAGGCTTTTTTAAATTCTCGGAAGACTGGAGTAGTTATGATCATATCTCCAATTCTGTCATACCTCAAAAAGAGGATATTTTTTGGAGTGTTAATGATCTTACTAACTTTCTTTTGAGTCATCCATCGAAGAATTGATGCTTTGATGGTTTGTTTAATATTATTTTTTGAGCTCATTAGCGCCTGATTTACACCAAGTTAATTTCTTATCGATAGTATTTTTCAAAATTAGGTCATTTTTTCTAAGTGACTTTCGATTTTCTAAGCCATGCCACAAATGATATTGAATAGCACCAAATCTTAAATTTTTTCTTCTGATCCCTGTATTCATCAATCTAGCACAAAACTCACTATCCTCCCTGCCCCAGCCTTGAATTTCATTATTAAAACCATTTATACTAAAGAAGTCATTTAAGAAAAAACTCATATTACAAGTCTTTATTCCTGATAGTGAATTTTTTCTACCTGAGAAAATTTTCGATAAAAGTGGACTACGGATTGAGTTTTTTCTATTCAGTAATTCTTTTTGGAAAAAATTAATATCTACTTTACTTCCATTAAGTATTTCTTGGGTTAAATTTTGGGATAACAGGGCTCTTGTTCCCTGAATAAAAAAACCTTTTTTTGAATTCTTAATATGATCATTAATAAAATTTTCATCAAGGATCATATCTCCATCGATGAGAATAATATATTCACCTGAAGCTTTTATAATTGCTTTGTTTCTTGATCTTGATGCTCTAAAACCTATATCCTCTTGCCAACTGTGAATTAAGTTCAATCTTGTCTCTTCCGTATATTTCTCAATTAACTCCTTTGTTCCATTTGAACTTCCATCATCAGCTATAATCACTTCAAAAGGAAGTCTTGTTTGCCTATTGACGCTTTTAAGAACCTCATACAAAGCATCAGGTCTGTTGTAAGTAGTAATGATTAGACTTACCTTCATAGATTTTTTTTGAGATTTATATATATTCATAATGAAACCTAAAATTTCTGTTTATATTATCGCTTATAACGAAGTTGAAAAAATTAAGCAATGTATAAATAGTGTCTTATGGGCTGATGAAATTATTCTAGCTGACTCTAATAGTTCTGATGGCACTACTGAGTTAGCTGAAAAAATGGGTGCAAAGGTTTTTCACATAGAATTCAATGGCTATGGAAAGCTCAGAAATGAAGCTATCTCGCATTGTAACCATGAGTGGATTTTAAGTATTGATGCTGATGAAAGGTGCACCATTGAAACAAAAGACGAAATTCTCCAAACTTTATCAAATCCCAAATTTGATATTTATAAAATTCCCAGAAAAAATTATTTCATGGGCAAGTGGATTAAACACTCTGGTTGGTATCCAAATTACAGACAACCTCAATTATTTAGAAGGGGATCAATGGAATATGACTTAAAACCTGTTCATGAAGGCTATATTAACAAATCTGACAAAGAAATTGGAGAACTAAAAAATCCAATCTGGCAAATACCGTTTAAAAATTTCGATGAGGTTATTCATAAAGCTAATAAATACTCTTCTCTAGGTGTAGAAAAGCTTATTGATAAGGGTGTTAATTCAAGTGTTTCTAAAGCTTTTTTCCATGGTTTTTGGTCTTTTATTAAACATTACTTTTTTAAATTGGGTTTCCTTGATGGTGGCGCAGGATTTGTAATTGCATTTGGAAATTTTGAGGGAACTTTCTATCGCTATATTAAACTTCATGAACGTCAATCCAACTGGCAAGTTCCAGAAGATGAGCCTATAAAATAAATGACAAAAATAATTCCAGTAGTTCTAGCAGGTGGAAGTGGTACAAGATTATGGCCACTTTCTAGGAAGTCTCACCCCAAGCAGTTCATTAAAATTACTAATGAAAATAACTCGCTCTTTCAAAATACCTTTGAACGCTTACCAAAAGAAATTTCAAAACCTATAGTTATTTGCAATGAAGATCATCGCTTCATTGCAGCAGAACAAATGAGAGCAATTGGTATCAAACCTGAAACTATAATTCTTGAATCTATTGGAAAAAATACCGCTCCAGCTATTGCAATAGCTGCTTTTGAAATTCTAACTATTGATACTGATGCTATTATGTTAGTTCTTGCATCAGATCATGATATAAAAAACACTAAAGAGTTTCATAAATGTTTATCTACAGCAAAAAAAGGTGTATTGGAAAATTACTTATTAACTTTCGGTATAAAACCTACACGACCAGATACAAATTATGGTTACATTGAGGCAGAGAAGCATGATGCTGATATTCTTCAAATAAATTCTTTTAAAGAAAAGCCATCAATTGAACTTGCAGAAAATTATATTTCAACAGGTAGATACTTCTGGAATAGCGGTATGTTCGCTTTTAAGGCAAAAATTTACCTAGAAGAATTAAGAAAATTTGAGCCAGATATTTATGAAATTTGCAAGAAAGCTTTTTCAAATCCAGTTAAAGACCATGATTTCACCAGATTTGACTATGCTATCTTTGAAAAATGTCCTGAAAAATCAGTTGATATTGGTGTTATGGAAAAAACAAAGAATGGGGGGATGGTTGTTCTAGACGCTGAATGGAGTGATTTAGGGACTTGGGAATCCATATGGCATGCAACCTCTAAAAACAAATCTGGAAATGTAGAATATGGAGACGTTGTCTCAATAAACTCTAAGAATTCATTGATCTATAGTCCCCATCAACTTACTTCAGTTATCGGTATTGAAAATTTAACTATTGTTAACACTTCTGATGCCCTCTTCATTTCTAAAAAAGATGAAGTTAAAAATTTGCAACAGCTCTTAACAAATTTAAAAAAATTAGACAGAAAGGAATTGACTGACAATAATCTTGTTTATCGTCCTTGGGGATATTTCAACTCCATAATTTGTCATGATAACTATCAAATTAAAATTATTTCGCTCAACCCAGGCGCAGAAATCTCACTGCAAAAACACGAACATCGTGCTGAACATTGGATTGTTACTTCTGGAGTTGCTTCAGTCAAACTTGGAGAAAGAATTTTTGATCTATATGTTAATGAATCTACTTTTATTCCCAAAGGAGCCGTTCATAGATTATCAAATAATCAGAAAAAAGAACTAAAGATAATAGAAATTCAAACCGGAGATTATTTCGGAGAGGATGATATTATTAGACTTGATGATATTTATAAGAGAGTTTAAAAGCATTATCAAAACTCTCTATGATTGCATCAATAGAAATATTATTTACATCATTTTGATCATATACCGGAAATGCAAGCATGCTTTCCGTTAATTGCATCTTAGGATCTAATCTCGCAAATAAAGGAACTAATAGCCTCTTGAAACAGTTTGCGACATGCATCAGTCCCCCATCACAACCCATAAATATTTTACTTTTGCTAATAATCTTTGCTGTCTCTTTAAAGCTAAATTTTCCAACACAATCAAACACTTGACCCTCGGGAAATATTGACATGATAGATTTAGCATAAGCTATTCCATTTTCAGACCCAACTATTACAATTTTTATATCCTTATATTTTCTTATAATTATCCCCACTACTTCTGGCCAATTTTTATAAGTTCTATATTTCCACTCGCCACCAACTGCAATAGTTATGTATTCATTTGGGAGTTTAATATATTTAACTTGAGAGATGTCCATGGAAGGACGCGCAATCTGACGAATTTCAGATGATGGTATTTTTTGTCCCAATAAGTTATTCAAGCGATAAAAACTAAATAGCGCTCGATTTACTTCTGGGCCATTAAAAAATCCAAATAAAGAGACAAAATGCGTATTGGGGAAAAGTTTATTTTTTAGATTGATTGTTCTTGTGCTATAAGAATCGAGAATTATGAGATCATAAACTTTGCCTTTGAGATTTCTTGCTTCATAAAAAGTATTTTTGAATATTTTGTCATTGTTATATATAAATGCATTTTTCTTATCTGTCAGCAAATCAATATCCTTTGACGCCATAAGGACTCGAGAAGATAAATCCATTAAACTATCTCCAAGACTTGGAGCAGATTTATTAATCCATAAAATACTCTTATGTGAATCAGAGATTTTACCTTTTTCATTCCGAAACTCTCTTTTAAGAAACATGTAAAGATATCTTTTGATATATTTAATTATTCTTGAAGGGCGTTTTATCCGAGATTGATAAGCATCAAGATAACAAGGTATGTCCTCCTTAAAAGGCAGAGTATAGGTCTCTTTATATCTTCTGATCATCAATAAAATCCTTAACCTTTTGGTAAATTAGTTCAGGTGCTATGTAATTTAAACACAAACTTTCATCATGTTGATCATTACATCCTGCTCTACCGCAAGCTACACAAGGTAAATCTGCCTGAAAGATGGTGATATTTCCATAATTATTAATAGATTGATTCTTGAAAGCGCATGAACTAGTAATATTTGACCAAGGAGACCACATTCTTAAATTTGTTGGTCCAAAGATAGCGAATACTCTCTTATTCTGCGATGATGCTATATGCATATTTAAAGTATCCATTCCAACATAAGCTAAAGAAATTTTACTTAAGGCAATATATTCTTCAAGAGAAGTTTCATTAATCAAATTGTAAATATTTTCATGTCTTGGAATAGAGTCTTTAATAATTAAATCTATTGATGACGACCCTCCAGTAACTATAACTTTTATTTCATAATTAGCCAAAAGCAAAAGAAGCTGATTCCGCAATTTTTCTGGATAAGTTTTGTATGAATACTGAGCAGAGGGATGAAAGATAATAAATTTGTCGGATCCGATATTTTTTACAATATTTTTAACTTTATCAAAGATATTAATTCCGACATCGATACCAATCATTTTTTTTGAATAAGAGATATTTAAGAAGTTTAAAGGAGTCAGATTATTTTCAATAATATGTTTTTTTGAATCAAACACATAACTATTCTTTAGAAGAATTTTCTTCCACCAAGATTTTTTGGTATCTTTATCAACCGCACTTATTGAATACTTAGAAGATAAAACTGAATACAAAACACTTCTATCGCTTGCTGTAAGACTTATACCTAAATCATATTTCTTGAAAATTTTTTTTAATATTGATATCTCTTGCTTTATTGGATTACTTTTTTTCAAGGAGTAACTGAATTTATAAATATTTCTGATATTCGGCAATAACTTGGCAATTGCTATAGTATCGTCATTAATAAGCAAATCAATTTGTGCTGTAGGAAAAAATTTGTGCAGATAAAATATGAGAGTATTCGCGAGAAAAACATCTCCATTCGATCTCTGTACTACAATCAAAATAGATTTAATGTTCTTCACTTTGATACAAGAAAGCTGCAAAGAAAGTAAATTGAAAGCTTGTAAAATGACCTAAAAGGTATGAATCAGAGAAATTGATTACTAGAAAATAGACCATCATACCTAGCCCTAAGTTACTTAAAAATTTATCGTCTTTAATTCTGCATTTTATTTGGTAATAATATATTGCAATCAAAGATAAGAGACCGACGATCCCAAATTGAGCCATTTGAAGTAAATACATATTATGAGGGTTTGTTGATTCAAAACCATTAGGCGAATTAATCTTATTGTATCTGCTATATTCTTGTGGAAAGTCACCAGTACCAACACCAAGGAGGAAGTTATTTTTAATAATTGATAAAGAGTTTTCCAAAAATAACAACCTAGTACCAATAGATGATTGGAAATTTCCTGTTTCTTCATAAGCTTTCAATTCATTAATAACATAATCAGCTCTATCTCGGAAAATACCACTATATTGATATGCCGATATGGCAATCATTAATGACAAAAACATTCCTATTATTAAAATTTTTATTTTTAGCCCAAAATTCTGAACTAGGGTCGTAAACAATAAAATTATGTAAACAATCTGACCAGCCCTTCCACCTGTTATAAATACATTAATACTTAGAGCTAAAAAAAGAAAAATATATATGTAGGAAATGTAATCTTTTGACAAAAATTTATCAATGATTCTATTCAATGAAATATACGCTGCAAAAGCAATAAATGGACCGTGAGTTATGTGAGTCATAAATGGAGTTGGGTTTTCTATAGTTGCAGTCTTAAATGGTGGAATTATTTCAAACGATATTAAATAGGAAAATAATAAAATTAAACTTGAAGCCGCTATGAAAGAATTGATGTAAATATCGATATTCTTTTTATGCATTGACATCATGAGAACTGGCAACAAAACTGCAAATTCCAACATTTTTCTTATTATTTCCAATCCTCTTTTAAGATCATCAGTCCATAACATTCCAAAACAATGCAAAAGAAAGAAGATTGCAATCGCTCTAAAAAATTTATTATGTAAAAGGTAGAAGAATTTTGTTCTCTTGTCTTCTAAAAAAAAGAACAAAAATAAGATAATTACCGCTAATAGATTACCTGCAAAAACAGATAAGGGATATAAGAACCCAAATAATATCAATAGGTATTGAAAGTACTTATCAGTTTTTGAGGAATAATACAGCATATAGAATTAACTTGATATTATAAATAATGGCAAAAGTAAAAGAACAACTTAAAGTAATTTTTCTCGATAGAGATGGTGTTATAAACGAAGAATCTGGATATACATATAAAATCGAAGATTTTAAATTTATTGAGGGAGTATTTGACGCTTTAAGGATTCTAAAAAAAATAGGGTATGAATTCATCATTATTTCTAATCAATCCGGGATTTCAAGAAAAATGTATACAATGGATGAATTTAACATCTTAAATAAATGGATGATTGAGATATTTGAAGCAAACCAAATTACAATAACTGATGTGTTTATATGTCCTCATGGTCCAGATGATAATTGTAAATGTAGAAAACCCAAAGCTGGTTTATTCCATAAAGCATTTCAAAAATATGATATTAATCAAGATTTATCGTGGATGATTGGAGACTCTGAAAGAGATATAACGGCGGCCGATATTGCTGGAATTAGAAATACTATTCTTGTTAGAAGTGGGCATGAAATAAAAGAAGATAAAACAAAAGCAAAATATATTATTGACTCAATTAAAAACTTAAATCAGATAATAACTTCATAGTGTGAATTCTAGAATATTGCAAGACTAAAATTTATTCTTAATCTAATATTTTCCTAATGAGTTTAACAATATCTGTATACATTATTTGAGTTATTGAGAAATCTTGTTTGTCTATCTTATAAGGATTTACTTTAGATGCACTACTTAAAGCAAAATTTTGATTAGTTTGAAAGCAATTTCTCTCTATTGAAGTTGAGCCAAACAAGGTAATTGATGGAATATTTAGGGCCCAGGCAAGGTGCGTTGGTCCAGTGTCACCTCCTATTACTATTGATGCGGTTGAAATAAGTTCTTTTAATTCTCTAAGATTGAGTCTTTTTGAAACGATAATATTTTTAGACTTATTTGCTAATCTTTGGGCCATAATCCTTTCTTTGTCTGACTTCCAGATTGCGATAAAATTCGCATCAACTTTTTTTGCAATAGATAAATATTTCTCAATGGGATATATTTTTGAATCAAAAGAAGCTCCCAAAACTAAAATTACTGTTCTCTCTTTTATAAGTGTATTTCTGAGTTTGAAAAAAGGATCCTTTTTAAGGATGGCATCATCGTTAATATTAAGCTCAAAAGCCTGATTAAAAAGATAGCAATATCTTCGAATGACATTTTCATGATATGGAAAGTAATAATTCTTTGTATAAAAAAATGATGCTAATTTTTCTCTTATAGAATTTCTATCGAATCCAATTCTATTTTTGCTTGGAATTAGCCTTGTAACTATAGATGACTTTATTAAACCCTGAAGATCAAAAACATAATCATATGAGGTTAGTTGTCTGAGTTTTTGAATAGCTTGAAATAACTCTCTTAGTGACTTTGTTTTTTTTATTTTTTTTAATGGTATTGTGATAATTTCATCAATATGAGGACTACCATCAAGCGCATCTTGAAAAGATTCATCTACAATCCAGTGTAATTGTGCAGTAGGAAACTTCTTTTTAATAAATTGAAGAACTATCATCGATTGGAATATATCTCCAAGAGCTGATAACCTGACTATCGCTATTTTCATCCTATACATTTTACTATTGTGGCAATCATCCTTATTTTTTATTCAAAAACATTAATGATATAATTCACAAAATTATTATGTCCGCAGAAAAATCTTCTCCCGTTACAAATTTTATTCTCAATCAAATTGATGAGGATCTAGCTAATAGACTGCATAAAAAAATTCAGACTCGCTTTCCTCCAGAGCCAAATGGTTATTTGCATATTGGCCATGCTAAATCCATTTTTCTTAATTTTGGTATTGCAAAAAAGTATAACGGCTATTGCAATTTAAGATTTGATGATACTAACCCATCTAAAGAAGATATTGAATTTGTTAATTCCATTAAAGAAGATATTAACTGGCTCGGTTTTAAGTGGAATAAAGATGAAAAATATAGCTCAAATTATTTTGAATATTTCTATTCTTATGCTACTGATTTGATTCAGAAGGGATTGGCCTATGTATGTTTTTTGTCTCCTGAAGAAACTAGAGAAAATCGAGGGACTTTAAAAGAACCCGGCAAAAATAGTCCTTATAGGGAAAGTTCAGTTGAAGAGAATCTTCAAAATTTTCGCCAAATGCGTGATGGAGTTTTTAAAGAAAATCATTGTGTTCTTAGGGCTAAAATTGATATGAAGAGCCCATTTATGTGCATGAGGGATCCTACACTTTATAGAATTAGGTTCGAAACTCATCATCAAACAGGAAATGATTGGTGTATCTATCCAATGTATGATTTTGCACACTGTATATCAGATGCTATTGAGGGTGTGACACATTCACTTTGCACACTTGAATTCCAGGACAATAGAAGACTATATGACTGGATTTTAGAGAACCTAGATGACTTTAATAAGCTAGATCGACCTCATCAGTATGAGTTCTCAAGGCTAAATCTTGAGTACACAGTCATGTCAAAAAGAAAACTCAGCATTCTTGTAGAAAACAACCATGTTAATGGCTGGGATGACCCAAGAATGCCGACA
>Ga0255782_10002840_pt1 | contig 13478 bp, 12 predicted proteins | sample 101ome_26_FD_179980 | JGI IMG/M metagenome (GOLD analysis project Ga0255782, IMG submission 179980) | Coastal salt marsh microbial communities from the Groves Creek Marsh, Skidaway Island, Georgia - 101408AT metaG (version 2) | ecosystem: Environmental > Aquatic > Marine > Intertidal zone >...
CTCTCTTTTGAGAGGGCCCATTTAAGATTAGCTTCAACAGGTGTCTTATTTATATCAAGTTCATGACCATATAAACACAGCCCAGCTTCAAGTCTTAGAGTGTCTCTAGCACCTAAGCCTATTAATTTAGAACCTTTTTCTATTAATTCTTTAACAAATTTTTCAGCATCTTCATTGATTAGAGATACCTCAAAACCATCTTCTCCTGTATATCCGGACCGAGTTACATATACTTTGTTTTGATTATAACTAAACCAATTGCCACTCATGAAATTTAATTTTTCAACCCCATCTATAATGATGTTAAGGATTGATACAGATTTAGGACCTTGGATAGCAACTAAAGCCCTATTATTTTCTAAATTCATTTTATATTTTTTATCAATTAAACTTCTTAAAATTTTATAATCATTATCTTTACAAGCAGCATTTAGAATAATTAAAAAACCATCCTCTAATTTAGTAATAATTAAATCATCATGAATCCCAGCTTCATTATTTAGTAAAAAACTATACTTAGAATGATTAATTTTTAAATTTTTAAGATTTAAGGGAAAAATTTTTTCAAGCTCTAGAGTTAAGTTTTGATCGCCATAAATAAATAGTTGTCCCATGTGGGACACATCAAAAGCACCTGAGGCAATTCGAGTAAATTTATGTTCTTCGATAATTCCTTGGTCATATTGAATTGGCATCTCATAGCCAGCGAATTCTACAAACTTAGCATTATGATTTTTGTGTAAGTTATATAGTGCTGTTTTTTTTACTTTCATATTAACTCAATTTACCCATCTGTATATTTGCCTGAGAGTATTATTCCTTCGGCGAGAACTTAATCTCTTTCCAGAGTTAATATGTTACGGTCCTTTTTGCCTGAGAGATTCCTGGGCAGTTGCTCCTTCGGCAGGCTTTATTTCACGCCATTCTCCCGTAATAAAATTATTTAAATCCTATATTAATTTTCAAAATAAATCTATCTGATAATTATCTTTTATGGATAAATTTTTTAAATAATTCAATCGCAGATACATATGCTAACATAGGTCCAAATATATAAATCCACAATCCTCCAGGAAAGTTTGCAGCAAAATGAGGACCAACAGCTCTAACGGGGTTCATAGCAGCTCCAGTAATTGCTCCAAAAACAATAACCTCAACACATACAACTAATCCACAACATAGTGATAAAATGATTAACGAACCTTTTTGTATATAAGCAATAATAATTATTACAGCTGCCAATATAAAAGAGAGAATAAATTCAACAACAAAAGATAAAATAAAATTATACTCTATTTTTAATTGAGGAAGATTTGAACCAATATTGGCTATATTACCAAAAATTAATTTCAAAAAATATCCTGCAGCTATACTTCCTAAAATTTGAAAAACTGAATAAAAAATCATGGTATTAAAACCAATAAATCCCATTCTAAATTCCATATAGGAAACAGCTGGATTTACATGACCTCTTGAATAATTGCCTAGACTATAAATTAGAATAAAAAGAATTATTCCTGAAGAAAAACCACCCATTAATTGACCGATGTGACCATTATAAAAAGCATTTGCCATAACGGCACCTGCTGCAAAAAAAACCAATAAAAATGATCCTATAAATTCTAAAATAAAATTTGATAACTTAAAATATTTACAGTTTTTCATTTACTTAGTGTTAAATATATCAAAGGCAATTTCTCAGGTAAATCAGAAGCTGATTTAATGATTACATAATTTCTATTTCCAAAAATTCTTGATAAAAAACGATTACTTTCACTTTCTATACCAACACAAAAAACATCTACCCCATGATATGCTAAGCGTCTAACAGCATATTTGGCATCTTGTAATAAATACTCTTTATCTTCAACATCAATATCTGAAGGTTCTCCATCTGATAAAATTAAAAGTAATTTTCGATAATTTGGTTGTTTCATAAGATCTATACCTGCTTGTCTTATGGCAGCACCTAATCGAGTAGAATAACCAGGTTTCATAGACTCTAATTTATTTAAATGATCACTATTTAATTTTTCATTAAAATCTTTAATTTTCCAAAATCTTACATCTTCTCTTTTATTTGAACAAAAAGTAGATAATTGAAAATTATCTCCAGCTAAATTAATTGCCTCACTTAAGATGCCAGTTGACTCAACCAATGAAGAAAAAATTGTTTTTTTTGTTTCTTTAATCAAATCATTGGTTGACTCTGAAATATCAACTAAAACAGATGCAGCTAAGTCTCTACCTTTTCTTTGAGTTTTTTTATAAATATTTCCTGCTGGAGTTGAGCCTCTTTTAATATCAATTACATTTTCTATACAACTATCTAGATCAAGTTCATCACCATCTAGTTGTTTTTTAAGTCTATTAGGTTGAGAGATCTTTGAAGTTTCAATTAAATTTTTAATATTTGATACAATCTTAGAATTATTAAAAATATAATCATTTAGATAATAATTATTTTTTGTATTAAAAGTATATTTTCTAATTTTACACCAATTATAATTCTCCCTTGCAGAAACATAATCATATTCTGGCTGAAAAGAAATTATCTCAGCTTCATCCTCTTGAGAGAATTTTTTAGGTGAAACTTTTGCCAAAGGTGTAATGACATCACTGTTATCAAATTTTTTTTCAGCATCTTCAGTTTCTTTTTGCTCAACTTGATAAGATTCAATTCCCGTTTCAAGTTCATCAAATTCATTCATATTTTGATTATCAAAGTTCCAAATTCCAGAATTTTCATCTCTATAAATTGGATCAGGCAAATATACTTTTGGATTAAATTGTAATCTCATTTGACCAATATCATAACCAAGGACATTACCTAATTCCCTACTTAAATTCTGATCATCCCATCGTTTTTTATTCTCAAAAAACATATCTTTTGCTTTTACAATCCAACCATTTGTATCATTATAATTTTCATCAACGAGTGCTCTGGACAGTCTTGAAAAGAGTGTTCTGGCAGTTAAAGGACCATAAGCTTTATTTAAATTTTTAGATTCTCCAGTTGCTAAATGGTATGGTAACCATAACTCTCTTAAACCTGGAAATTCTTTCATAGCAAGAAGTTCTACTCTTGCATCTTCAATTATAGAAATTATTGCAACCTGTATTGGTTTTAACTTTCCAATATCAAATCTTTTACGAGTAAATTTCATATGTGCTCCAATATGCATTATTGCAGCTCTGAAAACTTCCTCTCCTAATTTACCTGTAAAACCCGGATATGCTGATGGTATTCTTAAAAAATTATTACTAAATGCAGTTCTTTTAATTGATGTTTTGGTATTGGTAATTTGAATTTCTTTAATATTAATATCTACCCCCCAAATGGCAGTGGCATAAATTTTTAATTTATTTTCGTATTTTTTAAAATTATTAATACCCGCAGATTGTCCTAACCATTCTAAACCATCCTTATCTTTCAATGAAAACAATTTTAATCTTTTCTCTAAATCCCCTGAACTTGCTCTTAGGCATGTTAAAAACCAGTCCTCAATTTGAGATACATTCAATTTTGAAATTAGAAATTTCATCTCATCCAGAATTAGCTCTAGTACTTCCGGAGCCATATTGGTAATTTTTTCAACCAAGATAAGCCAATTTTGAAAATTTCTATCATTTGAATAATAAACTAACACCTCTCTTGCAATACTTGAAAAGTGATAAGCTATTTTTTGATTTTTTTTAATTGTGATTGAAGTAATAACTGAATAAAAAATTTTAATAGAGTTTATTCCATGTTTTTCAATTATTTCAATTCCAGCTTCGGAAAAACCTTTTGATACTTGTTCGCCAAAACCAGCATCATTAATTCTTTTGAGATAATCTAACCAAGTAGATAAATTTTCACCATTTAAAATTTTTTTAGCTCTGTCACGCAAATAATTTGGAATTTTGCCAAATTTATCTACAGATATAATATTATCTTCGGGCACTTAATTTACCCAAGATCTCTAATTGCTCTTTCCAGAGAGTCTCTAACGTCTTTATCATCAGTGATGGGTAAAACTATGGATTTTAAACAAGACTCTATAAAACTAATTTTACTGTTGTATAATTTGGCTGCAGCTATTAACATTCTCGTAGAAGCACCTTCATGAAGTCCTTTACCTTTTAGATTTCTTGTTCTTTCAGATACTTTTATTAATTTTTTTGCAATGTCTTCACTAACTCCACTTTCAAGAATTATAATTTGTTTTTCAACATTTTCATTAGGATAGTCGAAATCTATCCCAGCAAACCTTTGTTTTGTGGACTCTTTGAGATCTTTTAAAACACTTTGATAACCAGGATTGTACGAAATCACTAAAAAAAAATTTTCATGTGCTTTTACTATCTCGCCAGTCTTTTCAATAGGAAGTATTCTTCTATCATCTGTTAGAGAGTGAATTACTACAGTTGTGTCTTGTCTTGCTTCTACTATTTCATCTAAATAACAAATTCCTCCGTATCGTACCGCACGAGTCAAAGGTCCATCTTTCCAAACTGTTTCTGTACCTTCTAGCAAAAATCTTCCAACTAGATCTGAAGCTGTCATATCTTCATGACAGGATACTGTTATTAATGGCTGTTTTAATTGCCAAGCCATGTGCTCAATAAATCTTGTTTTACCTGAGCCTGTTGGTCCTTTTAACATTAATGGAACTCTATTGTTCCAAGCAGCTTCAAAAATTTCTTTTTCGTTTTGAGTGTCTATATATTTAGGTTCTTTTTCTATTAAAAAAGCAGAATTATCCTTCATAAAATCTTTCGTTACAACAAAGGCGTTAATTAAACGCCTTTGTTGTTTATAATAATTTAGAATTATCTATGAGATGTTTTTTGGTTTGGAATACCAGGAATTGGACTTTCTTCTGTTCCAATTGTTGGTCTAGTAAGCTCTTCTACCATTTTTCGAGTTCCTTCTGGATCGTTGACCCATTTTCTATAAAACTCATATGGCATCTCAGCTGTACCTTTGTCACCATCACCAGATTTTAACATTCCTGTGTAACCTCTGTGAAGCAACTTAAATAGATGGTTGTTTGATTGAGCATTAGCTCTTGCATCTCTAATAGCTGATACAGACATTTGTGCGTACTGAATTCCATTTTCTTCTTCAGCACACTGACCAAGTGTTCTACCATCAAAACCAATTAGAGCTGAGTAACCAAAGTAAGAATAAACTCCATCAAAGCCCGTAGCATTTGCTACAGCAACGTACGAGTTATTCGCCCAAGCCATCGCTTTCGCCATTGTAACTTGCTGTTCTTTTGCTGGATACATATATCCTTGGCATCTTACAATCAACTCAGCGCCTCTCATTGCACAATCTCTCCAAATTTCTGGATAATTTCCATCATCACAAATGATTAAAGAAATCTTCATCCCTTTTGGACCTTCAGAAACGTATGTACAATTACCTGGATACCAACCTTCTATCGGAACCCATGGCATAATTTTTCTGTATTTTTGTACAATCTCGCCCTTATCGTTCATTAAAATTAATGTATTGTAAGGCGCTTTATTTGGATGATCTTCGTGTCTTTCTCCAGTTAAAGAAAAAACTCCCCAAACTTTATTTTTTTTACATGCTTCAGCAAAAATCTGAGTTTCTTCTCCAGGACAAGAAGATGCAGTCTCGTACATCTCTTTTTCATCGTACATAATTCCATGAGTACTGTATTCAGGAAAAATAACCAGATCCATACCTGGAAGACCTACTTTCATACCAGAAATCATATCTGCAATTTTTCTAGTATTTTCTAAAACTTCTTTTTTTGTATGAAGTCTTGGCATTTTATAATTTACTACTGCAACACCAACAGTATCTTTACTACTACCTATATCACCGTGATACATAATAATTACTCCTTTTTTTAACAATGATAATCGAAATTAAAATATTAAACAATAAAATATGAAAAAATTACATGTATAATGTATATACATTATACAACCTATGATTTAATTAAACTGTAAGATATTTATGAACAAGCTTATCTGAAATTTTAGAGGCTTTTCCTTTCTCAGCTATCACCCCTCGCTCAATAATTATAAAATCATCTGCAGCTTTTTTTATAAAACCAATACTTTGTTCAACCAGAATGATTGATAACTTATATTCTTTATTTAATTTGACTAATACATTTTCTATTTCCTCAACTATATTTGGCTGAATTCCTTCTGTTGGCTCATCAAGAAGAAGAATTTTTGGTTTAGTTAATAAAGCTCTTGCTATGGCTAATTGTTGCTGTTGACCTCCTGAAAGATCTCCACCTCTTCGCTTTCTAAACTCTCTTAAAATTGGAAAAAGATTTAAAACAAATTCAAAATCTTCTTTCACATTATGTTTATTTTCATCATCTCTAGCAAAAGATCCTACTGTTATATTTTCTTCAACAGTGAACTGAGGTAAAATTCCTCTACCTTGTGGAACATAACCAAGACCAGACTTTGCTCTAAGATAGGTGGGGATTTTTGAAATATCTTTTTTTTCAAGTGATATATTTCCTTCAATTTTATTCATTAATCCCATAATTGTTTTTAGCAAAGTAGTTTTACCCATTCCATTTTTGCCTAAAATTGCAAAAAATTTTCCATCTTCTACTTCAATCGAGATATCTTTAATAACTTGACTTTCTCCGTAGTATGAAGAAACTTTATTTAGTTTAAGCATTTGTAATACCTTTCTTACCTAAATATGCTTCTTTAACTTTATCATCTTTTTCAATTTGAGATGCAGTACCCTCTGACAAAAGTTTTCCTTGATGCATTACAGATATAATATCACTAATTTCTTTAACGAATCCCATATCATGTTCCACTACAATTAAAGTTTGGGTTTTTTTTAATTTATTAAACAAAACTGCAGTTTGACTCGTCTCATAATCGGTCATTCCTGCTGTAGGTTCATCCATTAATATTAATTTTGGTTCTTTTAAAACTACAAGTGCAATTTCTAACCATTGAGTTTGACCATGCGATAAAAATTGAGCTGTTTTATCTAATTCATTTTGTAAGCCCACAAATTCAGCAATTTCATCAATTTTACTTTGATCTTTTTTATTAAAAAATTTAAATAAATTTCTAAAAAAACCTAAATGTGAATTTAAGGCTACATAAAGATTTTCTTTGACTGTAAGCTCTTTGAATACACTTGGGATTTGAAATTTTCTACCAATCCCTTTTCTTGATATAATGTGTTCTTCTTGATTGGTTATATCTTCTTTATCAAAAATAATTTTACCTGAAGTGGATTTTGTTTTTCCACAAATTATGTCCATGACTGTTGTCTTGCCCGCTCCATTTGGGCCTATTAAACATCTTAATTCACCCTGACTAATACTTAGTTTAAAATTATTAACAGCTTTAAAACCATCAAAATCTACAACTACTGACTCTAGTTTTAATATTTGATTATTTTTGCTCATAAATTTTATTTAGTAAATTTTTCAAAAGCACCAGCTAAACCTTTAGGTAGAAATAAAACTGTAAGAATAAATACTACACCCATTACAAGTGTCCATGTATGCAAGAATGTTTCTGACTCAGATAAAAAGCCTTGTCCAGCAGTTATTACAATTGCTCCTAAAAATGATCCCATCAAACTTTGACGGCCACCAACCGCACACCAAATTACAATTGATAAACTTAATGGAACTGCAAGAAAAGTTGGGGACGCAAACTCCATTACAATTGTATACAACATTCCAGCTATACCAGCGATTGCTGCTGAAACACACATTGCCGCTGTTTTATAAGTTCCAACACTATAACCTAAGAACCTAACTCTATTTTCATCATCTCGAATTGCTTGAAAAATTAAGCCAGCTCGACTTTTTGTTACTAATAAAGCTAAAAATATTACTAAGGTCATTACTAATGTAATTAAATAGTAGGCACTAGAACCATATGCATCAAATTCTAAGCTTCCCATCTTAAGTACAAATAAATCTGTAATACCGTTAAATCCTCCAGTGAATCTTTGTTGATCCATAATTAATAAATAAACAACTAACATCACAGCTAAAGTAATTATTGCAACGTACACTCCTGCAATTCTTCCCCTAAAGATAAAGAAACCAAGAATAATTGCTAATAGAACAGGCACAAAAATACCCGCAAGTATTCCAAATGTTAACGAATGAAACGGTTCCCAAAACCAAGGTAATTTTTCAACGTTATTCCATACCATAAAATCTGGCAAGCCACCTGAGCCTGTATGAACTGCATCAGTCTTTAATTTTAAAGACATTGCCATGCAATATGAACCTAAACCAAAAAATACTGCATTTCCTAAATTTAAAATTCCTGTGTAACCCCAACTTATACTCAAAGATACTGCTAATAAACCAAGACAAATATATGTTGAACTCTTATTGATATAAAATGGATCGTCTTTAAATATTAAAGGAACAAATAATAATAAAAAACAAACAAACCCGTATTGAATATAAGTATTTTTAAAAAAATTTTTATTCATCATTATTTTAAGACCTAATCTTTTTAGTAAACAAACCTTGAGGTTTAAATCTCAAAATTACAATAATCATTATTAAAACTAATGCTTTAGCTAATGTGTCATTAGAAAAAGATGCCAAAAAACTACTTGATTCACCAATGATTAGTGAACTTGCAGCAGTACCAATTAAACTCTCTACACCACCCAAAACTACTACCATAAAAGCATCTATAATATAGTTTGTACCCATATCAGGTGAAATACTTTTTAATGGAGCAACAAAAGCTCCAGCTAAAGCAGCTACTCCAGTTCCAAAGGCAAAAGTTGACGAATATACCATTCCAGAATTAATTCCAAAAGAGCTTGCCATATCTTTGTTTTGGGTTACTGCTCTTAATCTCATTCCAAAACTAGTTCTATAAATTATAAACCATGCAAGAAAAAAAATTGCTACTGCAAATAAAAAAATAAATATTCTATATATAGATACTTCTTGACCAAACAAAGTTGTACTTTCAGCCATGTATGTAGGTATCTTTAAATACTTTAATTCAGACCCAATTGTTAATCGAACAATCTGCTGAAGCAAAACTCCAATTCCCCATGTTGCTAAAATTGTATCAAGCAACCTATTATAGAGATGCCTAATAATTAGTCTTTCGATTAAAAAACCCATGAGAGCTGTAATTAAAAAAATTGGAATAATGCTTGCAATTAAACCCATGCCAAATTTTGTTTGTAAAATCCAAGATGTGTATGCACCAATCATTACAAATTCACCATGAGCCATATTTATAACTCCTGTGGTTCCGTAAATGATTGCTAATCCAAGTGATATCATCAAAAGTATAGAGGTCATACTTAAACCACTGATTATTTCTGAAAGAAAAAAGCTCATAATTTTTAACGTCTATAAAATTTGATTTTTTTTAAAAACTTATAACAGATTTTAGTTATGGGCCCAATGTTAAATTGGACCCATAAAAAGTTTTAAAATTAACTTTGTACTAAACCTTTTTCAGTACAAGTTTGGTCTGGATAAGCAGCGTAAGGTAGTGGCTTCAACCAATTGTCAGTTTTCTTAATAATGTCAAACTGACCATTAGATTTACAAATACCAATCTTAGGCCACAAATATGTATGCAAGTTATCTGGGTCAATTCTAATTTTTCCTTGCGGAGCAATTAATTCTTGACCTTTGCATGCTTCCATAATTGAAGTTGGGTTGATATCGCCTGCACCAATTTTTTCTAGAGCTTGTTTAAATATATAAACTCCAAAATAAGCTGGCTCAGAAACGAAGTGAGTTACTTTATCTGCACCCCATCTTTTTTTATACGCAGATACAAATTTTTCGTTTTCTGCAGATTGGTGTACCATAAAGTATGGTGCTGAAGTTAAATGTCCTGCAGCAGCATCACCACCCATAGCAGCAACTTCGTTTTCAGATGTTGTTAAACTACACATAGGCATGTTGTCAGGGTTTAATCCAGCAGCTCTATATTGTTTATGAAGTGCAACAACAGAGTCACCTACAACAGTTGAGAAAATGACATTTGGTTTATCATTTTTAAATTTATTCACAACTGATGAAAACTCAGAGTGTCCAAGTGGTACATATTCTTCCATAAGAACTTCACAACCAAGTTTTTTCAAAAGTATTTTACAATAGTTGTTTTCTTCTTTTGGATAAATGTAGTTAGAACCAATCAATGACCATCTCTTTCCATATTTTTCAACTAAGTATGGAATGAATTCATCTTGTTGTTGGTTAGGCACTGCACCTGTGTATATTACATTTTTAGAACACTCTCGACCTTCGTAAAGAGTAGGATAAAAATATAAGTTGTTTTGTTTTTCAAAAACAGGCAGTACTGCTTTTCTACTTGCTGAAGTATAACTTCCAAAAACTGTAACACATTTGTCTTTGATAACTAATGTTCGAGCTTTTGCTGCAAACGTAGCAGGGTCTGATGCAGGGTCAGCTTCAATAGCTTTTAGTTTCATGCCATTGATTCCTCCGGCAGCATTAATTTCTTCAATCGCCATCATGGTAGCTTTGTGAAGTGACTCTTCAATAATCGCTAATCCACCAGTTAAAGAAAATAGTACTCCTACTTTTATTTCGTTATTCGCTGCAAACACGTTGCCTTGCTTCATCCAAATATGTGGAAAAGCAGCACCAGCAGCACCAATAACGCTTGCCTTGACCGAATTTGTTAAAAAGGATCGCCTTTTTTCATTCGGAAGTTTAACCACTTTTTTCTTAATCATAGTTTCTCCTCTGTTTAAGAATTAATATTTGTTAAACATATGTATTTTTAAAAATGAAATCTATAAAATAATGTAAAAATTACATGTAATAAGTTCATATATATTAAATATTTACAACTTAAGGTTTAGCTTAGTTACCCAAATATTTAATCAATATAAAATAAATATTGGTTGAATTACTTAATTTATAAAGGTCTAATTACTTTTAAATATTTTAGATATTTAAAATGAACATATCAGACTTTTACATTTATCGGGATCATAATTGTAAAAAAGTGTAGGTTAAGATCATGGCTCAAAAACATTTAAGTCCTGCACTAAGTAGATTTATCTCAACTTCGATTTCCTATTTAAAAAATAAAAAAAAATTCCCAATTTTAGAAACTATTTTTCATCATTATGATTATTGGAAAGTAATAGTGTACACACTTGAAGCTTATGAAAAAAAATCACCTATATCAAAAATTGATTTAATAAAAAAAATTAACTGTTCTTATAAAACTGCAAATAAATACATAGACTTTCTTACAAAAAAACAAATTCTTATCTGTATAAAACAAAATAATATCAATATATTAAAACTTAGAAGTATTGATTTTATTAATAACTTCGATAAACGCTATAGCTATTATATTCCTTCTCTTAATTTGATGCACGAATTGAATTCATACCTTAAACAAGGTTATTAATTATTTTTAACTAAACTGTTCAATTGAAAAAATTGAATACAAACAGCAAAAATAACTAAAGCACCACCCGCAAGAACAATAAAAGGTGGAACTTCATTTATAAAAATCCATGCCCATAATGGACCAAGCACTGCCTCGGTTAACATTATTATTCCTACAACTGCTGATGGAGTTCTTTGTGCACCAATAGTAATAAAAATAAAACCAAATCCCAACTGAAAAAAACCTGCACAAAAACCTAAAAAAATATCATGAGTAGAAATTAAAATTTTACTAGACATTAAGTATCCAATTATTAATGCAAAAACTCCTGCAATAAATTGTAATGGTACCATGTCCACATTTGGATATTTACGAACAACTAATATTAAAACTGCAAATGATATGGGCATTAAAAAAGCTGCCAAATTTCCTAACATTTGACCACCAGATAACGAATTACCAACCATTAATAAAATTCCTGTAATTGCTAAAATTATGGATATTAAAGTTATAGTTGAAATTTTTTCCTTTAAAAAAAAATATCCAAAAATCGCTAAAAAAATTGTTTGGGTTTGGATAATGAAATTAGCATTTGCAACTGTAGTATTATACATAGAAAAAACATAGCCACAGAAACCTAATGAAAGAATAAGTCCACCTAATAATCCTGGAATTCCTGAAACATAAAAAGAATTAAATATTTTTTTTTTATAGGTGATTATTAAGTAGATGCTTATAACAATTAAAAAAAATACTGTTCTCCAAAATAAAATTTGCCAAAGAGTTGCTCCTTCAAATGATTTAACAATCAATCCTCCAAAACTAAGACTACACGCTCCTAAAAAAACCAATAAAGGTCCAGGAAGTTTTCTAATTATATTCATTTAAAAATTTTGAGTATTTATTAATTTCTTTCAAATAACTCTTATATAGTTCTTCCGCTTGTTCAAGATTTACTTCTTGGAATGTAATTTCAGTATTTGGAGGTAATTGGCTTACATTATCCAAATCTGCTGAAATGATAGTTGCGATTTTAGGATACCCTCCAATAGTTCCGTGATCTGCTAACATCATAATAGGATTGCCATCAGCTGGTACTTGAATAACACCTTTTACTAATCCTTCAGATTTTATATTTGTACTTACAATATTTTCTAACATGGGCCCTTTCAATCTTATGCCCATTCGATCAATCAGGTTTGTAATCATGAACTTTTCATTGAAAAAAATTTTTTTAGCTTTTTCTGAAAAATAATCAAAATTTGTTCCTTTAATAACTCTAATAGTTTTGTGAAAATTATTTTTATATCGTAACTGTCTTACCTTAAAATCAGAATTCAATTCTTTATTTATGTAAATTTTTTGATTTACTGAAAATTTCTTACCTTCATTTGGACCTATGTTGGCTTTAGTATTAATTGAAGAACTGCCCCATATTTTTTCAATTTTAAAACCATTTTTAACAGATAAATAACCATACAAAGAATTTTTAGTTGATTTGATATCTAACTGATCTCCATTATTAAGAATATAATTTTGATAACATTGACCTTGTTCAATTACATCGTTATTTCGAATTATATCAAAAACAACATCACCAGTAATACAAATACCTATTTTACCGTTTGTAAATTTCAATAAAGGGCCTTGGAAAGCAAACTCAATTACAGGTTCATTAATTAAATTATTTAAAATAAGATTAGAAAGTTTAAAATTTTTTTGATCAACTGCACCACTCATGGTAATACCTAAGTGGTATAAGTTATTTCTACCTATATCTTGAATAGTGGTATTGATACCTGCCCTTAATATTTCAAAACAAGGTAAATTATTTCCAATTGTCATATTCTTCTTTTGTTATTTGATAAAACTGAATTTTATCTCCTGGATTAATTAGGTTAGGATTTAACTCATTACTCTTATTAAATATTTTTAATGGAGTATTTCCTATGATATTCCAGCCTCCTGGACTTTCAGAGGTATAAATATTAGTAAATTGTTCAGTTAAACCTATAGAACCTTCTGGAACTTTAACTCTTGGTGTTTCTAATCTTGGACATTGTATAGTTTGATCAATA